>ERZ1292623.1392-Hain-H51-01um-R1-1392-length-23404-cov-5_pt1 | contig 23404 bp, 25 predicted proteins | sample MGYA00564398_ERZ1292623 | MGnify/ENA primary metagenome ERZ1292623 (study PRJEB36523, sample SAMEA6512633) | groundwater metagenome | collected 2019-01-07 | study: AquaDiva: Metagenomics assemblies of 32 groundwater samples | reverse complement strand
TATGCAGGAGCATTGAAAAACGAAGTTTCTTTTAATGTGAGTAGAGCGTTGGGTTTTAGTGATGGGGTAAAACCAAATGATGGTAGTGTTATGGCCGTTACTGTTCCAGCAGAAAGAGTTCCTAATACTGCGGTTGTTAAATTAAACGCGGTAAGTCACGGATCTTCATCGGTTAATGGATTAGTTGGGTCCTTGCCATCTAACTTATCTGCTGTAAATGATAATTTATTAAGCGTAAAAATATCAGATTCTACGGGAAACAACGTGGTTTTGTCCGGTACAATTGAAATTAAATTTGAATATGCTTCAGAGCAAGTAAAAAATAAGGACGTTAGTTCGTTAATAGGTTATCGTTGGGATAGCGCAAATAGTAATTGGGAACCGTTACCAACCAAGGTGTCAGTAGATGGCGTTGTAAGAGTAAATGTTACGACCAGTAAAACCAGTTACTTTACTGTGTTGGGTAAACCCGGAAAGGGAATCCCGCCTACTCAAGCAACTACATCAGTTGGCGCTGACTCTTCAAATAGAATCGCTTTAATTGCATCTGTAAAACAGCAATTAACGGGACTTATCGCTCAAGTATTGGCGTTACTACAAGATTCAGTTAAATCCGGAAAAACTATTTCTCCGGAAGCGCAAAAACAATTGGCCAGCTTATCAATATCAAGTAATATCGCCGCGTCTTCTGATGATTTACCACCGCCTGGCTTATCAAAGGGAGATAAAGGCAATGATGTTAAAAAATTACAAAAACTATTAATTAAATGGGGTACTGGTCCTATTGCTAGATTGTTAGCTGAAACGGGAGCAACTGGATATTATGGTAATTTAACAAGTAAAGCGGTATGTGAATTCCAAGATTCAAGAAAGGAGGGCAAAGGACCAGCCGCAGGAGCTTTAGGAGATGCATTGCATAATGTGCCTTGCGGAGCATGGGGCCGATTAACAAGAGCCGCAGCGCAAGAGCCACAAAGGTAGAATTTCTAAAACACCCGAATTGAAGTTCGGGTGTTTTTTTATCTTTTTTTAATTATTAGCGCCACTATTATCGTCATAAGCGTTAATAACGCCAAAAACAATAATACACTTAAACACCACCCTATCCAACCATAATAATATAAAGGCGCAAAAATTCTTTCACTGCTTATAACTAACGCATCACAATCGGTTTTGGAAGACACTCTGAAATAATAGGTCTCGTTAGCTTGTGATAAAGGCAAAATAATTTTATGGTCAGTAGTCAAGTTGTAGTTAATTGGAGAAGAATCAGAATAATTAAATTCTTTGGTTAAATCGGCTTTTGAGACCGTATCATACATCAATCCAGAAGTTGCCGGTTTGTTAGTGTTCCAAGAAATCGCGACATTGTTTTGCCAATTGCTAACCGTAATATTATAAATTGATAATTTCTCGCCAGCCCAGGCGGCCACGACCGGGGGAGTATAAACACCATTAACATCTTGAACGGTAATATTGAATGTTTTAGTAACTTCTCCCTGGCAATTAACGGCGCTGACGGTCACCGGATATGATTCTGATTTCCCTTGAGAAAAATTGGGCGCCCAAACAATAACTCCGAAGTTAGGATTAATGGTCAGTCCTTGAGGGCCGTTAATTATTTTATAAGTGATGCCGCCGCCATTGGCTAAAATAGTTGCGGTATATAATTGGCCTTCTTTGGCAGATACGGGAATAGTATCGTTAGTGAATGACGGAGCAAAACATCCTAATTTAGCGTCGTCTTCGCCAACGCGAATATAAACGCTCATATCAACGCTGTTATACGGGTCAGAGGCAATAAAAATCACGGTATGAATTCCTGATTGATTACTGCTCGGCACCCACATAAATGTTCTGGTGTCGCTATTAAAAGAGGCGCCAACCGGCATAGTGCCGACTCTGTAATTTACATAGTCATTATTAGGGTCAACGGCTAATACTGTAAATTGTAATACTCTGCCCACATTAACTGTTTGATTTGGGACGGGAATCCAGACAGGCGGCTGGTTATAAATTTGCGAATAATAAAACGCCGGCAACTGATAATAAATAGGTGTTTGATAAATCGGTGGCTGATAAATTGGCGGTTGATAAATAGGTGCTTGGTAAATAATTTGTGGAGGAATTACTGGTGTGGGTATCGGAGAAGGAGGTGGGGGAGTAGGCGCTGGCGGAGGTGTTGGTATAGGCGCAGGTGTTGGTAATGCATTACTTATAAACCATACCGCATTAATTACTCTAATCGGTCCGCATCTGTCTTTAGAACCATCGCTCCAATGAAATCCGTATTGCAAGCCCTCTTCTTTGTAATATAAATTATTGCTGGGAGAAGTTTTATAACCGCAATGACTGGTGGGATAACGAGGCACGTCTCTTGTGAGAGAAAAAGAAGCGCTTTGGACATTACCCCAACCGCCGGGCAATTGATTACTGGCTCCCGCTCCCTTCATATTCGCCACGTGAAGCAAATTTTGTCCTGATTCTAAAGTAATAACAAAATGCATATCAACGCTGGGAGCGTTGCGGTCGGTTTGTCTGCCAACGGTAAGCAGGCCAGTTTTAGTATCCAGCATCAATGAGCCACCGCCATCAACATGGCTCGTAGCGGGGTCTGTGGTCACTTTTGTTACGTCGTTAGGGGCGGCATAAACGGCAGGAGCCGTAAAAGCCATCAATAATCCAGCCGCAAAAATTAAATAATTTATATTATATTTTTTCATAAACAGTTATATAAAAACTTTTTGACACTTCAATTTTTCCGTTAGTAACCCCGATAGAAACCAAATAGGGCTCTTGTCTTCCCTGATTAATATCAGGAACCCAATAAACCACGCCAAAATTATTATCAATTTTTAGGCCCCTTGGGCCGTTGATAATTCGGTAGTACAAATTATTGCCGCCATTTACCTGAAGAGTGGTTATATACAATTCCTTCTCATTAACCATTAACGGGGGATTAATATTAAAAAAATTTAATTTAGTTGGAATCGGATAAACAGAAAAGGCGTAAGGATAAATATCTATCTCCACAGTCATATCGGAAAAATTGAATCCATCTGATGCCCTAAAAATAATTTTATAAACGCCGAATTGTTCATTTGTAGGAATCCATGTAAAAGTTCTTGAACTCCCATCAAACAATGCTCCGTTAGGAAGATTCAACGCTCTGTAAGTTAAATTATCATGCTCCATATCGGCAGCCGAAACAACGAACTGAAGGCCGCCTCCGGCAAAAGCGGATTGCGTCGGCAATTGAAACCAAACCGGAGCATTATTTATTTTTATCGCGGAAATACGAGGGGGACACAAAACCGTTATGTCACGTCCTCTGATAACCCTACGATGCACAGATGCCCCAAAAGGAATTTTTATATTGCTTTGAGAATCAATAATTTTTTCACCGCTACAAATACCCGCATATTCGGCGCGCGCCTCGCCAGCATAAAAAGCCGACGCTAAAACTATCAAAATTATACTTAAAATGACGGCATTTTTGACAGAATTCATTGCCCCACATTGTAACAAATTATCTATAAATTGTCAATACTTGCGCATTCCTAACCCCGTAATATGATTCAAGTATACATATGAAAACAGTATGTATCTGTGGCTCTCAACGATATAAAGATGAGATAAAGGCCTTTTCTAATAGATTAAAGGGCTTAGGGGTTTCGGTGGTATTTGAGCCAAACTTTCAGCGCCATCGCCAAAAAATGATTCATAAAAAGGAAAAGGAACGGCTTAAGTCCAAGTCCTATAGAGACAGAATCCCCGGATTGGTGCATGAGCACTTTGACAGATTAAGAAAAGCGGATGTGTGTTTTATTTTTAATAAAAACGGATATCTTGGCATTAATACGACCCTAGAGATTGGCTTTGCTCATGGCAAGAACATGGTTATTTACGCGTTGGAACCGGAAAGAGCCATTGAGAGCGGGGGAGAAGTTTGCCGTGATATTCTTTTCACGGAAATTTTAGACACACCCGAAGAACTAGTGAAACGACTGGTCTAAGAAAGGAGATATATGAACCTTTGCCCGGGAAAAAGCGTGGGAGCGATTATTAAAAATGAAAAAAGCGAATATCTTTGCCTATATCGCCTTAAACACCCAACAGGATTAGCTTTTATAGCTGGACACATTGATTCAACGGATAAGACCCCCAAAGACGCATTGATAAGAGAAGTTATGGAAGAATCTGGACTAAAAGTAGTAAGGTGCGAACTAGTTTTAAACAAAGTTTTTCCCAACCCATGCGCGCGGCCGCCAGGATATGATGGCCATGAATGGTTTGTTTATAATGTTTCCAAGTACGAAGGAAAGCCCAAATTAATGGAACCTACGAAACATAGATTCGTTGAATTTCTGTCTGCGTCAGTAATAGCTTACTACATTAGTAAGGGAGAGGTTGACCCAGCTTGGTTTACTTATATAATTCCAGAACTTTCCCTAGACATAACTCTCAAATAGTGAGGGTTTTTTATTAACTAAATATTTTCTATTAAATAGTTGCTGTAAAAATAAAAATTAGATATTCTTAATTTAATGAAGAGCGTGGTTTTTTGTTCCAGCCAAAGATTCGGACCGGAATTAAAAAAGTTTATTGATGATTTAAAAAAAATATCTAATAACGAGGGACATCATTTGGTTATCTTAGAACCAAATTTTAGCGAAATAGAAGAAAAATTTGATAAGCACGCGCACGAAAAAGATCGTTTGCGGGACTCTCATTATCGGGAGGTAATTGCCGGTAAAGTTTATGACCACCTGTTTCGCAAAGTACGAGTGGCGGATGTTTGTTTTATCTTTAATAAAGACGGATATTTGGGAGTAAATACCACGGGAGAACTTTTTGCCGCCGCCATGGCGGGAAAACTTTGTTATTCTTTGGACGGCAGAACTCTTATGGGACATTACCCTCATGATTTGTACGAAGAACCGTCCGCTCATAAATTAATTCATGAAGTTGTTGGAACGCCCGAAGATTTATTTAGACGCCTCTTGTAATAAAAAACCCTTATTTAGGGTTTTAATTAATAGCGCTTCTCAAAATACTAATTATTTCTTTTAATACTTTATTTTTACAATTAAGCGGTGGCAACAATCTAATAGCGCTTGGCTCTGCCGGCAAAACCAATAAACCATTTTCCCCGCATTCTCTCATAACTTCGTCTCTTCTGGATGAATCAAAAACATCAACAGCCAACATAAGACCCAAACCGTTAACTTTACAGTTGGGAATATTCTCTAATCCTTTCCTAAGAAGACAGCTTTTTGCCTTAACTTTTTCCAAAAAAATTTTGTTAATTGTTTTCAATACAACCACGCCAGCCATGCAAGCCACGGGATGGCCGCCAAAAGTACTCCCATGAGAGCCCGGAGGCCAAGTCATAATTTCTTTTTTTGCGATAACGGCTCCCAGAGGAAAGCCGCCGCCAAGGGCTTTGGCCGAACAAACAATATCGGGAACAACCGCGGAATGTTCAAACGCCCAAAACTTTCCCGTGCGCCCAATCCCGCATTGAATCTCATCAACAACCATTAAGGCACCGCTTCTGTCGCAAAAATTTCTGATGGCCTTCATAAATTCTTTACTCGCAACCTTGCAACCGCCGACTCCCTGCACCGGCTCCACAAAAACAGCCGCGATATTTGGCCATCTCTTTAAAATTTCATCTTGATTATTGTACGGCAGTATTTCTACTCCAAACAAAATAGGTTCAAATCCTTCTCTTAATCTGGGAAATGCCGAGCCCAAACTCATTGCGCCAAAAGTTCTTCCATGAAAGCCGCCTTGAAATGCGATAAAACATGATTTCTTTGTATGATATCTGGTTAATTTCATCGCTCCCTCAACCGATTCAGCGCCGCTATTTGTAAAAAATAATTCCCAATCATGCCCCTTCGGCATTTTTTTCATTATCTCTTTAGCCAAGACATTTTGTGGCCTATGGTCAAAATTACAACCGCAAGTATGGGTTAAATTTTCTATTTGGTCGGTAGCCGCTTCTTGAATTTTCGGGAAATTGTGCCCAAGGGCCAAAACACCCCATCCGCTCGTGGCGTCAATATAAGTATTATCGTGGGTATCCCTGACTAAAGAATCACAGCCCCATTCCAATCTGGTTCCGGGATAATAAGACCTGTAGTGGGGTGAGAAATATTTAAGCCGGCTCATACAATAAGCTCCTTTTTGTCAAAGTTACGGCTTTCAGAATAGTATAGTAATATTTGGATAAGCTCAATATAATTGAAATATATAATATGAACGACTTAACCATTGGCTTAGAAGTTCACGCCGAACTTAAGACCAAAACAAAAATGTTTTGCGATTGCCTTAATGACCCCGACGAGCATCATCCTAATGTTAATATCTGCCCCATTTGCGCCGGTCATCCCGGAACACTGCCTACCTTAAATAAAAAAGCCATAGAAAGCGTGTTGAAAGTTGGCTTGGCTTTGGGGGGAAAAATTATTCCAAACGGCAAAACAAAATTTGACCGCAAGAATTATTTCTATCCGGACCTGCCGAAAGGTTATCAAATTTCACAATATGATGAACCGTTAGTGGAAGGGGGGGAGTTGCTTAACGCGCGCATAAGAAGAATACATTTAGAAGAAGACACGGGCACTCTCATTCACATTAAGGGGGCTAGCTTGGTTGATTATAACCGTTCCGGAGTTCCTTTAATGGAGTTGGTCACAGAGCCAGATATAACCAGCGCCTCGCAAGCAGTGGAATTTGCCAAACAACTGCAACTCATTCTCCGATATCTGGAAGTATCAGACGCCGATATGGAAAAAGGGCAAATGCGACTAGAAGCGAATATCTCTATCGCGATGGGCGTTAAAGTGGAAGTAAAAAATATTAACTCTTTTAAATCGCTGGAGGGAGCTATTAATTACGAATATAAAAGGCAAAAAGATTTATTGGCGAAAAATAAAAAAATTTCTCAAGAAACCCGAGGGTGGAACGAAAGTAAACAAGCCACGGTATCGCAACGAAGCAAGGAAGAGGCCCACGATTACCGCTATTTTTCCGAACCAGACCTGCCCCCTCTGACGGCTGATGCTTTTAGTTTAGAACAAATAAAATTAGGGATACCGGAATTGCCGTTGCCTAAAAAAAATAGGTTTATTGAAGAATATAAATTATCTGCCGAACAAGCCGATGTTTTGATACAAGACCGATTTTCTTCAAATTATTTTGAAGAAGCGGTTTCTGAACTGGAAAATAAAAATGAGTTGCTGTCGCTCTATAATTATCTGACGTCTGATTTGTGGGGATTAATGAAGAAAAATGAGGTCTTAATTGGCGATATAAAAATCCCTCCGGTGAATTTAGCCCATTTGATTGGCTTACTGGCTTCTAAGGACATTTCCAGCCGCATTGCCAAGGACTTATTATTGGAAATGTTTAAAACCGGGCTGGACCCTCATGAAATTATAAAAGAAAAAAAATGGCAACAGGTCTCGGATTCCGAACATTTAAAAAAATTAGCGGAAAAAATTATTAAAGAAAATCCGAATGCGATGTCGGACTACCGTAGCGGCAAAAAGAATTCGCTTCAGTTTTTAATCGGCAAGGCAATGTCAGAATTAAAAGGCAAGGCAAATCCGCAAATACTAAAAGAATTATTTGAAGACCTTTTAAAATAAAACAAATCGTGTATCGTTAAAATCAGACAGAACCTTGTCAAAATGAAAAGGGGATAGACAATGAAAATTGTCCAGCCTATTAACATAGATTTTGCCCGTCCATATCCGCCGTGGCAATTAAGAATAAAAAATGCCGTTTTGTGTCAAGTCAATCCGTCTGACGGCCATATTAGCATCATAGAGGTTAGACCCTCTATGGTTTCTAAAAAAGATTTACTGGGATGGGCATATAAATTCAGCGGTGTATTTAAGGGAGATGGAACAGCCGTAAAAGAAGTGGATCTTTCTGTTGTTTGCCTGTTCCAACATGGGCCAATAGTAATTCGTGAAAAAACTTTATATGACATTGACCTGAAAGAATCGCGTATTTTAATAAAAGGCAAAAATAATTGGTGGCAATTAGATGAAAATGAAACAATAAGCGAATCTAACTTTGTTAGTAGTTTAGATAAAAAAGGCGTTTATGCAATTCAGTTCGTTATTATAAATAAACATACCGGCAAACCAACACAAGTTCATACGACCACCAGACAATCGTCATCACAGGAGTTTTAATTATGAAAGCAAAAAACGGGGTTAAAGAAATAAACGTAACTGGCTGGGAATTATACACGACAACTTATTTTTATTTTCAGAAAGAATGGGTAACAAGCAAGAAAAGAGAAGCGAAAAAGGGCAAGGGTCCGATTCTGACTGTAAGAAGTTACCGTCATAACTTTAATAACGAGATAATTCGCGCGCGCCTTGTAAGTATTTTTGACCACAATGAGTCGCGCATACAAATGTGGTGGGAAAATAATAATGAAAAAAAGATGAATACCATCATAAAAATAGACGGGCAATGGCATAAACTGGAAAAAAGAGAAAAATGGATAGTAAGACTCATGAGAAGAAATAAAGAGATTGCTGGAATAGTTATTCACGTGTTTGACGAAGAATATCCCCGTATTATTCTTCAAGAAATACAAATTATGAAATAATACCCTCCGTTAAAAAGACGGGGGGGTTACTTTTTTTAAAATATTCTCTGAAAATTCTTTTAAAGAAAAAACGCCCTTATCTTCGCCCAGTTCTCTTAAACTGACCATGTTATCGTTAACCTCTTTATCCCCGACGACAACGGCCAGAGGAATTTTTTGCGTGTCCGTTTCTCTTATTTTTTTGCCGACAGTTAAATTTTGTTCATCTAAACTAACTCTCACGCCAATTTTTTCCAACTCTTTTTTAATTTTTTGGGCATATTCTAAATGTTTTTCTCCAACATTAATCACAGAGACCTGAACAGGCGAAAGCCAAATCGGCAAACTGCCGTCAAGATGTTCTAACAGCATGCCGATAAATCTCTCAAAAGAACCGAAAATAGCGCGATGTATTACCCACGGCATTTTCTTTTGTCCACTCTCGTCTATATAACGAACGTCAAATTGTTTCGGCAACATAACTAAATCCAGTTGAGCGGTGCCCATTTGCCAATCGCGCTCTTGCGAATCTTTTAAATGAACTTCAATTTTTGGTCCGTAAAAAGCGCCTTCACCTTGTTTTATTTCATATTTAATTTCGCTTTTCTTTAGAGCGCTTATTAGGGACTCTTCCGCCTTGTTCCAATCTTCTTTATCGCCTAAAAACTTTTCCGGCCTTGTAGCCAAAACATAGCGCGGTTTCATTTCAAAAATAGAATAAAACTTCTCAAAAATATCAATAATATTTTTTACTTCATCCTCAACTTGATCGGGACGACAATAAATATGCGCGTCGTCCATAGTAATTTGCCTTACGCGAAACATGCCGCCTAAAGTGCCAGACAGTTCATTGCGATGCAGTCGTCCAATTTCAGCCAATCTTAACGGCAACTCACGATAACTTCGTACTTTTGCATTAAAAACATAAGTGGATTCGGGACAATTCATGGGTTTGATAACTAACTCTTCTTTTTCATCAACGGGATTTCTAAAATAAAACATATTATCACGATAATGGTCCCAATGCCCCGATTTTTTAAAAACTTCCGCCTTCACCATTATCGGAGTGGAAATCTCCTGATAATCATTTTTATCATTGATATATCGCCCTAATTTTTCTAATTCGCGGAAAATAATCATTCCTTTGGGATGCCAAAAAGGCGCGCCGGGAGCAATGTCGTGAAAAGAAAATAAATCCATCAACTGCCCTAACTCACGATGATCTCGATGTTTCATTAGTTTAAGAATAAAGAATTAGAAATTAAGAAGCAAGAATTAGGAATTAATAATCCTATTTAGATGATCATTTAATAAAAAAGCCCCTTTCGGAGCAATTGTCTATACCAACGTTTCCCTTACAATCCCAGTCTTATAAAAATGACTTGTAGCGTAAGAATCAAGTACCTCGCCAACAGGAATAATTTTCACCGATTGATTCAAAAGACGCACTTTAGGTAAATTCCAAAAAGGAATAAAATCCCATTGATGATGCTCCCAATGAAGCCAAACATAATGAGGTAAGTATAAAATTCTCTGCCATAAAGGTACCCAAACACGATGTGTCTCAGAAGTACCGACATGTTCTGTCCAAAGTCGTAAACGAAACATAGACCAAAAAGCAGTGCCTTGAGCTATAAACCATAAAGGAATAGCCCACCACCAGATTTGTAATTGCCACAAAATAAGAAAGACTGCTCCTCGCCAAAGCCAAAGGCCAATATTTTCGTAAAAAGTTATCGGACGAAAATCCCAGATAGCTGCAAATAATTCCTTCCAACCGCCATGAAATCCTATCAATCCCAATAAGAAACGCCTCACAATTTGACCTTTTGTTTTGGGAATATCAAAAATTGGATCAGAAATAACTTTCTTGCCATATTCTGGATCCAGCTCTGTCCCCAAATAACGATGATGCTCCATGTGAAATAAACGAAATCTTTTAAAGCCGGTTCCTAAAGGCCACCAACAAAAAAAATCAGTAACAAAATCATTAAACCAACGAATTTGACTAGCTAAACGATGCGTTCCTTCATGACCCATTACGGAAATAGCGTGCTGGCGATTACCAATAACTAAAATAGCTATAAAATAAATACCAGGCAACAACCAATAGGAAACATTATTATTGGACCAACTCATAAGCCAATAAACCCCAATAACGACAATCCAATCTGCTAAAATATTGATTAACCAACGCCAGAAAATTGGCTTGCCGTACCTTTTATATAAATCGGCATTATGATTAATCTTATCTTCTTCATATCTCAAAAATTCTATTTCTGTTTCCCGTAACGACTTATTCATAACAACATCACTCCTTTATGTAAAGTTTCAAAGACCACTACTGGCTTATATATTATAACTCCTTGGCATTATTGCAAATCAGCTTTGGCTCTCCATCCCGCCACGACATTCTTCCTAAAATACCCACAACGGCATTTTCTCTCCATACGCTGGCTGTTTTCAAAAATGTCTCGGGAAAAACTATCACTTCCATGTTGTGCATAAAATCTTCCACTTTAGCAAAAAGCATGGGCTTGCCGGTTTTGGTAATTATTTTTTGAGCTCTGGTTACCAGTCCCACAATGATAATATCCTGAAGTTCTGATTTAACCGTCATCGCGTCTTTTAACGACATGGCCTGCATATTTTTAATTTTCTGGCGATAAGAATTTAAAGGATGGTCTGAAATATATAATCCCAATAATTCCTTTTCCCATGATAATTTTTCCATAAGGGGAATTTCTGACGCCTGTTTTAATTTTAGGACGGTATTAGAAAAATCATGAATAAATAAACCTATCTGATTGTTAAGGCGCTGTTTTTTTATATTATTGTTAAACTTTAATAAATCCTCCAGATTGGCCAATAAAAGGCCTCTTTCCGCGCCAAATAAATCTAAAGCGCCGCATTTAATCAAACTTTCCAACGACTTTTTATTAAGGTCTTTATGTTGGATTCTAAAAAGAAAATCAGACAGTCCCTTAAATGGCCCGCCATTTTGTCTTTCCGCGATAATGGCCTCAACAATATTTTGGCCGACATTTTTAATAGCCAATAAACCAAATTGGATTGATTTATCGCCGGGAGTAAAATTAGACCAGCTTTTATTTATATCGGGGGGCAAAATTTTGATTTCCATTTTCGCGCATTCTCCGGCTAAAAAAGTAGCTCTGTCCACATCGCCCGCATCCGCGTTAAAAAGTCCCGTCATAAATTCAGTGGGGTAATGCGCTTTCAGGTAGGCAGTTTGATAGCCAATGTAGGCATAACAAACCGCGTGACTTTTATTGAAGCCGTATTTGGCAAACGGAGGAAACATATCCCAAATAGCTCTGGCAATTGTCGGTTCAATTCCATTGCTTATCATTCCGTTTACAAGCTTGTCTTTTTGCTTATCCAATAATTCCTTAATTTTTTTGCCTATTGCTTTACGCAAAGTATCGGCCTCCGCCAAAGTAAAGCCGGCTAAATCACGGGCAATTTGCATCATTTGTTCCTGATAAATGCCCACGCCGTAAGTATTTTTCATAATCGGCTCTAATTTAGGATGCAGATAGGTTATTTTTTCTTGACCGTGTTTTCTTTTAATGAAAGAGGGGATAAGTTCCATCGGTCCGGGACGATAAGCGGCAACCAGCGCAACTAAGTCCTCCAGCTCCGTTGGTTTGAGGGCCTTCATATAACGGCGCATGCCGGAGCTTTCAAACTGAAAAACTCCGGTTGTATCTCCATCCCGCAGCATTTCAAAAGTTTTTTTGTCATTTACTGGCAAATGATTAACATCCACTTCGCCCTTGCCGCTTTCTTTAATTAAACGCGTAACTTTTTCTAAAATTGTTAAGTTTTTTAATCCTAAAATATCCATCTTTAATAATCCCAAATCCTCCACGCCGTGCATTTCAAATTGCGTAATAATGGTGTTTGGGTCTTGCGGGGCATATTGCAAAGGCAAATATTCAGTAAGGGACTCCTTGCTAAGCACAATGCCGCAGGCGTGAACGGAGGCGTGTCTAGCTACGCCCTCCAAATGCTTGGCGCCGTCAATAACTTCTTTTACCAATTGGTCATTTTTATACATTTCCGCCAATTCAGGAACATTGCTTAAAGCATCGTCCAAATCTTGATTAAACGGAATCATTTTAGAAATTTTGTCGCAAAGAGAATAAGGAACGCCTAACACTCGCCCCACATCGCGAATAGCGGCTCTCGCCGCCATAGTGCCGAAAGTAATAATATGAGCGACATTATCGCGGCCATATTTTTCATTTAAATATCCCATTACTTCATTACGTCTCAAATCAGCCAAATCAACGTCAATGTCAGGCATTTGAATGCGGTCGGGATTTAAAAATCTTTCAAAGAGCAAATTAAATTTTAACGGCTCAACATCGGTTATGCCCGCGATATAAGAAACTATACTGCCGGCGGCCGAACCGCGGCCTGGCCCTACAATAATTTTTCTTTCTTTTGCCCAGTTGATAAAATCCTGAACGATAAGAAAATAAACGGCATAGCCGGTTTTTTCTATAACGGTTAATTCGTATTCAATTCTTTCTTTTATTTCCGGAGTAATATTTTCGTAGCGATGAGGCAATCTTTCCATTATTATTTTTCTTAAAAAAGAATTCGGGGTTTCTTCTTCCGGCAGAGGGAAAGACGGGAGAATGGGCTTTCCTAAAACAAATTCCACATTGCATTGTTCAGATATTTTGACGGAATTTTCTACCGCTTCCGGCACATCGCTAAATCTTTCCGCCATTTCTTGGGGCGAAGTCATAGAGAAATCGTCCATTTTTAACGTCAGACGGTTAGTGTCGGCAATCTTATTGCCAGTGCCGATTGCCATTAAAATATCGTGATAATGAGCGTCTTCTTTCTTTAGATAATGGATGTCTTGAGTGGCAACCAGCGGGATATTCAATTTTTTGCTTAATAAAATCAAAACGGAGCGCGCTTTTTCATGATTTTGCGGAGACCAATTGGGATGATGGCCTATTTCTAAAAAATAATTACCCGCTCCAAAAATATCTTGATACTCCAGCGCTATTTTTTCCGCCTGCTCTATTTTTCCGGCTAAAATACTCTTAATCAATTCGCCGGAAAAACAGCCGGACAAGGCAATCAGCCCATCATGATATTGTCTTAATAATTGTTTATCAACACGGGCTTTATAATAAAATCCTTCTAAATTAGCTTTGGTGATTAATTTAATTAAATTTTTCCAGCCGTCAATATTTTTACAAAGAAGCGTTAAATGAAAGTATTTATCATCTATGCCGTGTGTTTTGTCCGTGCGAGACCGCGGAGCCAAATACGCCTCAACTCCCAAGATGGGTTTGATGCCGACGCTTTTCGCGGCTTTATAAAATTCTACGGCTCCGTAAAGATTTCCGTGGTCAGTTAACGCTAAAGAATCCATACCCAATTCTTTGGCCCGATTAACCAGCTCATGAATTTTCGCCAAACCATCCAGCAAAGAATAGTGGCTGTGCGTGTGAAGATGGACGAATTTAGACATTATTTTTAATTAAGTATAACTAGAAAAAAATTTAATTAAAAACTTCTCTCATATTTTGACAAATTCAGCAATCATTGTTAGTATTGTTTTAATACAAAGTATATGGGAGGAGTACCGGTCAAACATCATAGCAAGGGCAAAGTGGGGCGTCGTCGCTCTCACTTGGCTCTAAAAAAAATAGGCCTGTTTGCCTGTTCTAATTGCAGAGGACCGGTATTGCCACATCGTTCATGCAAACAATGCGGAAAGTACAAGTAAGACCATATCAATAATTGAAAATTAAAAATTGATAATTGAAAATTTATAAAACATGGCCACAAGGCACCTTGCAAGATCTATAGTTCTTCAATCGCTTTATGAATGGGATTTTTGGGACAAAAAAGTTGATTTAAAATCAACTGTGGAGCGCAATCTTAATGAATTTGCTCCCGGATTAGACGAGCCCGATTTTGTTTGGAAAATAGTTAATGGAATAGTAGAAAATATGAAGACCTTAGACGATATTATTAGAAAGGCGGCTCCTGATTGGCCATTGGAAAGAGTGGCAATAGTTGACAGAAACGCGTTAAGAATCGGGCTTTATGAATTAATTTATGCCAATCCCGAAGAAGTGCCCCCAAAAGTTGCCATTAACGAGGCCATAGAAATCGCTAAAAACTATGGCGGCCCTAATTCCGGAAAATTTATCAATGGAGTATTGGGAACTGTTTATAAAGAAATAGAAGCTAGCAAAAAAACCAGTTAAAGTGTCCATATCTAATTTAGAAAAAACAATTGAATATAATTTTAAAGACCAATCTTTTTTGAAGGAGGCGATGACGCATCGCTCTTATTTAAATGAAAATACTGACTGGAAATTTCCTCATAACGAGAGATTGGAATTTTTAGGGGATGCTGTTTTGGAATTAGCCGTTACGGAAGAATTATTTAACCGCTTCCCAAATGACGACGAGGGCAAGCTGACCACCTTGAGGGCGGCTCTGGTTAATTATCAAATTCTTGCTCAAATAGGAAAAGAGATAATACTGGACAAAGAAATTTTACTGTCAAAAGGCGAGGCAAAAGACACGGGAAAGGCCCGAGATGTTATTATCGCCAACGCGATGGAAGCGCTCATTGGCGCGATTTATTTGGACTCGGATTATTCTCAAATTAAAAATTTTGTTAATAAATTTATTCTAATCAAAGTTGAAGAGGTTTTGCGCAACGGCTCTTATAAAGACGCCAAAAGCTTACTGCAAGAAAAAATGCAAAGCGAGAAAAAAATTACGCCGACTTATAAAAACCTGGAAGAAAGCGGGCCGGAACATCAAAAATTATTTAAAGTGGGAGTTTATTCGGAGGACGAATTTTTGGCTTCGGGAGAGGGTTATTCCAAACAGGAAGCGGAGGTGGAAGCCGCAAAAAAAGCCCTAAGAAGACATCCTTATTAAAGTTATCCACATGAACATTTAAATATGTTTCAGTATAATTAAATTAAATTATGAATAATATGCTTTTAGTGGTTCTTATCGCTGTCGTATCTATTTTTGCAATGAATTATTTGGCTCTTGCCGTTTTTCAGCAACCGACGCTTCCTCCGCCAGATGGCAATGTTCCGGCGCCAGTTAATGTTGGTCCGGGTTATCAAGTTAAAAGCGGAGATTTGGCGGTGAATAATTTTATAGCTAATGCTATTTCTTTAGGTGGCATCACTCGGTTAAGTTGGCCAACTGGAACCGGAGCCGCTTGCATATGGGAGGGAGTTAGGTGTTCTTGCAGGGACAACTCAAGCACTTTCACTGATTTAGCATTGACCATAGGAATGACTTGTAATGGTGGCCAAGTGACTAACTTTGAGATTATAGACATGCAAATTTCGTCTAAATCTAAGAGTTGTTCTTCTAAGCCACCGCCAGGTTGCACTCCGGGACTTTACACTTTTGAATAAATAGATTACCATAATCTAAAATTATGTTAGTTCTAAAACTGCAAAGAATTGGCAAAAAACACCAAGCTCACTTCCGTTTGGTGATTGGAGAAAAACGCACTAAATTAAACGGCAAACAACTGGAATACCTGGGCTGGTATAATCCAAAAACAGATAAAATGGAATTTAAAGGGGAAAGGGTTTTATATTGGCTGAAAAACGGAGCGCAAAAAACAGACACCGTCCATAATCTTCTTATTACGGCAAGTATTATAGAAGACAAAAAACGACCGGTACACGGACAGCCGAAGAAAGTTGAGAAAGGTTAAGACGATGGGATTGACTTCTTTAAAATTTTTAATATAATAGTATAGAAGCAGGAAAAGGTCGTTAGCAAGTAAAAAGTTGTTTTATCGCGATGAATACAAATACTGATAAAGAATTTTTAGATTTTTTGGTTAAGTCCATCGTTGACCATCCAGAAGAAGTTAAAGTGGACAGAGCAATAGATGAGCGAGGAGTTTTGCTTTCATTGTCAGTGAGCCCAAAGGATATGGGCCAAGTAATTGGCCGACAAGGTTCTACCGCAAGGTCCATCCGTTCTCTTTTGAGAATTGTTGGAATAAAGCATAATGCTCACGTTAACCTAAAAATTAACGAACCGGAAGGTTCTACTCACGGTTCTGAGCGCAATCCAGAATCAAGCTTCTAATAGCACATAAAAAATAAAACAAAAACGCCACAAAGATTTTTTGCGGCGTTTTTGTTTATAAATCCTAATTTATGAAATTCAATATAATCACAATTTTCCCAGAAATATTTTCAAGCTATTTTAATGAGTCCATTCTTAAACGCGCCCAAGAAAAAAAACTAATCAAAATTAACATCCACAACTTAAGGGACTTTGCCGAAGATAAGCATAAAAAAATTGACGATTCTCCTTATGGAGGCGGTCCGGGAATGGTGCTGAAAGTTGCTCCTGTTTATAGGGCGGTGCAAAATATAAAATACAAAAATAAAAAGAATAAAAGCAGGGTGATTTTGTTTTCAACTCGCGGAAAAACATTTAATCAAAAAACTGCTCAAGGATTGTCAAAATACGACCAGTTAATTTTAATTTGCGGACGCTATGAGGGGGTTGATGAAAGAGTTGCTAGATATATAGCCGATGAAGAAATATCCATAGGTGATTTTGTTTTGTTTGGGGGAGAAATACCGGCAATGATAGTTGTTGACGCGGTATCTCGTTTTATTCCAAAAGTATTGGGCAAAAAAGAATCGTTAGAAGCAGTCAAAGGTTCATATCCCGTTTATACCAGGCCCGAAATATTTAATAATTGGAAAGCGCCGAAAATCCTGCTTTCCGGTAATCACGATAAGATTAATAAATGGAGGAAAAGATTTTAGACAAGCTGTAGAAAAATAGTTTTCTCAAGAAAGAACCCGTTCCTAAAGGCACCGGCGGTTTCCGCCCCTGCGAGGCGGAACCGCCTATCGGCTCGGCTCGCCGCTTTTTGTTTTTAGATAAGTGTAACAAAAAGACCCTGCCGGCGCGGCCTCCGCCAATTGCCTCACGGAACGGGTTCTTTCTTTAATATTGGCAAACGGGTGACAGGAACATTGTTGAGAAAACCGTCTCGCAGGCCGAGCGGGCAGGTGCCCAGTGCTATTTTATAATTAACTTGTCTAAAATAGCGCTGGGCGAGCGAGGCCGAGAGCGAGCGCAAATTTCTCGCTGGGAAATTTGATAGCGTGTTTTCGAGACAATGCTCCTGTCAGGACCCGTTTTGTTGTATTAGGGGAAGTTAAACTAGTATTTACAAAAAATGGTTAATGTGATTATATATTAATGGTTTTTTGACAACTGCTTATTAGCCGGAAAGGAGGCTCAATGAATCTCTTGGGAGAATATCTGGAAGACATTAAAAAATGCGGAAACAGATTAACTCCGAAAGAAGAAAGGGAATTGTTAATGAAAATGGAAAGGGGACGCAAATCGCAATCAAAAATAGTTCAAAGAGAAGCGGCGGAAGCCAGACGCGTATTAATAGAACGCAATCTTTTTTTTGTTATAAGTATTGCAAAAAAATATTACGATTCCTATAATCCAATTCTTCATCTTGAAGATTTAATTAGCGCAGGAAGCATTGGTTTGATAACAGGAATAGACAGGTTTAGATATGGCAAGGGGGCTAATAAACTTTCTACTTATGCCATACATTGGATTTATAGAGAAATATTGGACTACATAAAAAAGTACGGGAGAACTATTCGCATACCCTTTAACGCAATTAATAAACAAATAAAATATTTGGCGGCCGTGAGGAAGATTCAGCATGAAACAAAAAACCAATCTAAGCCGGATACGGCTTCTATTGCAAAAGAAATGGGAGAAACTGTAAAGTCCGTAGAAAATATAGAATTAACGTTTAAAAGTTGTTGTTCAATAGACGAATATTGGAACGACCGTGATTGGGATACCGAAGGGGACGCAAATTGCAATACGATTGCAACTCAAAATGTAGTGGATGTAATTATTGGCAATTTAAGTCCCGGAGAGGCCTTTGTTATTCTGAACAGATTCGGTCTTAACTATCACCAATCCATATTTAAAAAACTGGATAAAAAAGCGGGAACAAATTCGGAGGAAAATTATTTTTATAAGAAATGGGGAAAGCTTCAATCAAAAGATAGAATCTGCACCTTAAGGGACATCGGGGATGTATTAGAACTATCAAGAGAAAGGATTAGACAAATAGAATTTAAAGCTAAAAGAAAATTACAAAATTGCTTAAAGCTCAAACAAATCCTACAAGCGCAGGATTGACATTTGAGCTTTATTTTTTTATAATGGCATTATTCCGTAGACAGCGGGTGATAAGCTCCTCCGAGCTTACCGAAGCAACCCGCCGAGGACGCTTTTTTGTCTACGGCCCGAAAGGTCGTTTTTCTTTTTCAAAAGAAAAAGAACCCAGAGTCGCGTCAAGGGGTTACGATAAGTGAATATGCTTACAAAACAACAGAAAATTAAACAGGTTGAGGAAGGTGTTGCTGAAATCAAAAATAGCAAGACCATTTTATTTGCGGATTTTACCGGCATTTCAACTTCCGAATTAAGAAATTTGCGCTTGATGCTGAAAGAAGTTGGCGGGAAGTTTAAGGTGATTAAAAAAAGATTACTGAAGATTGCCTTGCGAAAATCAGAAAAGGACTCCGACCCGACTCAATTTAAAAGCCAAGTCGGCGCCATCTTGTTATCTAAAGATATATTTTCTGCGGCCGGTAATTTGTACAAATTCGTTAAAGAACTGGCTAAAACAAAAAAGGACCTAAAAATATTAGGCGGCTTTAATCTTCCGGAAAATAAAAATATAACTTCCGAAGAATTTGTAAAAATAGCGAAATTACCGCCCAGGGAAATATTGCTGACGCAGATAGCGATTATGCTTACCATGCCTGTTAAAAAAATAATGATTGCGTTAAATGAGGTCGGAAAAACGCAAAAATCAAATTAAAAAATATGGAAAAATTTCAAGATTTATTGTCTAAAATAGAACAAATGAACGCTTTAGAATTATCTGAATTGGTAAAAGCTATGGAAGAGAAATTTAACATCTCTGCTTCCGTGCCGGTAGCTGTAGCCGGGGGAGCCGGTAGCGGTGAAGCGATAGCTGAAGAAAAAACCGCCTGGAGTGTCTTATTAAAGGAAAGCGGAACGCAAAAAATACAAGTCATTAAAGCCGTTAAAGAAGCTACTGGTCTTGGACTGCAAGAATCTAAAACCATCGTTGACGGAGCGCCGAAAGTAGTTAAAGAAGGACTAAAGAAAGAAGAGGCGGAAGAATTAAAGAAAAAATTAGAAGCGGCCGGCGCCACAGTGGAATTACAATAAAAAAATCCCGCTTATAGCGGGAGAGCGCGCATAGCTCCCTCCTTCGCCCTATTTCATAGGGCTTCGGATGGGCAAGTATCTTTGTGCAAAGAAATCTTGCTCTTCCGAAGCTTTGTGAAACACAAAGCGTAGGAGAGCGCGCATAGCTCAGTGGCAGAGCACTGCATTCACATTGCAGGGGCCGTTGGTTCAATCCCAACTGCGCGCACTATATCAAATCCTTTCTGAATTCATATCCCCACTGCGTAAATCCACAACGCTCGTAAATTCTATGAACATTTTCGTTCTCAAATCTGCTGGTTTGGATTATTTTATAGCAACCTCTCGCCCGGGCTTCTTTTTCTATCTCATCCTCTAATTGAGTGGCAAGGCCTCTTTTGCGATAATTAGGGTCAACAAAAACATCTTCAATATAAGCGTAAGGATTGCTATGAAGATCATTGTATATGAAATACACTCTAGCTCGAGCTATTTCTTTGACGCCATCGCTAATAGACAATTTAATTCCCTGTGTAATAATTTTACTTTTTTGCATTCCCATATATTCTCCCTTTCAAAGTAGTGAGCTTTCAAGAAAATAACAAATTTTCGAGTTATCCACAAGACCGTCCTATTGACCACCAAAGCGGCTAGTTTATTATTAAAAGTAGCGGTTAGTGGGGAATTGTGGAAAAGTATGGGGAAAACTAGTTGGTCTGGGGATAACTCGTAAAATCCTATGTTTATTGGAGAATATCAACACAATATAGATGAAAAGGGGAGAATGGCGGTGCCGGTCAAATTTCGTTCGCAAATTGGCAAAGGCGCGATAGTAACCCGCGGATTAGACCACTGTCTATTTATATTCACGGAAAACGAGTGGCAAGAATTAGCAAAAAAATTAGTGGCTCTGCCATTGGCGCAGTCCAACTCGCGGGCATTCGCTCGTTTGATGTTAGCGGGCGCGATGGAGGTTGAATTAGATAATCAGGGAAGAATTCTCTTGCCCGATTATTTAAGGCAATATGCCGGCTTAAAAAAACAAACAGTGGTCGCTGGAGTTTATAACCGCATAGAAATTTGGGATGAAAACGCTTGGCAACAATACAAATCTAAGACCGAATCCAATTCTGACGAAATCGCGGAAAAATTGTCCGAATTAGGAATATAAAATGACAAGCCACCTGCCGGTTCTTTTGAATGAAGCAATGGCCCTTTTAGAGCCGAAGTTGGGAGAAACTTTTATTGATTGCACTTTTGGCGGAGGAGGACATTCAAAAAAAATATTGGAGAAAATCGGAAAGGACGGGAAATTACTAGCCATTGACTGGAACTTAGAAGCGATAAATTTATGTAAATCATACGCTAAAGAATTTAGTCACGTTGAGTGCCTCAACGCAAATTTCGCGGACCTAGCGCACATCGCTAAAAAAATTAATTTTCCTAAAGCTGACGGGCTGTTGATTGATTTGGGAATTTCATCCGATGAATTGGAAAATTCCGGAAGGGGATTCAGTTTCCAAAAAAATGAGCCGCTCTTTATGACTTTTAGCAACGAGCAAAAACCGGTCAAAACAATTCTCAAAGAATTAAGAGTAAAAGAACTGGAAAAAGTGATTAGGGACTTTGGGGAAGAAAGATTTGCCGGAAAAATCGCGGCGACTATTAAAGAGGCCTTGAAAAAGCGTCCGATAGAGACCACCCTGGATTTGGTTTCAATAATTATTAAAGCCACTCCGCCTTATTATCATCATCAGCGAATCCACCCCGCCACCAAAACTTTCATGGCTTTGAGAATTTACGCCAATAAAGAATTAGAAAATTTGGAGAAAATTTTAATGGAATTAAAACACGTGATGAATACCGGAGGCAGAATAGCGATTATATCCTTTCACTCGCTGGAAGACCGTTTGGTTAAAAATTATTTTAGAAATTTACATAAAGAAAACCATGCGGAATTATTAACAAAAAAGCCGATAACGCCGTCTTTAGGGGAAATACAACTAAATCCGAGAGCGAGGTCAGCAAAGTTAAGAGGAGTAAAAATCAATGACAATCGCTAGAAACAAAAATAAGAAAATAAGGAAATGGATTATAATCGCCGGTTTCGCGCTGATAATTTTTACCCTCAGCAATGTCTTTGTTTATAATAAAATAGTGAACTTGCAGCATCTTATAACCATTCAGACAAAAGACCTGGAGGGCCTTAAATTGGCGGATGCCGACCTTAAAAACAAACTTTATCAAATTTTAGACCTAAAAAATTTAAGCGAGTTGGCAAAAGACCTGGGGATGATTAAAATAAAAAATCCGGAGTTTTTAGAAATCAATGAATCGGTTTCATTTTACAATACTAATAACTAGCGTTTTAAGCGCTTATTTTTTTTTAATTCTTAATATTTATAATTTACAGATTCGGAATGGGCAATACTATTCCGAAAAAGCGCAGTCGCAATACCGCCTTTCAGGGTTTTTGGAACCGCACCGAGGCCTTATTTATTTTTCTGACAAAAATAATAATCGCATCCCCGCGGTGATTAACAAGTCCCACCAAACTATTTTTGCGGTCCCCAAAGAAATTGAGGACGTTGACAAAACAATAGAAAATTTAGGTCCGATATTAAATATTGACCAAGAGCAATTAAGAAATAAAATAACCCAAAATAATTTATACGAGCCGTTATTAAGAAAAGCCGGTCCGGAACAAATATCTAAAATTAACGAGTCCCCGATAAAAGGAATTTATATTGACGACCAAGAATGGCGCTACTATCCTTTCGGAGAACTTGCGTCTCAAGTGTTGGGATTTTTGGGCTATAACGACCAAAGTAATTTGGCCAGCGGGCAATATGGAATAGAAAAAAGATTTAACGACTTATTAGGCGGCAAGCCCGGCATAATTGAAAACGGAAAAGCCACAAAACCAATTAGAGGCGATGACATAGTATTAACAATAGACCGCAATATCCAAATAGAAATTGAGAGCAAGCTAAAAGAATTAGTAGAAAAACACAGCGCCGTTGGCGGGACCATCATAGCGCAGGAATCACAAACGGGAAAAATTATCGCTCTAGCCAATTATCCGACCTTTGATTTAAATAACTATTCAACATACGACATCGCAACTTTTATAAATCCGGCGGTCCAGTCCGTTTATGAACCCGGCTCCGTATTTAAAGTGATAACTATGTCCGCGGGATTAGACAGTAAAAAAATAACTCCGAAAACCACATATTATGATTCCGGAGCGATAACTTTTTCAGACGGAAAGAAAATTAAAAATTGGGATTTAAAAGCCCATGGTCAAATAAATATGAGCGAAGTCATAGAACAATCCATTAACACCGGCAGCGCTTTTGTTGAAAGCCAGATAGGACACAAGGCATTTTATGATTATCTTGATAAGTTTGGTTTTAACGATTTGACTCAAATTGAACTCCCGGGAGAAGTCAGCGGCAATATAAAAAATATAAAAACCAAAAA
>ERZ1292623.1391-Hain-H51-01um-R1-1391-length-23436-cov-7_pt1 | contig 23436 bp, 12 predicted proteins | sample MGYA00564398_ERZ1292623 | MGnify/ENA primary metagenome ERZ1292623 (study PRJEB36523, sample SAMEA6512633) | groundwater metagenome | collected 2019-01-07 | study: AquaDiva: Metagenomics assemblies of 32 groundwater samples | reverse complement strand
GTTTTTGTTCCACCCGTTGTATCAAACGAAACTACATAAGTATCGCCTGTACCTATCGCAGGATTTACAACCATTGGAAGTGCTACTCCATCCGAAATACTTACTTTTGTTACTGCTAATGTATCGCCATATTTTTTTGCGTATTCACCGTAAAATGGAACTTTAGGTCTTACAGTAATTACATTTGGACTTGATTCTAATGCGGCTGGTAAGAAATCAGCAACTGAAGCTACGCTATAAGCTGTAACTGCAAAATAATATTCTTGTCCATTATTTAGTTTTTCAATGTCTCTGACATAATCTCTGCTAATTTTAATTTTTCTTTCAATTCCACTATTTGAACCGAATTGAACTGGAAGTTTTAAAATTTGTCCAGAACTTGCATCAAAAGTTTCATCAAGAACTGTTGTTGGGTCAGTTGTAACATCCCAAGTTGTAATTCTTTTTCCATCTGAAAGCAATGAATTCTTTTTTGGTAATTGATAAAGATTATAACCTTCAAATTTAAAAGAACCTGGTTGATTTACTTTAACTTCTATATCAGCAACTTTTGCAAGATTACTACCCCATTCCAATATAACTTCTCCATCAAGCTCTGCAAATTTTACTTCAGGTGCTGATGGAGCTTTTGGTACTTGGAATAAAGCATTATATGTAATCTGAACGAATTTATCGTTGAACTTCATAACTGCAACACTTGATAATCTATCAGAACCAATTCCTGCAACTGTTCCAACTACAATTTCTTGTGTATCGGCTGGTGCAAGTGAGAAAGGTCCGGTTGTTAATAAAATTCTTCTGTCGCCAGGTGCAAAAGAAAAATCAGTTCCTTTTCCATCGATAAATCCAGTTCCTTTTACAGGATCACCTGAAAGTGGGAATTTTGAAGTTGGAAATGTACCAGATTTGTAAGCAATATCTGCATCAGTAATAGATCCTAATGGTGCAAATCCTCTTAACATTTTCCACCATCTACCAGTTCCATTAGGGTAGTTTGATGGTCCACCTGGTGGATCTGAATAAGGCGAACCAGCAGAAAAATATGAGAATGAGGACATTCCTAAATTCTTAAATCCTTGTTTTCGTTTTAAATTAAATACTGCAGAGTCAAGCGCTGAAACAATGATTGGACCTTGCAAGAAATCATAACCTGCAGCGGCTGGTGCAAGACCATATTGTTTAAATGTATCATCAATTCCATTAGCATTGTAAATAAATCCCATGCTTAAAGCAGTATCGCAACCAACAAGATCATCAGTGAAAGAACCTAAATCTGGATCAGACCATTGACAAACATACATACTGTCAATCCAGAAAGATCCTTTTACACCTGTTGCGGTATCAACACCACCTTTATTAATAAGTCGGTATTTTGCAAAATACAGATTTCCAAGTGCATCACTTCGTTTGTAACCCCAAACTGTTTTTGCAACTTCTATACCAAGAGGTTCAGAACCTACAAAACCTAAGGCTTGAGTTTTATCTAAATCGTTATAAATCATAAAAAGAACTTGGTCTGCAGGCGAATTTGGATCTGCACCAGCAATACCTGGTTCATCTTTACCTTGAGCAATTAAATCATCATGTGTAAATGTTGACGAAAAAGCTGGTGGAGGATTGTAAACTCCATTATTATTTCTATCAATAAATGCCGCACCTAAAGCAGTTGGCCATGTTGACCAATCTAATGCATATTGTGCTTTTACATTATTAATTTGTGTAGAAGAAACATCAGCTATTCCAATTTCATAAACATTTGCAGCATCTTTTTTCAAATCATCATCAGACATTGAAGCGTAATCTCGTCTAATTCTCCATACTTTTGCTCCTGCTGGTACACCAACTGCAGTTGCGCCAGATCCACTTATATGTCCACCAATTGTTCCAACACCGTACGAACCACCACCAACTCTAATTGGATTTAAAGCGGCAAGTGTTGTTTTAGCAGAATTTGTATATGCTTTTCCTCCCCAAACTACTCCATCTTGATAGATAACATTTGCAGTACCGCGTGGGTAATACATTCCATTATCTGCACCGGGAGAGTGATTAGCCTTTCCGTCGTATGCATGCCAAGTAGTTAAATTATTAATATTAAGCACCCCATATTTTGGCTCATACATTGACTTGTATGATTTTGATGGTTTGCTTTTAGAAGGACTTTCTGCCGCAAAAGAGATCATCGCTACAAAAAGAGTGAGTAAAAAAGTTTTAAATATTTTATTGTTTATCATAATTATATGCTCCTTCATTCAATTAATACTCAAGTCGAACACCGAAACGGACTTCGCGAGGCGCGCCATACACATCTGTTCCAAATGTGCGTGCCTGTAATGCCCAGTATCGATTATCGAGGTTAGTTGCGCGATAGAAGTTTTCATAGTTATCAATTGCTTTATACGATTCAGCAAATGGACTCTTTAACCATCCATCATCGTTAGCAGTACCCGTTGTTGGGTAAACATTAATAACTTGCTTCGTGTTTAATGCATTTAATAAGTTTGCATAAACTTCAACATTTAAATCATCAAAGTAGAACATTTTGCTTAAATTCAAATCAACATTAAACACCCAAGGTGTTGTTGATGAATTCACAGGTTCTACAGGATTTCTGCTTCTTGTATCGATTGAAGAACGAACACCAATATTCCATGGACTTGCTTGTCCAAGATTTCTTGGTTCACGAATTTTTGTGTAAGCATGTCCACTATTAAATGAAAGAATTGCATTCATTCCAAAACCTTCGAGCATATCTCCATCACCTTTTGCAAAGCGATAATCTACTAAAATAGAACCGCGATGTGTTTGGTTATAATCTAATGGAGTAATAAAGTTTGGAAATCTTGCAGTTGCTTCGTCAGTTACACCATTGTTTGATGAACGAGCATTTGAACCAGTTCCTCGAGCATCAGAAAGTGTGTAGTTTGCTTTTGCAGCAAGTCTGTTAGTTCGTCGCAATTCTAAAGTAACTTCAACACCTTTAACAGTACCGAAATCTTGGTTTTGCAATGAAGTTGTAATTGGAGTTCCAACAGAATTATAAACTCGTCGGATTGTTAATTGATCTCTCATATCTTTGTAAAAACCACTAACTGTTAAAGCAAAATTATCAGTCAATGTTTGACGAATACCAACTTCGTATTGTGTATTTCTTTCCGGTTTCAATGTGAATCCGAGAGTCGTTCCAAAAAGATTATATGGTGTACGAGTTGTTGGATTTACAAGTGAACTCATTGTAATATCGCTAATATATAATTGGTCAAGCGATGGCATCTGTGCATACTTGCCATACATTGCATAGAAAACTGTATTTTCTGTTACTGGGAATGAAAAACTTACGCGAGGTAAAATAATTGTGTAAGGTTCCATTTCTTCTTTTCCTTCAGGTTTGACAACTTTTAAAGTGTCATCCATATTTGGATATTGATAATCAAGAAGTCCTGTTGCAGGATTTACAGTTGCAACTAATTTTTCTCCATTTGGAGCATAATATTCATAACGCAAACCTAAATTAACAATGAGGTCAGATGATTCATATTTATATTGACCATAACCATTTGCAAAAAATGGTTTACCTGGTTTATTTGTTTCATCATCTTCAACTGTTGGGTCATTCCATTTATAACCAATAGAACTTATTCCACCAGCTCTCATTCCGCGAACTCTTTGTTCGTAGTCAGAATAATTTGTAAATGCCGCATCAATATTTCCATCTTTATTTGCATCTCTAAATAATAAATAAGATGAAATACTACCGATACTCCATGATCGATATGTCCAACTTTCAAATCCTCCACCAAATTTTACTTCCATATTATTTGTTAATTGCGAAGTGTAATCAAATGTTCCACCAATGGAAGATTGATTACTTAAAGAATATGAATTGTTTGGTGCATTTGGATGATTAAAGTTAAATTGAAAAATTGTACTGTATGCATAAGGTCCTTGGTATCGATTAACAAAATATCCTTTTGTTAATGAATCAGTATAATTATAAATACCAGCGTGCGCAGAACTATCTGCATATTTCAACCATTCATCTTTAAAATCTTGATCATAAGATTTTGCCGAAATATTTTGAACGGATAAACCAACTTCATAAAAAGAATTTGAACTTAAAAGATGAGTTAAACGCAAATTTCCAAACAAGGTATTATTTTCAGACATCATGTATCTTTTTTCATTAAGAAAATAATTTGGCAAGAAACTTGGCCAGCTACCACCAGTTGGATTTGAACTTGAATTATAACTTCCTGTAAATCTTACTTTAATAGGATTTGCATCGTAAAGTAATGTACCTTGCAACTGAGTACTTTTTTGCCAATTCATTGGTAAAGTATTTTCTTTTAAAGCAACTGTACCAGAATCATTTGCCCATGGACTTTTTGGTAACAAAGTTCCTTCAGCATAACCACTACCAAGTCCATCTTGTTTAAAATTTTTAAATTCAAAAGGTGTTAGGAATATTTTTTGTCGATTGTCTGTATAATTATATTGTCCAGCTACGAAGAAAGATAAACCACCACCGATTGGTCCACCAAGAGTTAAAACCGCATTATTGTTTCCGAAAGAATTTGCGCTTGATTCCATTCCATCGCTTTGGTAATCAGCAGACAATTTATATTTCGATCCGCCAGTTTTAACTGTTGTTCTAACAATTCCAGATCCGGCATTTGCTCCACCGAACTCTGCAGTATATCCACCAGCTTGAAGTTGAAATTCTTCAATGGCTTCTTGTATGATACCAACAGTTTGTGTATTTGAAATAGGACTTGTTGCATTTGCTCCATCAACAATGTAAGCAACTTCACCAGCACGACCACCACGAACATAAAGTTTACCACCTTGTTGAACAACGCCAGCTTCAAGAGCAATAATATTTTGAATTCCACGAATCGGAATATTTTTAATATTATCGGAAGTTGTAACACGGACTGTGTTAGTTGTGTTGCGTTGGATAAGTGCTCGTTCTGCAACAACAACTACATCTTGCATTTGAACAGACGAACTAGATAATGAAATATCTCTAGTTGTTGTCATGTTCGCATTTACTCGAACACCAGAAATAGTAAATTGTGCGTAACCGATGTAATTAACTTTAACAGTATAATCACCCGGTGGTACACTCAATATAACATACTCTCCATTTACATCAGTAGATGCTCCAAGTGTTGTACCTTCTAAAGCAACACTTGCTCCAAGTAACGATTCTCCTGTTTCCTTGTCTAGCACCTTACCGCGTAACTTTCCATCTTGCGCATATAAAAAAATTGGAAATGCGACAAGTAAGGATAGCACGAAAGTGTAATTGCGTATCTTCATGGTAAAGCCTCCTTTGTTTGTTTTTTGTTAGTTAATAAATATCTTAAAAATTTTAATAATTAATTTCCAGATTCAAACTTTAAAATAAAAACTTAAATAACTCTTCAACTTCAAAATCATTCTACCGTGATTCTTTAAACAATTTACAATATATCCTATGGCAATAATACAATAGACAAATTGCAATGTCAAGTACTATTTGAAAAAATATTTACAATTTATTAAATATAACTTTACTCTACCGTAACACTCTTTGCTAAATTTCTTGGTTGATCAACATTACATCCTCTTTTGATTGCAATAAAATATGCTAAAATTTGCAAAGGAATTACAGACAAAATTGGATTTAATAATTCATGCGATTGTGGAACTCGCACAGTATGATTTGATAATTTTAATATTTCGTCATCATCATTATTTATAATTGAAATAACTTTTCCACCGCGTGCTTTTATCTCTTGTACATTTGATAAAACTTTTTCGAAAGTATTATCTTTTGGCGCAACAAAAACTACTGGCATGTTTGCATCAATTAATGCGATTGGTCCATGTTTCATTTCTGCCGCAGGATAACCCTCTGCATGAATGTAAGAAATTTCTTTTAGCTTCAATGCACCTTCAAGTGCAACAGGAAAATTTGCACCTCTTCCGAGATAAAGTGCATTGGTAGTATTTTTATATTCATCAGAAATTTTTTCAATTGAAGAAATATTTTTTAAAATCTCTTCAACTTTATCTGGAATTTTTATTAGCGCTTGCGCAAATCTTTGTCCTTCTGCTAAAGACATTCCTTTTCTTCTTGCAATAAAAAGTGAGAGCAAAGATAAAACTACTAATTGAGATGTGAATGCTTTTGTCGAAGCAACACCAATTTCAGGACCAGCGTGAATATAAATTCCTGCATCGCTTTCGCGTGCAATCGTACTACCGACAACATTACAAATTCCAAAAACATTTGCGCCACGAGTTCGTGCTTCGCGAAGTGCCGCAAGTGTATCGGCAGTTTCACCACTTTGCGAAATTAAAATTACAACATCATTTTTTTTAATTATCGGATTGCGATATCTAAATTCAGAAGCGTATTCAACTTCAACTGGGATGCGAGTCATTTGTTCAATTAAATATTCGCCAACTAATGCGGCATGCCACGAAGTTCCACATGCGGCAATAATTATTCTTTCGGCATTTACAAATTTATCGGCGACATCAATAATTCCACCAAGTTTTGCATCTCCTTCATCGAGCAAAATTCTTCCACGCATTGAGTTGCGTAAAGTTTCCGGTTGCTCCATAATTTCTTTCAACATAAAATGATCGTAGCCGGATTTTTCAATTTCAGATAATTCAATCGTTAATTGATGTGTAATTTTTTCTACTGCAATATCATCAATAGTTTTTGTTTCAACTTTTTGTTTTGTGATTGTTGCAATTTCGCCATCTTCCAAATAAATAACTTTGCGCGTATGTTTTATTAAAGCCGATGCGTCGGATGCTAAATAATTTTCATTCTCTCCAATTCCAATTACAAGTGGACTTCCTTTTCTTGCCGCAATAATTTTATCCGATTCGTTTGAAGAAATTACCGCAATACCATAAGTCCCTTCAATTTGTTGAAGCGCCAAACGAACTGCGGTTTCAAGATTTGCTGAATGCTTTAACATTTCAGAAATTAAATGAACTAAAACTTCCGTATCGGTTGAGGAAAGAAAAATATATCCACTTGATTGCAATTTAATTTTAAGCGAATTATGATTTTCAATTATTCCGTTATGAATTACCGCAATTGTGTTATCTCTATTATAGTGTGGATGAGCGTTGATATCATTTGGCGCGCCGTGTGTTGCCCAACGAGTGTGTCCGATTCCAATTTTGCTCGTAGAATTTTCTGGAAGAACTTTTTCCAGTTCAGATACTTTTCCTTTTTTTTTGAAAACTTGAAGTTTAGAATTTTCGATTAAAGCAATTCCTGCAGAATCGTAACCACGATACTCAAGTCGTTTTAGTCCATCAATTAAAATTGGTTCTGCTTGTTTCTCACCGATGTAACCTATTATTCCGCACATATTATTTTTTTAATTTTTGATTCCAATGAGTGAAATCATTCGTCCCGATTTTTCTTTATCGCGACGAAATGAATGGAAGTCTAAATTGCAAATTGTACAATCGTTTGAAATTTCAATTTGCGATTCTTTCAATCCATGTGAAAGTAGTTGCATTTTATTTTCTTTCTTAAGGTCAACATAAAAAGATGAGTTGTAAAATTCAACTACTTCTTTTGAAAATTTTTTCGCAACTTTTTCGCTAACATTATAACAGCATTTACTTGCCGATGCTCCAATGTATGCTTTCAAATTTTTTGGGGAAACAGAAAATTCAGATATTAAAGTTTTAATTGTTTCACTTGTAATTTTTAATTCAGTTCCTTTCCATCCTGCATGAATTGCCGCAACAATATTTTTAGTTTCATCAAATAATAAAATTGGGACGCAATCTGCAGTTGTTACGCTAATGAAAATATTTGGAGTTGCAGAAATTAAAGCATCGCCACTACAAATATTTCCAGATTGATTTGTAATTATTATTTTATTGGAATGGATTTGATCGAGATTTGCAATCTGCTCGAGATTAATTCCGATTGCATCTGCAAATTTTTTTCGATTTGAATTGACTAAATTCTCATCATCGCCAACTTTAAAACTTAAATTAAAACCGAATTCACTTTTGTTAGAATTTTCAATTTTAGTTGAAGTCGCCGCGATAATATTTTTGCAATTTCTAAAAATTTCTGGTCTAATTATTTTCACGACAAAAACAAAACTCCGTTGTTAAAAATTCCAATCGAGCGACCAGTTAAAATTTTTCCATCAAAAGGAGAATTTTTAGATTTCGAATGGAATTTCGAGATTTCAACTTTCCATTTATTTTCTAAATCTAAAAATGTAAAATTGGCTCTCTCTCCCTCCGAAATATTTATTTCTCGGTTCAAAATCCTTCGCGGATTTACAGAGAATTTTTCAATAATTTGTTCGATAGTTAAAATTTTAGTTGCCAATAATTCTGTAATCGTCAAACCAATTGCTGTTTCAAGTCCAACAATTCCAAAAGGCGCAGAAAGAAAATCTAATTGTTTTTCATCGTACGAATGAGGTGCATGGTCAGTTGCAATTACATCAATCGTTCCATCGCGCAATCCTTCAATCATAGCTGCGACATCTTTTTTTTCTCTTAAAGGTGGATTCATTTTTGTGTTCGTATCAAAACCTAAAACTGCATCATCGGTCATCACAAAATGATGCGGAGTTACTTCGCAGGTAGCTTTTATTTTTTTCTTTTTTGCATCGCGAATTAATTCCACAGCTTTTTCTGTGCTGATGTGCGCAACATGATATTTTGCATTTGTGTACTCGGCTAAAATTAAATCTCGTGCAATATTTATTTCTTCCGCAACACGCGGAATTCCGGGCAGACCCAATTTTGTTGAATTTAATCCTTCGTTCATCACGCCACCTCTTGCTAAATCTAAATCTTCGCAATGTTGAATTATCGGCAAATCAAACATCGAAACATATTCAAGCGCACGACGCATAACTTCTGCGCTTTGCACAGGCGAGCCATCGTCGGTAAAAGCAACTGCGCCAGCTTTTACTAATTCACCAATCGGGCTTAATCCTTTTCCACTTCGCGATTTTGTAACTGCGGCAATCGAGTAAACATCGACAATTCCATTGTTACATTTTTTTGATTGCGACTCGATAAATTTTAAAGTTGATTCGGAATCAATTGCAGGGTTTGTATTTGGCATACAACAAACAGAAGTAAATCCTCCATGCGCCGCAGACAAAGTCCCGGTTGCAATTGTTTCTTTATATTCAAAACCCGGCTCGCGAAGATGAACATGCATATCCATAAAACCGGGAGCAATTATTTTATTTTTTAAATCAACTTCAGTTTCATTTTTTGTTGATGATATTTTTTTTGAAATTTTTTCTATCATACCATCAACAATCAAAATATCAACTACTTCATTTCGATTAGATTTTGGATCAATCAATTTTCCATTTTTTAAAATATATTTTTTTGTCATAATAATTTAATTTTGTTTATTTGTGCAGATTAAAAATAAAACCGCCATTCGTATTGCAACGCCATTTTCAACTTGATCTAAAATCAGCGAGTGTTCGCCATCGGCAACATCAGCAGAAATTTCAACATCTCTATTAATAGGTCCGGGATGCAGTACAATTATTTTTTTATTTAATTTAGTTAGTCGTTCATTTGTAATTCCGAAAAGATGCTGATATTCGCGAAGAGTCGGAAACCGTTCGCTTTCCATTCTTTCTTGCTGAATGCGTAAAACATTAATAGCATCAGCGTTTTTAAGCGCTTCATCGAGATTGTAAAATATTTTTACTCCAAGCGACTCGATTTCTCTTGGCAAAAGTGTTGCAGGTCCGCAAATAGAAATCTCGGCGCCTAAAGTTTTTAATCCTTCAATGTTTGATCGAGCAACTCGGCTATGCGCAATGTCTCCAATTAAACAAACTCGCAAACCTTTTATCTCGCCAAATTTTTCTTTCAAAGTAAAAATATCAAGCAAGCCCTGCGTCGGATGTTCGTGTGCGCCATCGCCTGCATTAATTATATTTGATTTTAAAACTTCCGATAAAAATTTTGGTACACCAGATGCATGATGACGAACTACAACTGCGTCAATTTTCATTGCTTCGATGTTTCGTGCTGTATCTTTTAAAGTTTCACCTTTGCTGATACTTGAACCACTCGAAGTAAAATTTATTACATCAGCCGAAAGCCGTCTTGCGGCTAAATCAAATGACAAACGAGTGCGTGTTGAATTTTCAAAAAATAAATTTGCAATTGTTACTCCTTGCAAAGTTGGAACTTTTTTTATTGGTCGTTGTAAAATTTCTTTCATCGATTGAGCAGCTTCGAATATCTCAAATATTTCTTCTTTGCTAACTCCTTCAAGCCCAAGTAAATGTTTTCTTTTTAATGACATAAATTATCTTTCGTTTTTTAAAATTACAATATCTTCACCATCAATTTCTTTTACTTTTACAATTATCGAATCTTTTTTTGATGTTGCAATATTTTTTCCGACATAATCTGCTTTAATCGGAATTTCACGATGACCTCTATCAATCAAAACACAAAGTTCAATCGACTTGGCTCTTCCTAAATCTCTGAGTGCATTAAGCGCGGCTTGAATTGTTCTTCCTGTAAAAAGCACATCATCAACTAAAATTATTTTTTTATTATTTATGTCGAAATAAATTTCAGTTCGTTTGAGGTGAGGTTGATTTAAAGAAGTTCGAACATCATCTCGATACAAAGTGATGTCCAAAATTCCAAAAGGAATTTCTTTTTGAGTGAGTGATTTTAAATTTTCGGTAATTCTTTTTGCGAGAGTTTCTCCACGAGTACAAATACCGATAACTGCCAAAGTATCGGAATCAGATTTCTTTTCAATAATTTCGTGCGAGATTCGTTTTAAGGTTTTATCAAAACTGATTGAATCAAGAATTGTAGAAAAATTCTCACCATCAGCATTTATATTTTTTAGAATTGGTTTTTTCATATTTCCTTTTCTACCTCACTGGATAGAATTAAAGGTGAACGAATATCGTAAAAATCTCTTTTTAAATCAAGTTATTGCGATTGAATATATTTCATCCAATTTTCATCGTGCATTTCATCGCGATGCGTTGAGTGAAGCAAAATATAATCGCTAAAACCTGTTCTATCGCCGAAGAAAAATCTCACTCCGCCTTGCAAAGAATTGTAAAACCAAATTTCATACGGCTTTGAGTCAACTTCGTTATTGTGTCGTTCAATTTCATCCGGTTCGCCATAAACAATCCAAACTCGTCCACGGTCGGTTTTCCATCCCTCTTTAAAACCAGTTTTGTAAGTTGCATTAACTTTTTCAACTCGTTGGAAATAATTAATTTTAAATTCATTTTCAGGTGTTGATAAATCTAAATCGCGTTTTGCCCAAAAGTCTATTAAAAAATTTATTTTAGGTTCGGTGTTTTTAATTTTTTTAAATTGATCAGTCTCATTTTTTACAGCGACATATTTTGCAATTTCAAATTCGCGATTTAATTCATCCTCTGTAAATGTTGCATATTCAGTTGCGAGCATACTTCTTGTATCAGTCGAAGCGGAATCCACCAACGACACATTTGAATTGTACACAAAAAATTTTTTGTAAGTTGAAGCGATATTATTTTTTAAACTATCATTGATTTCAAAAATTAATTGATATGCGCCAGTGCGAAGTGAATTTATTTTTAACAATCCAACATCAACGGAAGAATTATAAATATTTCGTTTTAATTTTTCTTGGAATTGTACCTCTTTGCCAAAGGCATTTTTAATTGAGGTCTTCGTAGTGTATTGCGAGTTTGGAAATAAATTTAAATTGTACGATTCCACATAATAAAAAATCACAGGTAAATGTGTTCCATAAATTTTCGATGGGTTTGGTTTTACTTCAAAACTATTTTTATAAAAACGATTTTTATTGTCTGTCGAAGAGGTAATAGTTGTAGCAAGTTCCAAATCGCTCAATGAAACTTTTTTATTTGACAATGTTGTAACATCATAAATAAATTGAACGCTATCACTTTTATTAAAATCAGTTCCATCATTAATTTTAAAAGTTATTCGATACAAATCATCTTTTAAAAAGAGACTTATTAAGTCGGTATAAATTCTTGTTTCGGTTAGTAGAGTGGAATCATTTAAAGTGAATGGCGCGCGCCATTGTTCCGATGCAACCACTGAATCATCCGAAGAGCGTTTGCAAATAAATGTAATTATTGCATCGCTACGAAGTTCATTTCCAGTTTTTACATAACTCAATTTCGAAACATCAAAGGAATAATAAATTTCAACAAAGGCATTATCCTTGTCGCCTGAAAACCTCGAAATATCAAGTTGAATTTGAAACAACCCTTGCGCATTTAAAATTGTTGTGAATAGTAAACTAAAAATTATTTTTTTCATTTCATTCGCCTATATTTTCATTTCGTAAAGATATAAAATTTTTTCAAAAGAAATTATCCTTTTACACTTCCAAGTGTTAATCCCGAAATCAGCCATTTGCTTAAAACTAAAAATAAAATTATAACTGGCACCATAATAATTACCGATGCGGCGCCGTACAATCCCCACTCAGTTCCAAAATTTGATTCAAACGATTTTAGCCCGAGTGGTAATGTCCATAATTCTGTATTTTGTAAAACTTGCGCCGCAACAATGTATTCTGTCCAGGACGACATAAAAGAAAATAGCGCGGTGATAACTAATGCGGGCGAAGCAATTGGCAAAATAATTTTATAAAAACTTTGAAAATAATTACAGCCATCAATCATTGCGGCTTCCTCTAAACTAAATGGAACTGTGTCGTAATATCCTTTCATTTGCCAAATGCAAAATGGTAGCGCAGTTGCTGTATAGAGAATCATTATTCCCATATATGAATTTAGCAATCCGAGTTTTACTAACATAATGTACATTGGCAAAAGTAGCATTGTTGGAGGAAACATTTGTGTAACTAAAAGACTTAACAGAGATATTTTTTTTCCAATAAATTCATAACGACTAAAAGCGTAACCAGCCGTTGAAGCAAGTACAACTCCGGTTAAAGTTACAACAAGCGAAATAAAACTGCTATTTCCAATCCAAATTAAAAATGGTTGTTCGGTAAATAATTTTATGTAATTTTCAAAAGTCGCGTTCTGCGGAAATATTTCCAAACTTGTAGTCAGCAATCTATTTGCTGGGCGAAGCGAAATATTTACAACTTGCAAAACAGGGTAAATTGAAATCGCACAAAATAAAATCAAAAATAAATATGAAAAAGTTAATCGCAAATATTTTATAAATTTATTTTTCATCAGTACACATTCTCCGCTGTACGAGTTTTTTTCATAAACGACAAACTAAATAAAAGCAATATTAAAAATATAATTACCGATAGCGCCGCTGCATATCCGTATCGATAAAAATTAAATGCCGCTTTGTACACAAACGAAACTAAAATATGTGTGCTATCTTGCGGCTCGCCTCCGTTGGAGATCAGCCAAACGATATTTAAATTATTAAATGTCCAAATTGTTCCAAGCGTAATTGCCGGAATCATCACAGGCTTTAAAAGTGGAACCGTAATGTACCGAAAACGATGATACCAATTTGCCCCATCAATATCAGCCGCTTCGTACATATCGCGCGGAATACTTTGAAGTGCGCCAAGAGCAATTATCATCATAAAAGGAAAACCGAGCCAAACATTTGTAATTATTGCAGATAGAAATGCGGTGGATTCACCTTTGAGCCACTCGACTGGCGGCAAACCCATAACTTGTGTTAGCATTGCATTGATGACTCCATATTCGTAATTAAACATTCCTCTCCAAGTTAGCGCGACAATTAATTGCGGAACTGCCCACGGCAAAATTAAAATTGTTCTAAAAATTGCTTTACCAAAAATATCTTTTTGATTTAAAACTAAAGCCAAACTGACGCCAATTACTACATGAAAAAATAAATTAGTAATTGTCCACAAGATAGTTTTAAAAAATATTACATAAATATTCGGTTGAGTAACTGTTGTAAATACTTTTATGTATTGATCGAAGCCGATAATTTTCCAATCACGAATGTGTGTCAAACTTATATTGGATAATGAGAGAATAAAATTATATCCGAAAGGATAAACTACAACAGCAATCAAAATTACCAACGATGGAAGAATTAAAATTGTTATCCAAATATTTTTTAAAAAAGTTTTATTCATTCTAACATTTCTTTGATTTTTATTTTGCTGTCAATTTGCATATCGTTTGCAGATTGCTTTGGAGATTTTGCTCCATTTAAAACTGCCTGATAGTGCGGACGCATTGCATCCCAAATCGCACGCATCTCTGGTACAATTGGCATCGAACGACCTAAATCAATTTGTTTTTGCGAGTTCACCATGATTTCATTATTTGTAAAATACGGATTTGAATACAAAGATTTTTGCGTCGGTATTGTACTAACAAGTTTTGTTGCTTCCAACTGATTTTCTTCGTTTAACAAAAACTCAAGTAACTCTTTTACAATTATTAATTTTTCATTTGAGATATTTTTATTTACCGAATATCCTTTTGGCGAAATCATTGGCGCACAATTAAGTCCAGTTTCATTTACAATTGGCAATGGCGCAACGCCAATATCAATTCCTGCTTTCACATAACTTGACCAACTCCAATCGCCATTAATTATCATCGCAGATTTTTCATCTTTAAAAAGTGCATCAGCAATTTGGTAATCCGATTCGCGAGGAATTATTTTTGCGCTGTCTCGCAAATTTCTCATAAACTCCAAAGCCCGAACCATTGAATAATTATTTAATGTCGGATTAAATTCATCATCCATTACCCAACCACCAAAACCTGTGTAAAATAGTATAAAAAAGAAGGGTTCGGTGTAATTCCACACAAGCGCGTACTGGTCGATTTTTCCATCGTTGTTAAAATCTTTTGTTAATTTTTTTCCAATTTCGATTAATTCATCAGTAGTTTTTGGCGGAGTTTTGAGTAATTTTTTATTGTAGACAAGCGCAAGATGATTTCCAAGTTTATCTGCAATTTGGAATAAATGATTTTTGTAATAAGTTAATGCTTTAGGATTAAATTGAGAAATAAATTTTTTATCAAATAAAGTGTCAAGTGGTAAAATAATATCAACTGATGAAAATACACCGATGTTGTCATTTGGTCCATAGACTATTTCTGCTCCTTGACCAGCGACTGCCGCAATTATAAAACCAGAACGCATCTCTTCTGTCTCTTTATAAACTTGTTCGACTTTTATTTTGGGATGAGTTAGCATAAATTTTTCAATTTGACTTTGCAGAATTACTCGCTCATCAACTCTCATTTGATGCCAAATTGTAATTTTCGTTCTCTCCTCTTTTTTATTGCCACAGGATAAAATAAAAAATGATAATATTAAATATTTTAATTTCATTTCACACCAAATATATTTCTGACTTCAGTTTTTGAAGTAGTTAAAATTAGCTCACGATTATCGATTGAAAATTCTTCACTCGGATTCCACACACCAAGTTTGCCACTATTTGTAAATTTATATCTAATTTCTGACGCATCAATATTTTCTACAAGCAATGTCCATATTTTATCATTTGCAATTTTATCTCCATTTGTTCCATCATCGTACATTGCAATTTTATTTGGTGTCCACATAGATAGTTGCAGAATGTTGCCAACAATAAATATTCTATCTGTAACTTCAACATTTTTTGCATCACACTCAAATAAAATTGAAAATGTTTGACTGCGAGCCATTGCACCTTGAGATTTATTTTCAATATTATTTTTTAAAATAATCGGTTCAAATTTTCTTTCATTGATTTTTCCACCTGCTAATTTTGCAAAGCGGTAAGCATTTTCCAAATGAGTTCGAAATCCTTCATCAAATGGAGTGTCGCCAGCGGGCGCTTGCTGGTCAGTTCCGTACCACCAAAACCAATCGCTACCTTCTGCGGCGTAAATTGCATCCCACGCTTTATATGCAAAATAATTTTTTGTGTTTAATTTTGGCATTTCACTTTTTGCATCAAATTTTTTTATTCCAGATTTTTCAATCTCTTCTCGCGCAGTTCTCAAATATTCCCAAGCCAAATTTTCTTCCTTCTCTCCAATCCAAGTATCGTAATTAGCATTTATCCATGAGCCAGAATGAAGTTTTTCTATTTTTGGCAAAGTCGCAAGTGGATGTTTAGAAATATTTCTTTTCGGGTTTCCAAAAATAAATTCCATCGGTGTTACTGTTACGATTTGATTTGTTTCGTAAAGTCTTGAAAGTTTTCTGTACAAAGCATTTAAAAAATCTTTTCCGTCAATATCGTTTTTGTACCACTCCCAAGCATTTTCTCCATCCAAAATTACAGTGAGTAATCTATCATTTTCATTTTCAGATGGAGAATAATTTAAAACTGACTTTATAAAATCATCCGCGGCATCTTCGCCGAAATATTGCTGATAAGTAAAACCAATTTTATCCGAAAGTTCTGTATCGCGAAATACAATTAGTAAAGTATCTTTACCATTTATAATTGTATATGGATAATATTTTTCTTTTTGGCTTGATAAAGAGCGATTCAAAACTTTTTCGTCCGTTGCAATCCATTTAATTCCACTTGAAGATATTATTGAGGTAACATCGTGAGAGACTGCTCCTTCTCCGGGCCACATTCCACTCGGTGCAATTCCAAAATTATTTTTGTAAAACGCAACTGCTTTTTCAATATGATATTTCGCATCCTCTTTGTACGAAAATTTATTTGGCAACTTATCATTTGGTTGTGAAGTTTTCGCTTCATCGCTATTGTAAATCAAAGGAAGTATCGGATGATAATATGGAGTTGTAGAAACTTCAATTTGACCGGAATTATTTTCAAAATTATACAAAAGCGATTTGTGGATTGGAATTATATTTGAGAGAACTAAATACATCTCCGCAATTAATCTGTTGCAATCTCGTTCGGAAATATTCTTCTTTAAATAATATTTTCCATTTTCATATTTTACAAAATCGCTTAAATCTATTTCGTCGCCACTAATTAATTTTACTTTACCATTTAAAAAATCAGTGTCAAAATATGCTAAATAAAAAAAGAATTTTATTTTTCGTAGTTCATCAATCGTAAATTCTTTTCCTTCATTATTTTTTTCTTTCAATTCTTTGTATTCGGGAAATCTCTCAATCATCACTTCGCTAATCCCAAATGCATTCCAATTATTTTTCAGCAAATAATTTAAATCTTCAGTTGTAAATTTTTCCGTTGGCATTAGCATCAAATCAATCCACGGATCAGTTTTGCCTCTCCATTTTTTTAAAAATCTTTTAGCATCAATTTTTCTATTTTTTATATCAACAAAATCTTTTAATCGTGCGATGTAATAATCATTTAATTGCAAAAGCAAAGAAGAGGTTAAATTTACCGAGGCATGAATGTTGGGATACTTCTCGAAAATCGAAGCCATATCGTAATAATCCTTTGTTCCATGCGTGCGAACCCATGGTCCGCGTAATTCATCTTTTGCGGGATCCAAATATAATGGCTGATGCTGGTGCCAAATTATATTCAGATAAAGCGTTTTTCCTTTTTTCGGATAAGTATCGGAAGTTTGTAGATTCGGCAACGAAGGCTTTTCAAATTTTAAATTTAAATTTTCATCTAAAACAAAAAAAGAATTTTCATACGAATTTGCAGGATTCGGAATTGTAGCGCTATTTCTTAAATCTAAAATCCATTTATCATCAACAAAAAATTTGTACTGATAAAATCCGGGACGAATATTTTTAACTAATTGAAATGTTGAATCATTTATTTTTTTTAATTCATCACTTGTCGTACTCCAACTATTAAAATCGCCAGCAAGAAATACTTTTGTTGCTTTTCCGATAAAAATAAATTCAATTCCCTCTTTAACTTTTTTTGGTTGCGAATTTAAAACTGATAAAATTAAAAAAGAACTAATAAATAATTTTATCATTTTAAAACAATCATACTTCGTGTCGAAGCAAATTCATTTGTCTTTAAAGTGTAATGATAAACACCAGTTGAAAATTTTGATAAATCTAAATTAAAAGAATAATTCCCCGCCTCTTTTGTGCCAAAATTATATTCTTCAACTTTTCTCCCAAGCGCATCACTAATTATTATTTTCACATTTGTCTCAATCGGAATTTCATAATTTATAGTCGTTGTTGGGTTCGCAGGATTTGGATAATTTTGTAATAAATTAAATTTTTCCGGTATCGATTTTATATTTTTTACAGTTGTTGGGATTCCAAGATCTGTATTACTTTTGTTTGAAAATATTTTTGCTGTGTATCTCGGAATTTCAATCGAACCAACAACACCATTTGAAACAGTCATAACCGATTGATTAAAAATATCGTGCCAAACTGGAGAATTAAGCCATGTCACATTATTTATTGTTTGATTACTTCCACTTAAATTTGCAACACAAACTATTTTCGAGTTACTTGCAAAATCTTGAAAACCCCAAACTAAAACTTTTTCATTTTCGTAACGAAATAATTTTACCAAATCACCGTTTATCAATGCTTGATTTTTTCTTCTTTGCCAAGCAAGACTTCTATAATATTTAAAATGATCTTTCCCCTGTTGTGTATTATTTAAATTCCACCCAACTGGTCGGTACGATAATTTTTGATTGTCACTTGTCCAACCACGAGATTCGCCAAATTCCATTCCTTCCCAAAGCATTGGTATTCCAAGGGATTTAAACATAAATGTCGCGTAAAGTTTATCTCTTAAAATTGCATCGCTCGAACTTATACCTTGAAACTGAGTCATCTCATAAATTAAAGATTGTTCATCGTGAGTTACATTTGCGTTGATTGGCTCTTTTCTATTTGAATAATTACTTGGAGTTGAAGGATTATCGTTTCCACCAAATGCGCCAAGTCCAATTATTAAATTTTCAAAATCATTTAAAGAAACATTTCTAAATCTCGCCTCATCAAAAATTTTATCGCGAAAAGAATCGTGCCACCCACTTGTCATTCCACTATAATAAATTAGTGCTGGACTTTCTGGTAAGTGCTCCGCAATTTGATAAATTTTTCCGTTATACAAAGTATCAATTTTATTTGACCAACCTAAAATTCCTTTTGTCGGCTGACTAATATCCCAACCAATTCCTTGTGTGTAATCGTATCTGAATCCATCTATTTTATAATCATCAATCCACATTTTTAAAGACTCAAAAACTATTTCCTGAGTTTCATTTGTCCAATGATCCATATCTTTGAAAAAATTTAAGTTATCTTCATTTGGTCTCATGTCGCTGTTAGATTTAAAATATGGATTTGCAATATCATCTTGTTGCATTTTCCAAAGTGGACCAGTGTCGTTTTGATGATTAAAAACTACATCAAGCACAATTGCAATTCCATGCGAGTGAGATGAATCGACAAATTCTTTAAAATCGCGAGGTGAACCAAGCGCTGGTTCAATTGTAAAATAATGATTCAAATCGTATCCCCACGAAAATCCCGACTTGCCAACTCCTCCCCAATCATTTATTGGCATTAGTTCAATCGCGTTTACTCCAAGCGAATCGAAATGCGGAAGAATTTTTATTAAATCTTTAAAATTAATTTGATTGGCTGGCTTGTTAAAATATCCTCCGGCATATTCCATTAAACTTAATTCGTACAAAACTAATTCATTTAAATTTGGACGAACGAAATTTTTATTTTTCCAAACATAATCATCGGCAGTCAATCCTTCCGCGCCAACTGTAAATTTAGTTCCTTTAAAACCGTAATCTCTTCCCCACGGATCATTAATTGTCAAACCATTTTCAAATTCATAAATATATTCGTAGGTGCCATTTGGCAAAATTATTTCACTCCACCAATCATCACTGCCTGGTGATTTATACATAATTATCGGATTTGCCAATTGCACATTTTCGCTAATTGGTGCAACCTTTAATGCCACATGATTTTTTCCACCAACTCGTAGCCGAAATGTTGTTTTATTATTTGATGAAACACTTGGCAAAGTTACTCCATGTTTTGCATAATTTGGCAATGGTTTTTGTTCAACTACAATTCCACCAGTTTCATAAATTATTTCTTTTCCCAAATTATTTTTTGCAACAAGTTTTACATAATTATTTTTTGGGACTGAAATTGGTAAACTATAATTTACTAAAAATAAATTTTTATCAAAGTATGGAAGTAAATCAATTATTATTAATTGCGAATTTTTAGTCGTACCGAATGATAATTGAATTGATGAAATTGTATCGCTTAACGCATGCGAGACTCCAGAGCAAATAGATTTTATTTCATCATTTATAACTTCACGGTAGACTTCGAAAAACATTAATCGAGATAGCCGAATTACAGAATTACTATTATCATCAGGATTTGTTTCAGGATTTAGTGGATCACTAAACCAATCTGTTCCGCCTTTATTAAATTTATATTGAAACGCTGAATCAGCCAAATTTCTTCTTGTATCAGTTGGATCTTTTATGGCGAACTCATAAGTTTTAAAATATGCTTTTATATTATTGTGGTAAACCATTTGGCTTTCTGCCCCGGGATAAATAGTACCATTCGAATTTGGTCCCCATCCATTAAACTGCCCTGGTACGAACAATAAACTGCCAACATTTTCGTGTGCTCGAAATGTAACTTTTATTTTATTATCTAAATTTTGAGAATTAGAATTTGAGAGAAAAAGAAACAAAGCGATAATTATTTTTTTCATATACAATAATATAAAATAATCAGCCTAAATAAAAAAAAAAGACACGCCGTTTGGCGTGTCTTTTTTGTACTTCTAAACTAAATCTTTTACTTCACAAGCAACATCTTCTTGACTGATTTAAATGTACCAGCTTCGAGTGAGTACAAATATGCACCTGTTCCTAAATGCGATGCATCAAAGGAAACTACATATTCTCCAGCTACTTGTTTTTGATCAACAACTGTTGCAACAACTTGACCAAGTACATTGTAGATTCTTAATTTTACAATGCTCTCTTGTGGTACTGCATATCTAATCTTTGTTGAAGGATTAAATGGATTTGGATAATTTTGAGATAAAGAATAAGTATCCGGAATCAAGTTGATTGTTTGCTCAATAACTCCCATTGGGTATGGTGAAGGTTCACCTGGAAGTGGCGAATCTTTTTTCCATACATCAACTGGTGTTGAATAGTTTCTTGGGAATGTATTTGCACTTATTGGTTTAATAAATCTTGTTCTAAATGGATTTTGTACACCAAGTCCGCCACCTTCAGTTACTGTACCATAATTAATTTGATAAAGCATATTGAAGTGTGTTGGTCCTACAACATTAACACTACCTTTATAAGTGCTACCAATCTTAACCAATTTTAATCTGTCTTGAACTTTTGATGTCGCTTTCCATACAGCGTCAAAGAACATAATTGAAACTGTATCAAGAGCTGGATTAAATGGTATTGAATGTGTAAGTGCTGGTGTCATATCAACTGAGAATGTGACTGTTACTGTATCGCCAGCTTTAACAATTCCGCGTGGATCAATATCACTTATAAAATAATGTGATGTTTGAATATTTCCACCATTTTTATAATTGAATACTCTGTTTCCATCTCCGCGTTCTGCTGGATGTTCGTAACTATAATCCCATTTAGTATCATTATTATATTTTGGGAAACGAACTACTACAGTTGTTGGATTAAATTTCATGAAGAATTTGAAATCTTCTTGATCATAAGTAAATCCAGTATAAGCACGAGTTAATTCGTATGTTTCAGTTCCTGCTTTTCTGACTAAGTTAGTTCCGCCCCAACTATTAAATCCACCATTGACTTGCATGGAATCACCTTGGGCTCTGCTAAACCAACCAGTTTGTTCAAATACAGCCATGTTTACTCTGTACATAATATTACCAGATGTTGGTACGCTGACTAACGAATCGTTATCGAAGTAACCAAGTGGTACTAAACCGCCACCAACTGGTACTGTATAAAGTTTATCATTTCCACCTTCCCAAACATCAGTTGCGGCTTTCATCATGAATTTATATTTATATCCTTTACCTTGATCCATTTGTAATGTCTTAGTAAAGATGCTATCATTATCGGCATCAAAGAGTGTATCTGCTTCTGACCAGCCATTCATTTCACCACGAGCAAATACTCTATGCCCTAACGCTGGTTTAAATGCGCCTTCAGCTAATTTGACTCTCATATTAACTCTAAAGACTACTGGTACTATTGGAGCAATAACTGAGTCATTGTTAAACCATGCAACTGGTAAAATTGTTGTTGGTCCAGTCATATTATCTTTAATTCTATCTGGACTACTTTCCCAACCATCGCCAGAGGTACTGATTGTAACAAATTTATAAATTATTTTCTTCATTGATGCGATATTGTATGTGCCTGTATAAATACTATCACCATCAGCATCTTTTAATAAATTGGTTTTACCACCCCAACCATTGAAGTCTCCACGAACAACAACTGAATCAGATGCTTTGTTAAATTTGCTCTTCTTCATTTGTACACTCATATTGACTTGGAAAGTGATATTATTATCAAAAATAACTGAAGTACTATCATCATCATAATATTTTGTTTTTAATTTCATTGGTGTCGAAGGAATTGTATCAAATCTATCTGCTCTTGTTTCCCAGAATGAGTTTGTTCCTTTTATAACAACAAATTTATATTTGGCCATTTTTGGTGCTACAATTGGATATGTACCTGAATAGATACCATCACCATCTGTGTCAGCTAATTTGAAAATATTTGAATCCCACCAATTTCCTGGGAGGAAATCTCCACGGACTACAACTGAATCTGTTGCGGGATTAAACTTTAAAATATTTTTTTGGGTATTCATATTGACAGAAAATGCAACATCATTTGATTGTGCATTATCAACCTTAAAAAGTAATTGTTTAAAACCACCAACAATTATTCTCGAGCTATCTTTTGCTAAAAAATTAGTTAAGTTTGATGGACCTTTTGTTGGTATTACTTCAAAAGTCAATCCACCATCTTTTGATAACCAAGATTTTGAACCAGTTAGAGTTGAAAATCCAACTCCTAAAACCCAATCAGTGCCAGGTATATTTTTTACACTATAAACTTTATGAGTTTTAGATAGTTGGGTTGGCTCCATACTAATTGTATCGCTCCAAGTTTTACCACCATCTGTTGTACGATGATATCTATTATCATAATCTGCAGAAGTTAAGTGACTGCTTTTAGAAACTCCGTAGCCAACATTTGCATCTTTAAAATTTATCGAACGGAAATAATAATTTCTTGCAACACTTGGTGTTAAAAATATACTACTCTCTACCCATGTTGCGCCACCATCAGATGATGATGAGATTAAGAGTGAATCTTTTACAGAAAGAGAAGAATAAGCTGTGTACCAAACTTTTCCTGGAACTGTAGCTAAGCATTGGTTAAAACCTGCATAACCCCACCAAGTACTTTTACTTCCTTTTGGTCCAACTGTTAATCT
>ERZ1292623.866-Hain-H51-01um-R1-866-length-30890-cov-7_pt2 | contig 23445 bp, 18 predicted proteins | sample MGYA00564398_ERZ1292623 | MGnify/ENA primary metagenome ERZ1292623 (study PRJEB36523, sample SAMEA6512633) | groundwater metagenome | collected 2019-01-07 | study: AquaDiva: Metagenomics assemblies of 32 groundwater samples | reverse complement strand
GGTTCGCAGGAAAAGGTCTTTGTTGACTCCATCCGCTGGAACCAGGTGGGTTCCGTGGGCGCCTCTGATTTGGCGAACGTCATCACGACGCTGGAACCGGTAGGAGGAACAAAGAAAGAGTACCCGGCAGGCGTATCAGCCGATGGCAAGTACTACACCACGCGCTTTGACCCTCCATTGCTGTTGGACAAAGGCTCTTCAGCTGAGATTTACCTGAAGGCGGATATTGTCGGTGGATCCGACCGGACCATCAAGTTCAATATCTACCGGACATCCGACCTGGCGGTCCGCGGCGAGACATACGGCTACGGCATCACGCCTCCGACCTCGGGGACTGGATTTACTACCACCAATCCGTGGTACTTCGCCTCACAAGTGACCGTCGGCAAGGGCTCGCTCAACGTGGAGAACTCCACGAGCGTGCCTGCGCAGAACGTGGCGCTGAACTTGAACAACCAGCCCCTGGGCGCTTTCACGGCTGATGTACGGGGTGAGGAAGTATCCGTTGCCCAGATGGTATTCAACATCTCGGTCGGCGGGGGTGTGGCGGCCGGTACTGCAGTAGATGTGACCCAAGTATCCATCTATGACTCCAACGGCAAGATCGTGGCAGGACCGGTGGATGGCGCGTCAACGTACAAGTTGACCTTCACCGACACCGTTACCTTCCCGGTCGGCAAGAACGTATACACCATGAGAGGAAAGTACGGCACGGACATCCCCAACAACGCCGCCATACAGGCGTCCACGACTCCTTCCACGGACTGGACCACGGTACGAGGCGTGACCACCGGAGAGACCGTGGCGCCGACTCCGACATCGGCAGTATCGCTCTCCACCATGACCGTGAAAGCCGCGGCCTTGGCCATCAGCGTATCGTCCGATCCTCCGGCGCAGACCGTGGTTTCCGGGGCACAGAAGTTCACCTTCGCCAAGTACCTGCTTGACGGCGGCGCATCCGGCGAAGACGTGCGACTGCCTTCTATACCGCTTGACTACAGCGGCACCTCGGCTACGAACCTCACGACCTGCCAGCTGTTCGACGGCGCCACCGCGCTCAACAGCGGCAGTAACATCTTGAACCCGAGCTCCCTCAGCTCCACGACGCTGATCACCTTTGACGGCGTAGGATTCACGGTGCCAAAAGGCACGGTAAAGACCTTGGATCTCAAGTGCAACATCGCGTCCGGCGCTACCGGAGTGTATCAGTGGGGGTATGACACGACGGCATCGCCCACGATCACTGGTCTCGTATCCGGACAGGCGGTAACGCCCACGGAAAACGATTCTGCGGGACAGCGAATGACGCTCACCGCCAGCGGCACGTTTACCGTAGCCCTTGACTCGTCCAGTCCTTCGTACACGGTGACTGCCGCGGGACGCACCGCAGTGGCGATGTCGGTATTCCGCATCACTGCGACGAATGAAGCGCTCCGTCTGACCGACTTCGGGATTCAATTGTCCGGACCTTCCTCACAAGGCGCTTCGTCTTCTCCGCAAGACATCACGAAGGTAACGCTGTGGGACGGCGCCACAAACGTGGGAGAGACCGTATTCGTAGGTCTCAACTACACGGCGTCCACGACCATTACCAAGGACTTCATTGTTCCGAAAGACGGATCCAAGCTCCTGACCGCAAAAATTGACTTGGCGGCCCAGGGTCCGTCCCAGGCGGGTATTCCGGGCGCATTCATCGCGGTTGACTGGCCTACGGCGCCCATCTCCGCAACAGTGGGGTACGGGGTGGCAAGCGGCCAGCGGGTAGAAGTGACTTCCGGCTCAACCACCGCGACTGCGGGCGTGCGAGTGGTCAGATCCTATCCGACGGTTGAACTGGTGCCATTGGCCTCGACGAAGTTTGTCGCAGGACGACCAGACCTCTTCCGCTTCAAGATCACCGCGGCTCCGGAAGGAGACGTCGGGATCGCGAAGTTCACGTTCCGTATCGCAACATCGTCCGCAACGACCCGGAGAGAGATGATTGACAATGTCAATGTCTATGTATTCACTGATTCCACATTCTCAACGGTTGCCACAGGGCTCCAGTCGGATGGCGCCATGCTCCAGACCAGCGTTGATCTTTCCGGTGTAGCAGATACCACGGGGGTCAGCACGAGTTGGAACAGCGCGACAACGGACATTGAGATTTGGGCGGCGGATTCGGCGAACGCATCCACTACGGTCGTGGTCCCGGCAGGAGGCGTGCGGTACTTCGCGCTTCGCGCGGATACCCTTCTTCCTTCGGACGCGTCCTTCAGCGCATCCAGCCAGCTGCAAGGAGACGCGACGTTCGCATCTAACTTGCGGACGCCGTATCAGGGCAACCCCGCGTCAACCATTGCCACGAGTACGTTCATGGCAACCACGACGTATCTCCGAGAGCCGGACAACGGAGCGGGTCGCAATGGTGCCGCAAGCTACGACTTCGTCTGGCGGCCGTTCTCCACGACCACTACGCAGTCAAACGTTGCGAACGACTTCGCGACTGGATATGGTCTGCCTGGTCTCCCGACCACCAATACCAACACGCAGATCTTGACGCAATAATCTCTCGCTGCTTGTGCTCTGACGAAGCGTCCGTCGGAGAAGCGAGAAATCCCGCCCGTGGGCTTAGGCCCACGGGCGGGATTGTTTTTATCTTCCGAGGATAGCGAGAGAAATGCGAAAGCGCGCTTTCGCATTTCCGAGCGGCGCAGGAAGCAAAGGCAAGCCGTAGGGCTTGCCTTTCATGGCTTCTCCGTGATATTCTCCCTCTTATGAACGAAACACCTATTATATCCATAAAAAAGAAAATACTTGCGACTGGTATCGGAGGGTCTATCATTCTTCTTGCCGCAGGATGGGGATACTATCGGTTTATGCGCGCGCCGGAGCAGGCGGGCTCTTCAAGCAGTGAAGCAGAAAACAATGGCGCGACCGCATCTTCCGCGCCAATCATGGTGAGTACCGAGGGGGCAAAGAGAAACGGGAAATCTACCGTGGAAGCCGCGTCGTTGCCTATGGAACTCTCTTTTGCAGGCGCGCCCCGGCTCCGGCGGCCTATTACATTCTCTCCCGCGTTCTCCCCGGAAGCCCAGGCGATCATGCGCCGGAAAATTGACGCGAGCATCGCGGCCTTGGAAAAGGATCCACGGGTCTTTGACGAGTGGATGAATTTGGCCATATTGCGCAAAACCGTGGACGACTACGAGGGAGCGGCTGAGGTCTGGGAGTTCTTGACGCGCGTCAACCCGCGTCACGCGGGTCCTTTTGCCAGTTTGGCGTCGCTCTATGCCTTTGACCTCAAGGACCCGGAGCGCGCTGAGAAAAACTTCACAACCGCCCTGTCCTTATGGACAAAGGACACCAGCATATGGCGCAATGCTTATGACTTTTATCGGTATGTCCGAAAGGACGACGATAAAGCAAAACAAATTCTAAAGGACGGCATCAAGGACACGCAGTCGCCAGACCTGCAGTATCTGCTGGACCACTATAGCGAGCTGTAGAATCTTATTGAAAATATATCGCGCGACACTCAAATCCCCTCCGATTCGGAGGGGATTTGAGTTATCCACAGCTGCGGCTCTGTACACCGCGCGCAGGGATGCGTAGAATGGAGTTGAGTTATCCACAGAGTGCCGCGGATCTTGTCGAGCCGTAGCGCATTCTACTCTTTTTATTATTGTATTCACTCTTTCAACTATGCGCGTTTCAAAGATGTTTCGTCTTCGCAGCGACAAGCCGTCGATCGTCATTGCGGCCCTTGTCATCGGCATGGTGCTCTCGGTCGCGGGATCGGTCTTTGCCACCACGGTCGGCAACAGCATCTCAATCACGAGTCTCCTCAGCGCAAGCCAGGGAACCGCGGCGGCGCCTTCCATTACGTTCAGCTCTGATACCGATACCGGCATTTTCCGCTCGGACCAAGACATATTCGGGTTTACTACCGCAGGATCGGAGCGGGCACAGTTTACCCAGAGCGGAAGCTTTGGCATCGGGACCACGTCCCCGGGCGGATTTTTGGCGCTCGCCACCGCGACATCCTCTCCCGGGATTCTGGTGCGCTACACCGGAACAGGGCCTGCGCTCTATATTGAAGACGCGGCAAATGACACGACGCCGTTTGTGATTGACGCGAGCGGCAACCTCGGCATCGGAACTACTTCTCCCGGATCCATCCTCGCCGTCGGCAGACAGGGAGAGTCAGTAGGCGGGTACTTCTTTACGAACATAGGGTTGGGCATCGGCACATCTTCTCCGGGCGCCGGACTTGCGTTTGCGACGACTACCACCGGCACACAGACCGCCTTTCTCGTTTCTAACCTGGGCACAGGCGCCACTGCATGGTTTGAAGACGCGGCAAATGACGCCTCTCCGTTCGTCGTTGACGCGGCGGGCAATGTCGGCGTGGGCACCTCTTCCCCGGGGACGCTACTCAGCATTCACGGCGTGGCAAACTTCTTGGCGGACGCGACATCCTCGGTGTACAGTCGTTTGTCGTTGCCGCATTTTTCCGCCACCTCCACTGCCGCTACTACGACAATCTCCACCGGCGGATTCCAGGTAGGGAGCCAGGGCGCGGCGGCATTCACAGTCATGCAATCCGCGACCACATCAGTGGGCGTCGGCACTTCAACCCCGAGTTCTCATCAGTTTGAGGTTGGCGGCAATGCGCTCATCGGTGGCGGGGGATCAAACGCGACTTCAACGCTCACGATAAGCTCTTCCGGAACACGAATAGGGGGCTGTATAGAGCTCCGTGCGGCAGACGGAGGCATGATCCGGATTTACGCATCTTCATCAGTGATGACCGGCAGCTATAACAATCTGGGCCTCGCCATGCCGGGACGAAATTTGATAGTGGAAGCAGGAGGGTGCCGGTAGGATGGCTACAACTCTTTTCAGTTGACTCACTATCCCCTTATCATCTTTATGCGCAGATTCTCTCCTACGCGATACGCGGTGGTCGCACTCCTCGCAGCCGTATGGCCGTTCGCAACGCTTGCGGCAACGACGGATGCGGATGTTACGTTGCAGTTGCCGAGCGACGGCTCCACCTATACGCTCAAGTCCGGCGGCACCTTTGACGATATGTCCATTGCCGGCGGCACGATCACCTTCAGCGCGGACTCCGGCGGCTCCGTGAACATTGATCTCCGTTCCGGCGGAAAAAAGACCCTGACTAATGATCGCAATATCGCGACCGTCTGCGGCGATACCGAGTCAAAATTGGTCGTGACCCACGGCGCGGGCAGTACGGCGATAACGCCCGGCAGTACCTGCGGGTCCGGCGGTGGAGGCGGCGGTGTATCTGGTGGAGGAGGCGGCGGCGGAGGTGGTGGTGGAGGAGGCGGCGGTGCGGCTGCCCCGGTTCCCGCGACCGTAGACAAGGTGAGCCAGCTCAAACAGCAGATTACGGCGGTACAACAGCAGATTGCGCAGAAACTGAGTGCTGCGGGTGCCACGGCGCGGGGTGCCGTAGCATCCGTTGCCGGTGCGATTACGAGAAATCTTGCCTTGGGCGACCGGAATGACGAGGTAAAGACGCTTCAGCAGCTGCTGGCGCAAGATACGGCAATTTATCCCGAGGGGCTCGCCACCGGTCTGTTCGGCCCCGCCACCCAGCGCGCGGTCAAGCGGTTCCAGGCAAAGTATGGCATTTCTCAGTTGGGCACCGTGGGGCCCCAGACGCGGGCAAAGTTGAATGAAGTGTTTGGCGCTGCGGCTCCAGCAGCACCCGTGTCTCCGCCGGCGGTGTCAGCCGCACAGCCCGCTCCGGTATCTGCGGTTTCTGCGGGTATTCCTTCTCGGGTGCTCTCGCCTGGTACCCGCGACGATCAGGTACTGGCCTTACAGCAGTTGCTCGCATCGGATCCTGACGTATATCCGGAAGGAACCGCGAGCGGATACTATGGTCCGGCAACAACCCGCGCGGTGCGCAAGTTTCAGCTCAAATACGGCGTGATTCAGAGCGAGAATGAAACCGGAAACGGCCGAGTGGGTCCCAAGACCCTTGCCAAGATTCAAGAGATATTTAGCCCGGTTACTCCGGCTCCTGCGCCTGCCCTGAAGGCCCCGCAGCCCGCTGCTCCGTCTGCGGCGCCTTCTCCTGCGGCTGCTCCGGCTCCGGCCGCATCAGCTGCCGAGCTCAAGGCCGTGCAGGATCAGATTCAGGCGCTGCAGGCAAAATTGATCCAGGAGCAGATCAAGGCCATCCAGGAGAAAATAAATGCCCTTAAGAAATAAATAATAATGTATGTTTGACAACCGCGCGCCGATTGTCGTAGCGCTCCTGCTCCTGTTTTTCTTTGTGTCCACGAGCGCCGGATTTGCCAACATCTCCGTGGTGCAGGATCAGCTGCGCTCGGTGCAGCTCAAGCTCATTCAGGAAAAAATCAAACTGCTGCAGCAGGGAATCATTGACGCGGGAAAACAGCAGATAGTGGAACGTCGGGCAGCAGAAGATCGGGAAAAAGAGGTATCGGCCGCGACCAAGCCCGCGCCAACTCGGGCGGAGTTGACGCGTACTCTGGAAGGGCAGATCAAGACGCTCCAGGGAGTCATCGGAACCCTTCGCCCCCGGGTCATTGACGAGGAAACCCGGCGGATCGAGAAGCGAATAGCCGAGATTCAGGAAAAAGTAAAGACCGCGACCGGCGTGGCGTTGCAGATTCTTCAGGACGAGCTCAATTCCCTTTTGCAGGAATACGAGGCGCTCCAGGACCAGGTGCGCACGGCACTGAAGGAGTCCATTACCTATCGGCAGGCGCTGATCATCCAAGAGCAAATCCGCGCAGTGCAGGCAAAAGTGCAGGTCTTGCCCCTGGTGGTCCCGATACCGGCGGCAAAAGCCGCTGCTCCGGAGCCCGCTCCCTCGGTGAGCAGCGATGCCACGGTCAAGGGCATACAAGCGGAGGTTGAGAAGTTGCGTCTCAAAGTTATCCAGGCGCAGATCAAGGCCATACAGGAGAAGATCAACGCGCTGAAAAAGTAATTTTTATGAGAGGACGAGGAGCTTTTTTCCGCCTCGGGCTCCTGTTTTGTTGCGCTGCGTCTTTCTTCGCCTCCGCAGACGCTCTCGGCGCCAGTGTCGTGATCAATGAGGTGCTCTTTGATCCGGAAGGCACGGATACCGGACTGGAGCGGATTGAACTGTACAATGCGGGTGACGCGCCGGAGAATATGACGGGTTGGCGCTTGAATCCCGACGGAATCGGGTATTTTTTATTTCCCTCCGGATTTTCTCTTGCGCCAAAGTCCTTTGTCACGGTGCGTCTGCGCCAAACCGGCGTTGATACGGAGCGGGACTTGTACCATTTCTCGTCCGCTTTGAAAGACAACATGGGAAATACTTCGGGGTTTGCGGCGCTTTTTTCCGGTGATCCGGGAAAGGATACCGTCACGAGTTTCGTGCAGTGGGGCAGGTCTGGGCAGACATGGGAGAGCGCTGCGGAGGATGCGGGGTTGTGGCGGCGGGGAGAGTTTATTTCTCTGGAGGGTGTCAGTGAAGGAGCGTCTGCGGTGCTACGGCTGGGCGGCTCCGCGAGCGGTGGTGCTGCTGCGTGGCGCATGGTGTCCTCTCCTACGCCGGAGGCCGGGCAAGAGACAACTTCCACCGCCGTATCGGGGTCCTCGGCATCATCGGCGGTGCCATCGTCATCCGCATCGGCGCCGTCTGTATCTTCATCAGGCAGCGTGTCCGTCCTGGCGCCGGCTCCCACGATTGAAGCGCGTGCGGGACGGGATCGCACGGCCATCACCGGGGCTTCCGTTGATTTTGAAGGAACGGCAATCGGGCTTCTTGGAGTACCCATTGACAACGCGCGCTTTTGGTGGAATCTCGGGGACGGCGCTACCGCAGAGGGCAGGAGGGTCTCGCACGTATGGCGCGTGCCCGGGACCTATATCACGGGACTCTCGGTATCTTCCGGCGCGTATGCGGCTGCGGATTATATCACGGTTACCGTGGTTCCAAACAAAGTAGCGATCACGGAAGTTACACAGGGAAGTACCGGCTTTATTCGCCTCTCCAACGGCTCTGACGCTGCGGTGGACCTCAGCGGATGGATCATTGAGGAAGGCGAAATACGGCGTTTTATCCTGCCGATCCATACGATGATGCGGGGCCGGGGAGAGGCGGCACTCGCGCACGCCGTCACCGGGCTTTCTGGAACGGCGCCATTGCGCGTTCGTTTTCCGGACGGCTCCGTCGCCTTTGATTATCAGCCAAAATCCGCGGCATCAACGCCGGAGTCGGCGTCGGCGCCTGCGCCGGCGCCTGCCGCACTGATGCACGCACCACTCCCATCCGTCGTACCGGAAACGACGCGTCAAAAAGCGGATGCCCCGGAGTTGTCTCTGGCGGTTCCTCCAGGTGAGGTCTCATCTTCGTCGCCGCATGCGCCAGCAGCGGCAATCGGAACCGTGGGATCCGGCTCCGGGTATGGATTTCTCGGGCTCGCGGCGCTGCTCTCCGCTGGGGCTTCCGTGGCCTTTTTTTGGATGAAGAGATTCTTTGCGTGATGCCAAGAACCTATCTCAAAATTCGCTTTCACGGGCGAGCATAAACGATTGTCAATCGTCTACGGGATTTTTTCAGCGAGGCGAAGCGGCGGACGCCGAGCCGTATCGGGGATACGACGAGGCGGAGCCCCAAGCGTGCCGCCAAAAATCCCATATCGGAGCCGAAATGGAATTTTGAGATGGGTTCAAAACCAAGAGTCATTGTATGCGCTACGGCGTATCATCCTTTTGTCGGCGGCGCGGAAATTGCAATCCAAGAAGTCGCCCAACGCCTCTCGGGGCGGTTTGATTTTTTTGTGCTCACCGCGCGTACGGCGCGCTTTTTGCCTCGGCGCGAACAGCGCCCCGAGGCCACGGTCATCCGCCTTGGCTTCGGCACGCGCTTTGACAAGTGGCTCCTCCCGTTTTTGATCCCCTATTATGTTATCTCCGACCTCCGACTTCCGAAATTCGCCTCCTCGGCGAATTCCGGGGCTTCGCCCGTCGGAAGCCAAGACATTGGCTTCCGACCCAACCTTCTGCTTTGGGGCATGGACATCTCGCAGGGTTCTCTTGGGGCCGCCGCGGTAAAACTACTGCTGCCGCGCATACCGTTCGTGCTGACGGTGCAATACGGAGAGTCGCCGGAGCATCTGCGGCGCGGCCGCGGGGGTTGGATCCGTCGGGGATTTCGCATGATGCTGGGACGCGCCGACCGCGTGACTGCGATTTCGTCGTATCTTTCGGGCGTTGTCCGCGCGTATGGCTACTGCGGACCGGCGGCGGTGATACCGAACGGAGTAGATGTGGCGAAATTCCAAAACCCATCCCCGATCCAATCGGGGACCAAAACACAAACAAAGCACGTTGAAGCAAATGTTTTTGCTTCAACGGTTCAAAGCAACGCCAACGAAGGGAAAACGATTATTACGGTGTCGCGGCTGGTGCCCAAAAACGGCGTTGATATTCTCATTGATGCGATTGCCGAAGTAAAAAAAGAGATCCCCAATGTTCGGTGCGTCATCATCGGCGATGGACCGGAGAGAGCCAACCTTGAGTCGCGAATCACGAAGTTCGGACTGTACAATTCGGTACGGATACAGGGCGCCATTCCCCACGAAGAAATCCGTTCGCGCCTCCATGCGGCGGACATCTTTGTGCGGCCGTCGCGCTCCGAGGGTATGGGCATCGCGTTTGTGGAGGCAATGGCTTCGGGATTGCCCGTGGTCGGCACCGCGGTCGGCGGCATCCCCGATGTCATTGAGCACGTAAAGACCGGCCTTCTGGCGCGGCCCGATGATGCGCGTGATCTTGCGCGCCAGATCATTCGTCTGATGCGGGATCCCGCGCGGGCTCAGGAGATGGCGGATGCGGGACGCAAAAAAGCCGCGCGCGATTTTGATTGGGACGTGATCGCCCGCGCATACGGAGAGACGTTTGCAGAGGAGCTGAGTGTTAAGAAGCGCGTCATGATCGCAACCGGCCTCTTCCCGCCCGAAATCGGGGGGCCCGCCACGTACAGCATGCTCTTGGTTGACTGTCTCCCGCAACGGGGGATTGGTATTCGTGTGGTACCGTTCCGATGGGTTCGCCATCTGCCGCGTGCGGCGCGCCACCTCGTATATTTTCTCCGCGTGCTCTCCGCCTGCCGCGGGAGTGATGTCGTGTTCGCGCAAGACCCGGTGAGTACGGGCTTGCCGGCAATGGTCGCCGCGCGCGTCCTGCGCAAGAAATTTTTACTGAAGATTGTGGGGGACTATGCGTGGGAACATTTTCAAATGAAAAATGAAAAGCGAAAAATGAAAAACGGCGATGCGGCCTCTCCGACCGTAGATGAGTTTCAGCGGCGAAGATATGATGTGAAGACCGAGATTCGCCGTTTTATAGAACGACTGGCGGCGCGGCGCGCGCATGCTATCATCGTGCCGAGCGAGTATCTGAAATCCATCGTCATGCAGTGGGGTGTGCCGCAGGAGAGAATAACGGTGATCTACAACGCGTTTGAGACGCCGCTCGCTTTTCCTTCCAAAGAAGAAACGCGGATGCTATTAGGCGTTTCTCCTAATGCGTTTCAGATCGTATCCGTGGGGCGCCTGGTGCCGTGGAAGGGATTTGAGGCGCTCATCCGTGCCGTGGCGATGGCAAGAAAAGAGATCCCCGGGGCGCGTCTCACGATCATCGGATCAGGACCGCAGGAAGCGGCACTGCGGCGCGTCATCGCCAAAGAACACATGGCGGGTGTCGTATTCCTTGCGGGTGCTCTGCCGCACGATCTTGTGCTCCGTCATCTCCGTGCCGCGGATCTCTTCATACTCAACTCTTCGTATGAAGGGTTTTCCCACACGCTCCTGGAAGCCATGGCAATGGAGGTGCCGGTCATGGCGTCTGACGCCGGCGGCAATAGCGAAATCATTACCGACGGCGCCACGGGTCGGCTATATCCGAGGTGCGACGCCCGCAAGGTTGCGGAGGAGATCCTGCATCTCTATCGTCGTCCGGAAGACCGCGAGCGTTTTGCGCGGGCAGGACGGGCGGCACTAGGCCGCTTCAGTACGGAGATCATGCTCGCCTCCACGGCCGCTCTCCTATGGAAGTCCGACTTCAATAGTGTTTCAAGTCCTATGGAAGTCGGACTTCCATAAATCATGCACTATGAGGGTACTCATGTTTTCGCAGGATCCAGAGGTACTCATGGAAGGGAGCGATGTCCATGCGCGCCTTCGTGACTATGCCCGCGTGCTCGGGGAACTCTACGTCATCGTGCAGGCACAGGAGTCGAGACGTACATCTGCATCCGGCGGGCTCTTTCTGTATCCCGTGGTACCCCGCGGCGTCTCGGGACTTCTCCGCGCGTGGCGTATCGGGGCGATGCTCTGCCGGAGACGCTCCTTTGACGTCATCAGCGTCCAGGGGCCTGGTCTTTTCGGGTGCATCGGTTTTTTGCTCTCGCGCCGTTTCCGCGTCCCGTTCCAACTCCAGCTCCACACTGACTATATGAGTCCGCGGTACCGGCGCGCGGGATGGAAAGAGAGGATTCAGTATGGGTTGGTCCGATTACTCATTCCCCGCGCGGATTGTATTCGTGCCGTGAGTGAGCGAATCAGGCGTTCGCTGGCGGTACCCGCCGCAGCGCTTCCTATCTTTACCGATGTCCAGCAGTTTCTCGATGTCAGAGCCGATCCGGATACCGAGCGTCGCTTTGCAGGATTCGATTTCAAAATGATCGCGGTCGGGCGCCTTGTGGACAAAGAAAAAAACTTTACCCTGCTGATTGATGTCATGCGCTTATTCGCGCGAATACATCCCCAAGCGCTCTTGGTGATCGCGGGGGAGGGGCCGGACAGAGAGCGTTACGCGCTCTGCGTTGCGCGTTACGGATTGCAAAAAAACGTCATCCTTGAGCCGTGGCGCCGCGATCTGCCGTCTTTTTACAAGGCGTTTGATTTATTTTTGTTGTCATCCAACTACGAAGGATGGGGCAGGGCAGTGATTGAAGCAATGGCATCCGGGCTTCCGGCGGTGATGACCGATGTCGGGCTTGCGGGCGAGGTTGTCAAAAACGGAGAAAGCGGCATCGTGGTTCCGGTGGGCGATACACAGGCGTTTTTTCGCGCCGTACAGACGCTTTATGAAAACCCTGAAAAGCGATTACAGATTGCCCGCGTCGGTCAGGAAACCGCCAAAAATCTCAAGCCGCAGACCCAAAAGGAGTATTTGAGCGCATGGCGGGCGTGTTTCGTATCATGCCATAGTAAGTTCCAGAATTAATTGCAACACCCGGTTAGGTACACTAACCGGATATGACAAAGAACACAGCAAGACGACAGTCGGGCAGGAGCCCCTTTTCACTCAAAGACCGAGGCATCATTGAGGTCAGGTGGTGTCGGGACGGCAAGACGATGACGGAGATAGCACAGGAGATCCGACGGCATAAAAGCTCAATATCCCGAGAGATCAATGGCCGTCCTCGGCGAGGACGCGGGAAATATAACGCGGACATCGCGCATCGGGCGGCCATTGACCGCATCGCCAAGCGCGGTAATACTCCGAAGACCGAAAAGCACCCGGCGCTTCGTGCATACCTTGAAGACAAGATGGTGCACGAGGGATGGTCTCCTGAACAAATCAGCATCCGCCTGCCGCACGAGTTCACGCACGACCGGAGGATGCGCATCGCCACGGAGTCCGTATATCAGGAGGTATATCGCAGAGTCCATCGGGGAGGCAACGGCGCCGTGAAGCGCGGAGCAATTGATCTGCGGCCATATCTGGCGCGTCGGCACAAACGGAGAGCGAAAAAGGGCTTCAGGAAAGCGCACAAGGCGGAGCGGGATGCATCGCTTCCCTCCATTGAGCAACGACCGTCTGTGGTAGAGCGGCGCTCCCGTATAGGCGACTGGGAAGACGACACGCTCGTCTCACGGCAGTGCCGATCTACGAGGCTAAGCCTCGTAGATCGGTAGCTGGCTCCTTGGAGTATCTATGTCCCGACTTTGGTCGGGATATTTTCTATTGCCGCAGGAATTGGTATGCTCAAAGGGGGAAAACTCAATAGCCGCCCCATCCGTTCTATAACTGCAGAATGAAAAAGCTCGTCATCGTGACGCAAGCCGTGGATCGCGAGGACCCGAATCTCGGGGCATTTTATTATTGGTGGGAGATGCTGGCACAGAGCGCCGATTCATTGATGATCATCGCCGGACGAGCGGGGTCCGTTGATTTTCCCGCGAATGTCTCGGTGGAGACGTTTGAAAAGCGAGCCGGGATTCTCGGGCGCGTCCGGCGCCTGTGGCGCTTTTGGGAATTATGTTCCCGCCATTGTGCGGACGCGGACGCGGTGCTCTTCCATCAGATACCGGAGTTCGTACTCGCAGCCGCCCCGTTTCTCATCGGCAGAAGAAAAGCGGCGTCCTTGTGGTATGCGCACGGCGCGGTATCCTGGCGTCTGCGGCTGGCCGAGCGGCTGGTACACAATATCTTTACGTCTTCCGAGGCGGGTTTCCGCCTGCCGTCAAAAAAAGTATTCCATTTGGGCCAAGGGATCAACACGGATTTATTCAAGTCAAAAGCCGCCGACCTTCGACCTCCGACCCCCAACCTTGCTCTGCGTCTCATCACCGCGGGCCGTATCTCGCCGGTGAAAAACTGCGAGATCATCATCGGCGCATGCGCAGTACTCCGCGATGCGGGCAGGCAGTTTATTCTTACGATCGCGGGAGACCCGATCACGCCGGGCGATAGACAATATCTTGAAAAATTGAAGACCATAGTCCGTGAAAAGGATCTTGATGGGCAGGTTCGTTTTGCCGGAGCGGTGCCGCATTCGGAGGTCGCGGATCTCCTGCGCCAGCATGATGTTTTCATCAATGCCTCCCGCACCGGCTCGCTGGATAAGGCGGTGCTGGAAGCCATGGCGTGCGGACTCTCGGTGATTACCGCCAACGAAGCGTATCGGCCGGTGCTCCCCCCGAATTATTTTCTGGAACGAACCGGCGCGGATGCGCTCGCCGAGCGTATTTCGGTATTATCCGGTGAGCCGCGCCCCAACGAGGTGTTGCGCGGGATTGTCGCGCGAGATCACGCGCTTGCGGCGTGCATAGACCGGATGGCGGATCTTCTTTTCAATCACCAATGAATTCCAATGCTATGAAAAGCATAAAAAACATTCTTATCACCGGAGGAGCGGGGTTTATCGGCACCAATGCCGTGGATTATTTTCTTGCGCGCGATCACCGCGTGATTATTTTTGACGACCTCTCCCGCAAGGGCTCGGCGGAGAATCTGAGCTGGGTGCGCCGGAAGTGGGGACGAAAGGTGAAATTCGTGCGGGGTGACGTGGCGGCGGACCGGACGGCGCTTGCCGAACTGGTATCAAAGAGCGATGCGGTGCTGCACCTCGCGGCGCAAGTGGCGGTTACCACCTCGGTGCAGGATCCGCATCGCGATTTTATGGTTAACGCCCACGGCACGCTCAACGTCCTGGAGGCCATCCGCCGCTCGGCAAAACGCCCGCCGCTCATCTATGCGTCAACGAATAAGGTGTACGGCAATCTGGGGCACACGCAGGTGATTGCGACACCGCGGGGGTATCGCTACGCCGATGTTTCAGCAATTGCCGAGCATCATCCGATGGATTTTCATTCGCCCTACGGCTGCAGCAAGGGAGCCGCGGATCAGTACGTGCGCGACTACGCGCGCATCTACGGTTTGCCGACCGTGGTGTTTCGCCAGTCCTGCATCTACGGGCCGCATCAGGTGGGTATTGAAGATCAGGGATGGGTGGCGTGGTTTACGATCGCCGCCTCCATGGGCAAGCCCCTTACCATTTACGGCGACGGCCAGCAGGTGCGCGACGTCCTCCATGTAGACGATCTCAACCGTCTGTATGGTCTTGCACTGCGCCGCATGGATCGCGTGGCGGGCAGCGTCTATAACATTGGCGGAGGTCCCAAGCAGGCGTTTTCCGTTCTCTCCGCGATTGATCTCTTGGAGCAGCTGCTCCGGCGCGCGATTCCCCGTTCTTTCGGCTCGTGGCGACCCGGGGACCAGAAGGTGTACATATCCGACATTTCCAAAATCCAGCAGGACCTCGGGTGGGAGCCGAAGATCGGATTCAAGAAAGGCCTCGGTTCGCTGCTCCGCTGGGTGCAGAGCGAGGAGAAATTGTTGCGACGGCTAGTCGGCTAATTCAATATAGAGTTTGGTGAAAATCCATCCGGTGCCTGGCGTATGGCGTCCCAAACCTAGTTTTGACGCCGAAAAACCCGTTTTGGGACGCCGCTAAACGGCTTTATTCGTCAAACTCAATGAGACCATTTCAAAACTCTTCTTCGTAGCGAAATCGCGGGATTTCGTGCGAGCCGAGGACGGAGTGAGGGCGGAGCCGAAATCCCGCGATTGCAGCAGGAGAGGGAGTTTTGAAATGGTCTCAATATACAATGAGCGGCTTACCGAAAATGTATTATATTGCCAACGCCCGGATGCCGACTGAGAAAGCGCACGGCATCCAGATTGCCAAGATGTGCGAGGCGTTTATTGAGGCGGGCGTCGGCGTTGAACTCGTCGTACCCCGCCGCGGCAAGGAGACGCGGACGCTCGGCGAATTTTACGGTCTTCGCGTGGATGTGTCGATGACGCGTCTCTGGACGCCTGACTGGTACGGCTCGCGCATAGGATTTGCCGCTTCTTCTTTCCTTTTTGCCCTGCGGTATTTTCTGCATCTTGCGAGAAGACATTACATTGCGCGCGAGCGTTTTATTATCTATACCACAGATCTCGATCAATTCTCGTTTTTTCCCATCCCGTTCCTGGGCATTCCATATTTTGTGGAGATGCACGACGCGAAAAAAAAGAAATGGCCGTTTCGGCTGCTCTTTTGGCGCGCGCGGGGAGGCGCGTGCGTCAATCGAATTATTCAGAGCGAGCTTAACGATGTTTTCAACCTACAACGCGAAACATTACTTGTGCTTCCGAATGCCGTTGATCTTTCGGCTTTTGGAGATGCCAGTGAAGACCAGATCGCCGCGCGAGACGCGCTTGGCATTCCTCACGGCGCGTTGGTAATAATGTATGTGGGGCAGATGTATGGATGGAAAGGTATTGAGATTTTGCCGATCGTGGCCCGGCGGATGCCGCGACATTATTTTTACATCGTCGGCGGCACTGCCGAAGAAATGCGGGCGATCGGCGCCATGGATGAGCAGCCGAGCAACCTTGTTTGCGTGGGTTATAAACCTTTTCAGGAAATACCACGATGGCTCCGCGCGGCTAATATATTAGTCGCCACTGGAACCAGCAAGGATCCTTATTCTTACCTCCATACGTCACCAATGAAGTTATTTGAGTATGCGGCGGCCAGGCGCCCAATCATTGCCGCGCAAACGCCCGCCATAAGTGAGATTTTTGCACAAAGGGGTGGACTAGGGGTATTTTTTTACGATCCTGATGACTCGGAGGATCTCGAGCGCGCCATCAATGCGGTGCTCATAGATAAGGACGGGGCGGTAGAAAGAACCGAAATTGCCCTGGATATTATTGCTCAACATCAATGGAAGTATCGCGCTGAGCGGATGATTGAATTTATGAAGAGTCGTTTATGACGATCGGCATTATTCTCCATCCCTACGGCGAGGATAAGCCCGCGGGTCTCGCGCGCGGGATTTTGGAGTTTACCCGCGGGATGATTGCGAACGATACGGAAAACGAATATATTGTTTTTCTGAAAGAAAAGCCGCGGGTGGAACCCGATTTCCCGGGAGATCGCTGGCGCGTGGTGACGTTGGACGCTTGGAGACGCGGTTTCCAACTTGGAAACCGCGTCTCCAAGCGATTGTGGCTGCGGCGTCTGAAGTATGCGCCGCAGGCCGATGTGTATTTATTCAATACGCCCGTGCTTCCGCTTTTCTGGAAGCCCGCGCGCGCGGTCGTACTCGCCTGGGACTACGGATATCTCATGTTTCCGCCGGATTCTTTGCGCGACGCAATAAGAAAACGTCTGGTATTTTTTTATCAGCGTTGGTCGCTCCAGCGCGCAGACCACGTCATCGCCGTATCCGAGGCAACCCGCCGCGAGACCGTGCGGCTGTCCGGTATCCCTGCGGAGAAAATCTCGGTGGTGCACTGCGGCTATAAAAAAGTGTGCGACGCCGAGCAAGTCCCGATGCCGTTACCCGATAATTTCTTTCTGTTTATCGGCGTGGTGAAAGAGCGCAAAAACGTATTCAATATCGTCCGCGCTTTTACTATGTTCCGCACATTACAGATGGAGAGGGATGGCACACTGCGAACACTTTGTCCGATCGAACAAAGTGTTCGCAGTGCCGTCAGTCGTCCGGATTATCATCTGGTCATCGGCGGCAACGCGGAAGGGGAGTATGCCAATGCCGTCCGCGCGTTCATAGAAAAAGAAAATATCGGCACGGTGGTGCACTTCATTGGTCACCTCAACGACGGCCAGCTCTCGTATATTTACCGCCGCGCCGAAGCGCTCGTGTTCCCCAGTTTTGTAGAGGGGTTTGGATATCCGATATTGGAAGCCATGGATTGCGGCATTCCGGTCATCACTTCTGATCAATCCTCGCTCGCCGAAGTCGGAGGAGCAGCGGCCCTCTTAGTTGATCCGCGCTCGCCCGAAGCCATTGCCGCGGCAATGACGCGCGTTGCCGACGAGCCGGGTCTGCGCGATTCTCTCATCCAAAAAGGAAATGAATGGAAGCAACATTTTTCATGGGACAAAGCCGGGAAGGAGATGATTGAAATTTTGGCAAGCATAGGGCTTGACGCAAGTCCTAATATCTGATATGTTGTAAGTCCGTTTGGGAACGGGCTACTGAAAGGAAAGCGCGGCAATTTCACGGAGGGAAGGGAGATGGAGTATCCGGCGCGGATTATTGCGAGTGGTTCTTTTGAAGAAGAAGATATTATATTGGTGAAGGAAGCGGCTGAGCCCCTTCCCGTTGATGTTGAGGCCAGAGTCGGCGAGTTGTGGGGCCAAGAGTTGAAACAAAACCCCAATCTGTATTCTGGGCCAATGCTGGTGGCGCAGCGCATTGAGGTTGCGCCGGACAGTATACGGCTCCACTGCATTGAGTCAGAGTACAAGAATTTTATGGGCACGACTCATGAAGACGTCGCTCCGATGTTCCCTGACGACCAGTTGCATCGCGCGATCGGATTCCTCGCGGTGACCATCACGGACGACGGCTACTGCCTGTTGGGGGTGCGCAGTCCCAAGATTGATTGGCCGACTCTGCGCCATATGGTACCGGCTGGACGCCTTACCCCGCGTCAGGCGCATCCCTACGGCGGGATCCGCGATGAGTTCCAAAGCGAGCTTGGCTTGGAGGTGAGAGACATCTCCTCGCTCATCTGCATCGGCGTTGTGGCCGATCTGACCTGGCGGCGGCTCAACTACGAATTCGTATTTTTTGCGCATACGTTGCTGACATTCCGTCAGGTGATGGAGCGGGCAACGAGCGCCCGGTCCGGCAGTGAGCATGTGCAGATCGAGCCGTTTCCGTGGGATCCATACTTTGTGCGTGAACTCCTGCTCGCGGATCCGAATGGATTTGTGCCAACCGGATTTGCAGGCATGGCGTTATGCGTACGACACGTATTCGGCGTTGAGGCGATGCCTGACTGGACGCCTGCGCACCGCACTTATGTAGAACACATGGGCAAGCGACTGTAGGGTTAGAATTTCGCCTCTATAGCATAACCCCTGCAGCGCACAGCAGCGGATGACTCGTACGAGTCATCCGCTTTTCATTTTGCGGACCAGCCGCATACTGCAAACACTTTGTTCGATCGAACAAAGTGTTTGCAGTGCTGCTCTTGCAATGTTATCATTATCGCTGTATGGCATCTCATTCGTATCGATACAGGGTTACTTTCGCGGAGAGGGTGCTCACGGTGCTGCAGAGCGGTGCTGAGGTCGCGGTTGATTTCCTGGATGACCTGACTCTTTCCTCCGGAGATTTTCAACGCAAATACAAGCGGTCTCTTTCCGCGCGCGAGCCACGCCGGTTCTTCAAGGATGACTGGGCGGAATTGTATCGGAAGAGGAGGATTTATACGACTCTGCTCTCCCGCATGAAGAGACAGGGGCTTATTGAAAAACGAGCGCACCGCGACGGCGCGGGATGGCGCATGACTGAGAAAGGAGCGGAGCGGCTCAAAAAAATTAAGGAGCAACATCGCAATCCTCATTCACTGACTACCGCTCACTTTGCGGCGGGAGCCACGAAGCGTGTTGTTATTGTCTCGTTTGACGTTCCCGAAAGAGAGAAATACAAACGGCGGTGGCTGCGCGAGGCGTTGAAATCGCTCTCATTTTCTTTCCTGCAAAAAAGCGTGTGGATCGGTACCCGGGGAGTGCCCCCGGACTTTATGGACGCGTTGCGCGAGCGCAACTTACTCTCCTCTGTTCACATCGTAGAAGTCAGAAAGAGCGGCACGCTTGAACGCATAGAATAGATAGATTTTGTTGTTGGCCGCGTGCCCGTATGGCACTGCTGTAAACACTCTGTTCGATCGAACAGAGTGTTTACAGCAAAGTTTCGTCTGCGAAAAACGATGGGCGGATTACTGTTGTTGTATCTATGCGGGTCTTATGAAAATCTGTTTTCTCACGCATAATCTGCGGCAAGATAACGGCGCGGGGGTGTTCTCGCGCCGGCTTATTGCGGAATTGTCAAAAACGCTCAACGCCGAGGCGGTTGTGTTGACCGCGGTACCTGCGGGAATGCCGTATGAACTGCCGCTGCTGTCCGGCGGGAAGATGCGCGTGGCGCTCCGGCTCTGGCGCATTCGCAGAGCGATACAAAAGTGCGACTTGGTGCACGCGCTGGATGTCTTTCCCTATGGTATCATCGCGGCAGTCGCATCTCTGGGGCTCGGCAAAAAACTTATTATCACTGCCATCGGCAGCGGCTCCATCCTGCCGCTGTATCACTCGTTCTATGCGCCACTGGCGCGGATGGCTTACCGCAGAGCCGCAGCAATAACCGCGATCAGCGCTTTTACCAAAGGAGAGATCCTCAAGAAAATGCTGGACTTGAAAATAGAGGTCATCAATCCCGGAGTTGATATTCAGGAGTTCGCGACCTCCGACCTCCGACCTCCGACCTCCGACCCAATCCAGAAGTACAAGCCCTACATCTTGAGCGTGGGACAACTCCGCTGGCGTAAGGGGTATCATCTCTCCATCCGCGCGTTTGCAAAAATCGCTTCGCGTTTTCCATCCTTGCACTACGTGATCATCGGCAAGCATTACACCGATATCTACGACCGCCGGCTGGAACATCTGATCGTCTCGCTCGGGCTTCAGGAGCGCGTGCATATCCTCACGCATATAGACACCCGTGCCGTGCTCGCCGCGTTCTACAAAAATGCCCAGCTCTTCTGTCTGTTCTCCCAGAACCTCCTTCACGACGTGGAGGGGTTCGGGCTCGTGTTTCTTGAAGCGGCCGCCGCGGGTCTTCCGGTTGTGGGGAGCAAAAATTGCGGCATTGACGACGCGGTGCGGGACGGCGAAAACGGCATACTGGTTCCTACCCGCGATCCCGAGGACTTCGCGCAGGCGATCATCACGATCTTGGGCGATGAAAAATTGAAAAAAGAGATGAGAATGCGCTCTCTGGCACTTGCACGTAGCGCCGGATGGGAGAAACGGATCGCGGAGTACCACGGCGTCTACGAGGATCTCGGTCTACGGTAACACAAGAGCAACCCCGCGCGCGGGGTTGCTCTTGTGTTACTTGATGATGACAACGATGATGTCCTGCGCGGGGAAGGCATAGCAGAGGAACGTGGATTCGTAGATTTCCTGCATACGGGGGGAGAGGTTGACGAGCTGCTCGATCAATCGGTTGTAGAAAAATAGGCGCGAGCCATGTTCAAAGGTAATACGACGGGCGGTGATACGCGTAAAAGCAAAGTCAAAATAATACGCGCGTTCCCGCGCAATTCTTTTGTTATACGTCGGGGTATGCGCGGCAAAAAAATCCCACGTGTTGACCGAAAATATCTTTTGGTGCGTCGGGTCAATAAAATTATTTTTTGAGGTAAAATGCGGGGTGCGAATCGTGAGCGCCCCCCGGCTCTTGAGGATGCGGTGGATGTCCCGGAGCACGGGCACATAGCGGATATGCTCCAGCACGTCCTGGCAGAGGACCTCGTCAAACGATTCGTCGGCAAACGGGAGCGGCAGTTTTTCAATATCGTGCACCACGTCCACGCCCGGCAGCGCCGTTGAATCCAGATTGACCCAGCCCTTTTTTATATCCGCGCCGCAGCCCACGTTGAGTTTTTTCCGTTCCATGCGTGCATCGTACTCATTATTGGCAGAAAAGACAAGTTGACCGCTCTGCGGATTGGCGATAGCATACGCATACTGATAAGGTAATTTGTCTGCTATGAGCGTACAGAGGAGAAAGCGCGCGCTGATCACGGGCTGCGGCGGGCAAGATGGTTCGTACCTTGCCGAACTGCTTTTGAGAAAGGGATATCAAGTGTACGGACTGGAGCGGCGGGCGAGCCATCCGAATACGGGAAACATCGGGCATATCCTCCACAAAATCACGCTCGTCTCCGGCGATTTGCTGGACGCGGCATCGCTCGTCCATGCGCTGAAAGAGGCGGAGCCCGGCGAGGTCTATAATCTGGCGGCCCAGTCGTTTGTCGGTACCTCCTGGAATCAGGCGGTGTACACGGGCGAGGTGACGGGATTGGGAGTGACGCGGATGCTGGAGGCGATCCGGCAGGTGGACCCGAAGATAAAATTCTATCAGGCCTCTTCATCGGAGATGTTCGGCGGTGCTACGGAGTCGCCGCAAAGCGAGAAGACGCCGTTCTATCCGCGCAGTCCGTATGGCGTGGCCAAACTCTACGGCCACTGGATTACCGTGAACTACCGAGAGTCGTACGGCATGTTTGCGGTATCCGGCATTCTGTTCAATCACGAGTCGCCGCGGCGCGGCATGGAGTTTGTGACACGCAAAATCACGCACACCGCGGCGCAAATTAAATTGGGGCTTGCGAAAGAGTTGCGGTTGGGCAACCTGGATGCCAAGCGCGACTGGGGGTATGCGGGCGACTATGTGGAGGCGATGTGGATGATGCTTCAACAGAAAAAGCCGCGCGACTATGTAGTCGGCACCGGGGAGGCGCACAGCGTCAAGGAATTCGTAGAGGCGACGTTCGGACACCTCAAACTTGACTGGAAAAAATACGTGAAAATAGACAAGACGCTGTTTCGTCCCGCGGACGTGCATCTGCTCCTGGCGGATGCCCGGCGCGAGCGCCGGGAATTGGGGTGGCATCCAAACGTCGGGGTCCAGAAACTCGTGGAGATGATGGCGGATGCGGACGTGGAGCGGCTGTCGCGGAATACCTGATGCGGAAATGGATAAAAAGTGCGACGATATCCTCGCCGACGTCTCCACCTTCTTCCAGCAGGGGTTTTGCTAAACTTGATACTTCCGCGTCAGCTTGCTGGCAGGATCGCTATTGCGATGAGATAGTACGGCACACTGCAAACACTCTGTTCGATCGAACAGAGTGTTTGCAGTGTGGTGTGAGTAGATTGAAAAAGCTGCCTCGGGAAGCGAGGCAGCTGGTTGGTTTGGATAAAGAACGGTTGATGGTCCTACGGGAAGAGTTTTTTGAGTATAAACCGTCGGTGTGCAGGAACGATGTTAGCAGGCAGATCGCCGCGACTGAAGAATGTGCGCGAGTCCGTCTCTATGATTTCTTCCAGCGGACACACGCGGCAGTATAATGAAAGCGGCCTGCCATACGGGTGTTCATCCGGGCGCCACAGATATGGCCGTTCAAACACAGCGACGAAATTAACCTCTATTCCGAATTCCCGTTTGGCAATCCGGGAACAGGCGGCTTGCAGGCTTTCATCCGCGATATTGCCGTAGCCGCCAGGGATATGCCACATCCCGCTAAACTCTTTTACTCCTCCTGCATAGCGAGTGAGGAGGACTTCTGCGTATCCGTACCTTACCGATCTTAGAACGACAAGCTCCGGAGCCCACGTGGACATGGCGCCGTGCGCTGCCCGCATGCATTCCTCCGTAGGCCACCAGTCGTTGTCCGCTTTTACTTTTTCAAGCAAGCGAACAAGGGTCTCTATCTCCTCTGCGGTCCATTCCTGCTTCGCCACATCTTATCTCCTCTATTCCGGGGGAAGGATATACTTTATTCGTATCATTATTTACTGCAGAAGTCAAGATGCCGCGGCGCCATTGCCGCCGTTATACTTGGCGTATGAAAATCGCGATGATTGTGCGGCGGCTGAACGTGCGGGGCGGGACGCAGCGGCAGGCGCTGGAACTGGCGCGCGAATTGCAGAGACGCGGGCATCGGATCAGGATTTATACTTTCGTTTATTCCAGAGAGGACTGTTTCGGCGATTTGCTTGAGGGGCTTGCGGTTCTGCCGCTGCGCGCCGCC
>ERZ1292623.1389-Hain-H51-01um-R1-1389-length-23455-cov-10_pt1 | contig 23455 bp, 18 predicted proteins | sample MGYA00564398_ERZ1292623 | MGnify/ENA primary metagenome ERZ1292623 (study PRJEB36523, sample SAMEA6512633) | groundwater metagenome | collected 2019-01-07 | study: AquaDiva: Metagenomics assemblies of 32 groundwater samples | reverse complement strand
GCGTGCCATTTCCAAGAAGGGCCGCCCCTATGAAGAAAATGATGTTGCGGGACGGAAAGTTTTCGAAAACATATGCCGAGGGCAGCTTTTCGTTTTTAAAATTGTTCGGTTTTTTTGGGAAATTGATATTTTGTAATTGAATAAAACCTGTGAGGCTGTACCGATTAAGGGTTTTATTATTTATTTCTACCAGCCGGTTGCCGAGAGGACTGTTTTTATAGTTTTCAAAATCACAGCCAGATCAACCGTAAGAGATTTATTTTTTATATAATAGAGATCATATTGGAGTTTTTCTTTCGTGTCGTTATGGTCCAGGTCTTTTCCATAATTTATCTGGGCCCATCCGGAAAGCCCCGGCCTGACCAAGAGCCTTTCTTCGTAAAAAGGAATTTGGTTTTTAAGTTTTTCCACGAATTCGGGCCTTTCGGCTCTTGGGCCGACGACAGACATCTCGCCTTTTAGTATATTGATTATTTGAGGCAGTTCATCTATCCGGGTCTTTCTTAAGAATTTGCCGATTTTGGTAACTCTTGAATCATTTTTTTCGGCCCAGACTGCGCCGTTTGGTTCGGCGTTTTCAACCATCGTTCTGAATTTGATTACTTCAAACGGCTGGCCGCCTTTTCCTATTCTTGTCTGTTTGTAAAAAACCGGGCCTTTGATTCTTTTTATGGCTAAAGCGATAAAAGGAAAGAGTACTATAAAAATTATTCCTCCTATTATGGCTAAAGTTATATCAAGGAATCTTTTTATGAATTCATATAATTTTTTTTCTCCGCGAGAGATATTTTCAAGAAACCAAAGCTGATTCAGAGTTTCTAAAGGAATCTTTTTCATTATTTTTTCATATGCGCTGGCTAAATTTATGAAATAAACATTTCTTTTGCCCACCTTATAAAAAACATCAATTATGTCAGGCAGCCGATATGATTCAGGACTCAAGATTATAGTATTGATTTTTTCTTCTTCTATGATTTTTTGTATATCCTTGGCTCCGCGAACTTGTTTGAAATCAATGTTTTGAAATGAAAAAGCGGCCTGTTCGGAAATATCAAGAGCGTACTTTAAATTGTATCCATATTGAGGATTTCGGTTCAGGAATTTTGCCAGATCATAGGCAAGTTGATTGAAGCCCACGATGATGGTATTATTCTTGAATGTCTGTCCCAGGATTTTGTTATAAAGCCAGCGCCACAAGGAGATCAGACCGGTAAGAATGACGACATAGATCAAAAGATTTCTCCGGGGAGCGATTTGTATGTTCGGGATAAGGTAAAAGAAAAGAACGGAGATGGCGGTGGATAGGGCTATTGAAGTAAAAAGCGATGAATAGAATTCTGGAGAATTTTTTGAAAGATTCAGTTCATAGAGACTGGCAATATAGAAAATAATAAGCCATAAAATAAAGAGAAGAGAAAAAGGTATTAAGTGGATTGAAATTTGATCTCTGAAGACTAAGCCGTAGCGGATAAAGAGAGTGATGTATAGCGAAGCATAAAGAACGACCAGGTCTCCTAAAAACAGAACAATTCTTTTCATAATAATTTATGTATATATTTACAATATAGGATAAGGAATGTCAAAGCAATTTAACCAAACAATTCAAGAGCCGAAACTGCTGAAATTCCTAAAATATGGGGTTTATTTAGCTGTATTTATTCCTCTTATTATTTTTAGCCAATTCATATCTCCTTTTCATTTCGGTAAAGTGATACTTTTCCGCTCTTTAATAGAGATTTTGGCAGTTTTTTACGTTGTTTTGTTAATCAGGTACGGAAAAGCCTATGGGCCGCCTATGACTCCTATATTTTGGTTCGTCACTTTATTTACTTTAGTCTTTGGCTTAACAACTTTTGCCAGTACCAATCCATTTCAAAGTTTTTTCGGCACTTTGGAGAGGATGGGCGGCTGGTTCAGTTTTCTGCACTTCTGGGGCTTCTTTGTAATTGCCACAGCTGTTTTAAAGAAAAAAGAAGCTTGGCTTTTTCTTATCAAGATTTCATTGGCAGTCAGTCTGCTTTCGGCTTTTTACGGCTTTTTGCAGAAAACTGATTTGCAGTGGGTGATTGGTTCCGGTGGGAGAAATAAGATTTTCGGCACCATCGGTAATCCGGCTCTTTTTGCTGGCTATATGATAGTAAATATCTTTTTAGCCTTGATGCTCTATTTTAAACCCGATTCTTCAAAAACCGAAAAAATATTTTCTGGATCAGTTTTTATTTTAGATGCTTTGGCTGTTTTGCTGGCCGGGGTTAGGGGTTCGGTTTTAGGTTTGGTTATAGGCATAATTTTATTTGGCTTTCTATACTCAATGAATTTCGGTTCAGTAAAGATAAAAAAATATACTATTTATTTTTTTATCTTTGTATTATCAGTTGCTGGAATTTTATACTCTCTGCGGAATACGGAATTAGTAAAAGAGAATCATTACTTATCCCGCTACGCTGATATTTCTCCTAAAGCATATACTGTTCAAACTCGTATCTGGGCCTGGGAGGCCGGATTTAAAGGCTGGGGCGATTCTTTAAAAACAATTGCTTTGGGATGGGGGCCAGAGATGTTTAATGTGCCTTTTTCAAAGAACTTCAACCCGAAGTTTTTCAAAGGTCTTGGTTCGGAAACTCTTTTCGACCGGGCACATAACCAATTTTTAGAAGTTCTCTTTACTATGGGGATAGTCGGATTCGCCGCTTACATCTTGATATTTGTCCAGGCTTTCAGGGTTCTTAAAATAAACCCCGTTAGAGGCCGCGAGGGCCCGCAGCGTGCCTCTGCCTCTAACGGGGTGAATGATACGGCTGAAAATAAAATATTCAAGCTAGGTTTGATTTCAGGCCTTGTTGCTTATATGATTCATAATTTCTTTATTTTTGACACCTCGGCTAATTATCTGATTTTCTTTCTTATGCTTGGATTTATAAATATATTCTCTGAAAGTAGTGTTTCTTTAGATATTGCTCGTCCAAAGAAACTTCTATTGTCAAATTTTGTCGGGGTCTCTTTAGCGATATTAGTTATTCTCTCTATCTATTTTTTTGAAATCTTACCGGTAAAGGCTAATTATGCAACCACTAGAGGGATTGTAGCTTCTTGGAATAGCAATCACGATTTGGCTTTTGAGAAATTCACAGAAGCGATGAGCTACGACACTTTCGGCAAATACGATATCCGCCATCGCTACGGCCAGTATATTCTTGAAAGGGCTAACAGCCAGCAGCAAATAGACCAAAAAACACAGGGTCGGCTCCTTGTGGCCATAGAGAATATCAAAAAGAACGTTGAGGAATCCCCCTTGGATTATTTGCCGTATCTTTACATAAGCCGTTCTTACATAATACTTGGAAAAGGCGATCCCAAATCTCCCTACAATGATCTTGCCCTGGAGAACAGTTTAAAAGCGCTTGAAATATCGCCTACTTTTGTCAGGACTTATTACGAAATTGCCCAGGCCTACTTAAACAAAAAGGACTATCGGAAAGCGATCGAGTGGTTTGAAAGAGTTGTTGAATTAAACCCTGGTGTCAAGCTTTCCCATTGGTATCTCGGTATTACCGTTGCCCAGTCAGGCGATTTTAAGAAAGGCTCCGCTATTATAGAAAAATCCGGATATGAGTATAAAGCCAGCGAAACTGATTCCTTGCGGATGTTAGAAATTTATTTCCAATTAAGGGATTTTCGCAAAATCTCCGAAATCTATGAGGCCTTGATCAAACTAAGCCCGAAGAATGCTCAATATTACGCTTCTTTGGCTGCGGCCTATCGGGAATTAGGCGAAATAAACAAAGCGATCCAAGCTGCCCAAAAGGCCGCTCAGATTGATCCTGCTTTTGCCAAGGAAGCCCAGGATTTCATTAACTCTTTTAGATAATGAGGAAGTCCTCTGTTTTTTTCATTTCTCTAGTTCTAATCGGCGGTTTATATTTTACAAACGCCGGTTTTGTTTCCGCCGATTTTTTAAACCAAACCGTAATTTTCAATATCAATTCAGATTATGATTATCTTGGCCGAAGCCAAGTAAGCGCGACCTTGAGAAAAATTTCCGATAAAGCCTATTGGTATATAGGCGATGACTATTGGAATAATCTTTCAGAATCTGAACGGAATTTTTTCTTGCAGCGAATTGATGAATTGGCTCAAGAATTTGACTCCCGGATCTATCCGATCGAAACAAATTTTTGGGGGACAGAGCCGAATCCCGGAATTGATAATGATCCGAGGACAACCATTCTAATAACCCGTTTGGTTGATTTTGCCGGAGGATATTTCGAATCGACCCATCTTTACAGAAAGAGCCATGCCCCGGATTCAAACGAACGAGAGATGTTTTTTCTAAATTCAAATGCTATTTTGAATGAACGGACAAAGATCTTTAGTGCTCATGAGTTTCAGCATTTGATCGCTTTTTATCAGAAAGATGTTTTAAAAGGGGCAAGCGAAGAAGTCTGGTTGAATGAAGCAAGAGCTGAATACGCCCCAAGGCTTTTAGGCTATGACGATATTTTCGAAATTTCCAATATCAGAAGGAGAATCATTGCTTTTCAGCAAAGTCCTTCGGAGCCGCTTGGCGAGTGGAAGAATCAGCAATCTGATTATGGCTCGATTACTCTTTTTACCTATTATTTAGCTGATACTTATGGAGACAGGATTCTTTTAGATACCTTAAGAAGTTCCAAAACCGGCATAGAATCAATAAACGAATTTTTGTCTCTAAACGGATTTAAAGAAAACTTTTCCGATGTTTTTTCCAACTGGACAATAACCAATATTCTTAATGATTCGGCAGTTGATTCAAAATTTGCTTATAAATCGGTCCATTTGGCTAATTTTAGAATTTCTTCGACCCAAAGCTTCAGTATTTCTGGAAGCCAAAGTCTTGTTTCAATTTCTAGTTCGGTTAAAGATTGGCAGCCGGTTTGGTATGAATTTAATACTCCAATCAATTCCGGCACTGGTTTGAATTTAAAGATTGAATTTTCTTCTGATTTCGGAACAAAGTTTCGGGTTCCTTATATCGCTTACAAGATCAATGGCCAGAAAGAAATAGGTTTTGTTCCGATTTCTGGTTCGACAAGCTCACCACAAGTAAGTGGTTCGAACGGGACATTATTTTTAAAAAACTTCGGTTCGGATTTTTATAAAGTAGTTCTAATTCCGGCTAACCATTCAAAGGTTTCCGGTTTTACCGATAATGATCCGACGGCTTTGTTTTCTTTGAGAGTTCAATCAACCGCTGAATTTCAGGAGATAACTCCGACGCCGACTCCTGAACCTTCTCCTGCTTTTTCGATCCAGGATTTGTTGAAGCAAATAGCTCTTTTGCAGGAGCAATTGAATAAATTAAAAGAGAAAGCCCAGCCTTTTCCATTAACAAGAAACTTATTTGCCGGTTCCCGTGGGGATGATGTAAAATGGCTGCAGGATTTTTTGGTTAAACAAGGCGTTTATCAGGAAGCTAAAACCACCGGCTATTTCGGGTCTTTGACTCGCGCCGCCGCTATCCGCTTTCAGCAGAAATATGGAATTTTTCCGCAGATAGGTTATGTTGGGGTAAAGACCAGAGCAAAGATAGCCGAACTCGCTCAATAGCATGCTTATACAAATAGTAGAATCAAAAAATATAAAACTTAATGATGCTTTAGTTGTTTGGGTTGAGAAAAAAATCGGCGGTCTTGATAAGTTTTTAAAAAAAATTGACCCGGCTGTTATCGAAGCAAGAGTAGAGATAGGAAAGCCGTCCCGTCATCATCACAAAGGCCCGGTTTGGTATGCCGAAGTCAATTTAAAATTGCCGGGAAAATTATTGCGGGCGACAGACACAAATAAAGACCTCCGCACAGCCATTAACCAAGTCAAAGACGAACTGCAGGTGCAGATAAAGAAATATTTAGAGAAGAAAAGCTAAGATATTGACAAAAGTAAGTTATGGATATATAATGTAATTATCAAGCTGGAAACGGCTTAAACAGCACTTTTAAAGGATATTATTATTATTTGCGAAATCAGTGCAGCGATTTGGCCGCAAAAACAGCCAAATCGCTGCACTGACGCAGCCACTATGCTACCCCGAGAAGGGAGTGGCGCTCAATGGAGGATACCATGAGCAATGTACAGTTCGGTTCGTTCGGGCAGGCGGCCAGGACCCTCGATGTCGTGGCAGAACAGAAGCTCTCCACGCAAGAGGTCGAGGTGCTTAACAACGGGTACCTCACGGACTTGGTTCGAGCTATTCGTGTGGGCACAGTGCCGGCGCGAGACGTTTTTCAGAAATTCCTTGGGCTCCTGCCTGAGTTCAAGGTTTGGAAGAGAATCAAGCTCGGCCTCCACAAGACGACCGAGGCCTACGAGAAGGCGCTCGAGTCCAGCGGCTTCAGAATCCATAGCTACGCGTACAAAATTCTGAAGAAGGTCTCGGTCTCCCAGACCGAGATCGAGCTCGACCTAGTCGTGGTTACCCCTGTTGGCTTGGGTCTCAAAAACCCAACCCACCAGCAGATCTGCGATCGCGCCGAGAAGCTTGGTCTAGAGAAATGTCCCCGCGAAGTCGGTCCGGCCCTCCGCCTTGCTTACCAGGATCAGCCCAACGACGAATGGCTCCTGGTGGCGATGGAACCGGAAGCTGACTCGGGCGGCAGCCTGGACGTGTTCGATGTCGGACGCGGCGACGACGAGCTGTGGCTCGACGCGCGTTGGTTCTATCCGCGGCACACCTGGCGCGGCGACGATCAGTTTGTCTTCGTCCTCCCTCGCAAGTAAGACCCTTGGACACTCGGTCCTCGGGCTCTGGGTCAGTTGGACTTGTTCCGACTGACCCTTTTTCTTTTTCAAAAAATAAATTATCATTGATCTGGCGACATGCTCATGGTTACGGCTTTGAGCGGCTTTAAAAAACCAAGATACTTGGTGTGGCAAACTAGGGTATTTAGATACCGAATTCGATTCAATCCGGAGAGCATTCAACGGATGGTGGCATAGGCGGCTTGCCACACGTTAACTGACTCGGACGGCAACCTGAACGTGTTCAATGTCGAACGCGACGACGACGAGCTGTGGCTCAACACGAATTGGTTCAATCCGCAGAACACCTGGAACGACGACAATCAGTTTGTCTTCGTCCTCCCTCGAAACTATCTTGATTTCTCTCCGTCTAGCGCGGAGAGTTTTGTTTTCTTAATTGTTTGAGCCATCCGCCGATTTGTCTGCCGACTTTTTCCAAATGGTTTGATAGAAAAATATACTTTTTATCGTTGATAATTTTGCTTTCCCAGGATAGTTGCAGAAGAAATTTTACAGAATCTAATTTAATTGAAGATTCTTCTATGAGGGCTAATTTTTTGTAGTTGGCCATGAAACTAGCGGTAAAAATAGATTCTGCAATTTGGATAATCAGTGTATCAATGCGAAATCCCAATGTATGCCGGGAGTTTGAAGGAAAATGAGGGAGGATTTGCTGCCAGATTTTGTATAATTCAATAATACTATGGATAATAAGCAGAACACCGTTGGGGGGGGGCGTAGAAGACATCTTCATTACGAAGATATTATCTCGCCCGAGAATCTTTTGGAAGCGTGGAAAGAGTTCATCAAAGGAAAGAGAAACAAAAAAGATATCCAGGAGTTTCAATTGAATTTAATGGATAATATCTTAAGACTTCATCAGGATTTAAAAAGTTTCAAGTATAACCACGGCAGTTACAAAGCCTTCAGAATCAATGACCCTAAACCGAGAAATATTCATAAAGCAGCAGTCAGAGACAGATTGCTCCATCACGCCATTTACAGAATATTGTATCCATTTTTTGACAGAATATTTATAAGCGATTCTTTTTCCTGTCGAAACAATAAAGGCACTCATAAGGCGTTAAACAGATTTAGGAGTTTTAGCTACAAAGCCAGTAAGAACAATACAAGAACCTGCTGGATATTAAAATGCGACATCAGGAAATTCTTTGAGAATATCAACCACGATATTTTGATTGATATGTTGAAAAAGCATATCCTTGATAAAAATATCATCTGGCTTCTTAAAAAAGTAATCCGCAGTTTTTTTTCTGGTCTGCCTCTTGGGAATCTCACCTCCCAGCTTCTAGTCAATATCTATATGAATGAATTTGACCAGTTTGTGAAACATAAAATAAAAGCAAAACACTATATCAGATATGCAGACGACTTTGTAATTTTATCTGATAGCAAGATTTATTTAGAAAATTTGATTAGTCCAATTAAATATTTTTTACATAGTAGATTAAGATTAAAACTCCATCCCGATAAAGTTTTCATTAAAACATTGGTTTCTGGCCTTGATTTTCTGGGCTGGATTTATTTTCCCGACCACAGGGTTTTGAGGACGACCACCAAAAGGAGGATGTTTAGGAGGTTAAAAGAATCATCAACACCTGAAACCCTAAATTCTTATCTTGGGTTGATAAAACATGGGAATACCAGAAAGATTAAAAAGAAGATTTTAGAGCTGGAAAATTAACCCTTTTTTTGTTATCATTTTTTAACTTATGGGAATGTTTTCATCAATCTTTGGAGACGCTAATGAGCGTTATATCAAAAGGGTTCAGCCGCTGGTTGAGAAGATAAATAAGCTTGAAAAGGAATTTGAACAGTTTTCTGATGCAGAGCTAAAAGAAAAAACCAGTGAATTCAGGCAACGGCTAAACGGCTCAACCGTTGAGCCGTTAGATAGTTTATTGCCCGAGGCTTTTGCCGCAGTTCGCGAAGCGGCAAAACGAACTTTGAATCAAAGGCATTTTGATGTTCAGCTCATCGGAGGAATCATTCTTCACGAAAGCAATATCGCGGAAATGAAGACCGGCGAGGGAAAAACTCTGACTGCAACCCTGCCGGTTTATTTAAACGCGTTAACAGGTCAGGGGGTTCATATTATAACAGTTAATGATTATTTGGCTCGCCGAGATACGGTCTGGATGGGGCAAATTTATGACGCTTTGGGTCTTTCTGTTGGTTGTATTAATCATGATGCATCATACTTGTATGACTCAACTCATACCCAAATTTCAAATGACAAAATTCAAATTTCAAATAAAATCCAAAATCAAAATGATCGAAATTCAAAACTTGACGAAGTAAGAGATATACAAGGCTCATTCAAAGTTTTTCACGAATTTTTAAGGCCGGTAACGAGGCGCGAGGCTTATGAAGCAGACATTACTTATGGAACTAATAACGAATTTGGCTTCGATTATCTTCGCGACAATATGGCGTACTCTTTGGATCAAATGGTTCAAGTTCACCCCGTTAGAAGTAGCCTTGCCGAGGTCCCTGCGGGACTCGCGCCTTTTGGCGCGAGTGAGACTTCTAACGGGGCAAGGGGGCATAATTTTGCCATTGTCGATGAAGTTGATTCAATTTTAATAGACGAAGCCAGAACTCCTTTGATAATTTCCGCGCCGGACACCGAATCAGGCGAACTTTACAAGACTTTTGCTAAAGTAGTTCCGCATCTCAAAGAAAATGAAGACTATTCCATTGATGAGAAGCTTAAAACAATAAGCATTACCGACGCCGGAATCGATAAAGTTGAAAAAGCGCTTGGCCTCGAAAATATTTACGGCGAGGCTGGCGGAATGCGCTATGTTCATCATCTTGAGCAGGCTTTAAGAGCCCAGGTCTTGTTTAAAAAAGACAAAGATTATGTGGTGAAAAACGGCGAAGTGATCATTGTTGATGAATTCACCGGCCGCCTGATGCCGGGCCGGCGATGGTCCGAAGGACTGCATCAGGCAGTTGAAGCCAAAGAAGGAGCGGCGATCCAGAAAGAGTCGCGGACTCTAGCCACAATAACTTTTCAGAATTATTTCCGGATGTACAAAAAGCTTTCCGGAATGACCGGAACAGCCGCTACTTCAAGCGAAGAATTTCATAAGGTATATAACCTTGATGTCATTGTTGCGCCGACAAACAAACCGATGATCAGGGAGTATTTGCCTGATCGGATTTACAAAACTGTTGATGCTAAATGGAAAGCTGTGGTTGAAGAAATAAAACAGAGGCATTTTAAAGGACAACCGGTTTTGGTCGGTACAGTTTCAATAGAGAAAAATGAACTTGTTTCCGCGATGCTCAAACGGGAGGGCATACCGCATAATATTTTAAATGCCAAAAATCACGAGTCAGAAGGGCAGATAATCGCTCAAGCCGGAAAGCTGGGACAGGTAACAGTAGCCACAAATATGGCGGGAAGGGGAGTGGATATTTTGCTTGGCGGGTTTCCGCCAAGTAAAATCCAAAATTCAAATGTGGTAGATTTAGGGGGTTTGCATGTTATCGGCACTGAAAGGCATGAGGCGAGGCGGATAGACAATCAGCTTCGCGGTCGTTCCGGGAGGCAGGGCGACCCGGGCTCTTCCCAATTTTTCGTTTCTTTGGACGATGATGTGATTAGAGTTTTCGGCGGAGAAAGAATCAAGGGTTTGATGGACAGGCTTGGATTTCCGGAAGATGAACCGATAGAACACGGTTTGGTGACCAAAGCCATTGAACAGGCCCAGAGCAAGATTGAGGGGCATCATTTTGATGCCAGAAAATATGTTCTTGAATTTGATAACGTGATGAATAAGCATCGGGAAACAATTTATAGTTTGCGCCGAGAAGCTTTAACCTCCGAAAATCTAAAAGACAAAATCATTGGATATATAAATGAATTTCCCCAAGCCCCTCACTTGCTTGCAAGTGAGGGGCAAGAAGAGAACGCACTTGAGAATTATGAAAAGAAGGAAAAAGAAATCGGTCATGATTCTATGCGGCAGCTTGAAAAATTTGTTTTGCTTCGGGTAATAGACGAGCTTTGGGTGGATCATCTTGAGGCAATGGATTATTTGAGAAATTCGGTGAATCTCCGGGCTTACGGCCAGCGCGATCCGTTGGTAGAATATAGGATTGAGGGCCAGAGAATGTTTGACCAGCTGTTAAACTCGATAAAATTTCAAATAGCGAACCTGATTTTTAGAGCTGGGATTCAAGCAGAAACTTCGAAATCGCAAGCGGTTCCAGTAAATCAAAATAAACCGTCGGAACAGAAAGATATTGGCCGCAACGACCCCTGCTGGTGCGGTTCGGGAAAAAAGTTTAAGAGGTGTCATGGGAAATAAGATTAAATATGTATTCGACGATGGCCTTGAAGATAAAGGTGGAAAAAGATACTCTGTCAAGAAATTAAGATATGTTAAAAGTTTATAAAATATTTTTTTCAATTTCGCTCATAATGATGGCCGGATCCCTAGCCTTTTTTTTAATTTACGGTTTGAATCTGGGGACAGATTTTACCGGAGGAGCGCTGTTAGAACTTAGAACAGAGAATTTAGAACTTAGAACGATAAGAGAATCTTTAGAAAATTCAGGGATTCAAAATGTGGTTGTTTCGAGAACCGGTGATAATGGATTTTTGATAAAGATGCAGGAAATTTCAGAAGAAAAGCATCAAGAAATTTTGGCGGAATTAAGAAAGATGGGCGAACTGGAAGAAAAACGTTTTGATTCGATCGGCTCTACTATCGGTGCAGAACTTAAAAGAAAAAGCATTATCGCAATTATTATTGCTCTTATCGCTATTTCCGTTTATCTGGCTGTTGTTTTTTCGAAAATAGGCGGAGCAGTAAGCCCGTTTGCCTTGGCTCTTGGAGCGATTATTGCTTTGATTCATGATTTGCTTTTGCCAATCGGAGTTTTTGCCTGGCTCGGCGAATTTAAGGGAGTAGCTGTTGATGCGCCGCTTATCGCCGCTGCCTTGGCTATTTTAGGTTATTCGATAAACGACACAGTCGTTGTTTATGACCGGATAAGGGAGAATGTTTTAAAAAAATCTGGAGAAAGTTTTAATCAAGCAGTTCATAAAAGCGTAAAGCAGACTTTGGTCCGTTCGATCAGCACTTCTTTGACCACTCTTTTTGCGGTTATCGCCATTTACATTTTCGGCGGCCCGACTTTAAAGAATTTTTCTTTGGCTTTGATCATCGGGATTGCTTCCGGCGCTTATTCTTCGATTTTTGTTGCAAGCCCCATTCTGATGTTATTCCATAAAAAGTAATGAGGCCCACTGGATTTCAGTGGACCTCTTTGGGGTCGGGGTCTTCAGGCGGCGAATTCAGCTATTTACAGGACGACTGACGCGCCTTCTCTTTCCATCAGGGTCTTCGCTTTGTCAGCGTCATACCAGAACCTATTTTGGGACCCTTCATCATCCGTATCAGGCCGGGCCAGCCCGCCGGTGAACTTGCCGGAGTGAAGCGGCTCTTCTTGTTCCCATCTGATGCTGTAGAACAGATGTTTGTATCTCTCGATGATAACTCGGATGACAGGGCCTTTTTCAACTGGAAACCTTGCAATCAAAAGATTTTCTGGCATCATCGTCTCCTTTGAAGTTGTTGGACTAGTTTTTTGAATTCGTCTCCGCGATGGATATAGCTTTGAAACATATCAAAGCTTGCCGCTCCGGGAGATAAAAGAACCACTTCGTTTTTATCAGATTTTTTAAATAAAGTCAAAACTGCATCTTTTAAAGTTTTAAATCTTTTTGATTTTTCTACGCCGATTTGTTTATGGAGCTTGTTTTTTATTTGTCCGATCAGGGCTACGGTTTTGATATTTTTAGATTTCAAAATATATTTTGCCAGTTTTTTGTAGTTCAACCCTTTATCTGAACCCCCAAGAATTAAATGGACCCCGTTAGAGGCAGAGGCGCGCTGCGAGCCCTCGCGGCCTCTAACGGGGTGAATCGGCTCGTCAAATGCTTTGAGGGCCGCCAAAGTCGCGTCCGGATTAGTGGCAGCCGAGTCGTTATAAAAATCAACGCCGTTGATTTTTTTGACAAATTCGAGCCGGTGCTCGATTCCTTTGAATTTTTTAACCGCTTTTGTTATTTCTTTATCGCTTATTTTTAAAACCCTTGCCGTTTGCCAAGCCAAAGCAATATTTTCAAGATTGTGTTTGCCTTTTAGTTTTGTTTCAACCGAAAGGAGAGAAGGATAAATCTTTTTGCTTTTCCCTATATTTTTTGTTTTTGATTTCAAAGAGGGATGAATAACAGCAAAATCTTTTTTTGACTGATGTTTTATTATGTTTAACTTGGCCTTAAAATATTCAAAAGCATTCTGATGAGTTGCTGGAGCAAATTTTCCGGATGGATCCATATGATCTAGAGTAACATTGGTTATCACCGCGACTTGAGGACTCTTGTGAAGGTCTTGAAGCTGGAAGCTTGAAAGCTCCAGCACAACCAGGGAATTTTTATTTAATTTCGGCAGAATATCCAAAGCCGGTTTTCCGATGTTTCCGGCTAGGAAAACTTTTTTGCCGAACTTGGTTTTCAGCATTTCGTATATAAGCGAGGCAATCGTGGTTTTGCCTTTGGTGCCGGTTATGCCGATGATCGTTGTCGGGCACAAATCAAAAAATAGTTTTGTATGGCTTGAAATAGCCGAGCCTTTTTTTTCGGCTTGGATCAGTTTTGGGTGGAGTCTTGGGAATCCGGGAGTTCTGAAGATCATTTCGTATCGGCTTAATTTATCTACGTAATTTTTATCAAATCTAATATCCAGAACATCAGCTTTGATTTTGTTTTTTCTTAAGAATTTCAAAGTGGATAACCCTTCTCTAGCCAGGCCCAGAACCGCTATTTTTTTGTTTTTTAGCTCGTTTATTGACATAATATATAGTAAATGATATTATAACTACAAGTGAGGGAAAAGTGAATATTTAAATATTCACTTTAACCGAACGAAGTAGTTATATGGATTCTTATCCATATAGTTTAAACATGCTTAATGAGCAAGAAAAAAATAACTTTACAGACTCGATTTCAAAAATTCTTAAATCTTTAAACCCAAGGACTCAAGATGTGATTTCCAGACGGTTTGGGCTAAAAGCCGGCGGCGTTGAAACTTTAGAATCTATCGGCAAAAAATACAAGATTACGCGGGAAAGGGTCCGCCAGATCGAGGAAGCGGCTTTGAGAGAGCTTCGAAAAAATTTCGACTCTTTTGAGCTGAATAACCGGGTTTCGGAGATCAAGAATATTTTCCAGCAATACGGCAGCATCATCAGGCAGGATTTTTTATTCTATGAATTTTCCGGCTCAAGCCGTTATAACAAAACCAATGGAACTCTTGTTTTATTGATGACTATATCGAGCAACTTTGAAAATTATCCTGAAAATGAGGACTACTATGAGATTTGGACTTTGAAAGATCCGTCTTACATAAGCAGGGCTAAAGAAATTGTTAGTAAGGTGATGACTTCTTTCAAGAGACAAGGCTCGGTTGTTCCTGAAGCTGAACTTGTTCCATTTTTTGGCAAAGCTTCTCAAGAAAGCACAGGAGACAAAAAAATAATTTTGTCCTATTTGAGTTTGAGCAAGCGGATAGGCAAGAATATTTTTGGCGAGACTGGATTGGCGGATTGGCCCGAGATACGGCCCAAAGGAATAAAAGATAAAGCCTTTTTAGTGCTTAAAAGAACGGGCAAGCCGCTCCATTTCAGGGAAATCGCAGATACGATAAACAGCTATAAATTCGACTCCAAGAGGGCTAATTTTCAGACAGTCCATAATGAGCTTATCAAGGATAAAAGATTTGTTCTTGTGGGCAGAGGTCTTTACGCGCTTTCCGAATGGGGCTATGAAGCGGGTACGGTTAAAGAGGTTTTAGCCAAACTTTTGAAAGAGAACGGACCGATGGCCAAAGATAAAATAATCGCAAAAACGACTGAAGTTCGTTTTGTAAAACCCAACACGATTGTGCTTAATCTGCAGGACAAGAATCTTTTCAAGAAGGACAAAGAAGGCTTCTATTGTCTTGTTGAAAACTAATAGACAAATTATACTGTTAGTGATGGATTTTTTTGATTTTAGTGTTCTTACCCAGACCTATAAAGATTTAAAACTGATACTTTCATTTCTTGCTTCTTACAGATGGATAATTCTTCCATTTATTGCCTATTTAATTTTTTTGATCGTCAGAGAGACTCTTTTATTTTACCGGCAGTCAAAGTACAGAAGCGAGATAGAATGGGAGATGTTTGAGATCCGCATCCCCAGAGAGATTGAAAAGGGGCCCAAAGCAATGGATCAGTTTTTTACGAGCCTCTGGACCCTGATCAATATGCCTATCAGCTGGAAGGAAAAATATATTGACGGCGAGGTTACGCTTTGGCACAGTTTCGAGATTTTAGGCAAAGACAGCAAAGCCCATTTTTTAGTCAGGACGCCAAAAAAATTACGCCATTCGGTTGAGTCAATGCTTTACGCTCATTATCCGGATATTGAAATAGCCAGTGCCGAAGACTATACAACAGAATTTCCAGATACTTTCGCCGAGTTAGAGGGCATAGGTTACGATATTTTCGGTCTTGAAGCTAAATTAAAAGAGCGGTCGCCTTACCCGATAAACACCTATATGATTTTTGAAGAACCCGGCGGAGAAGAAAGAATCATTGATCCGATCTCGCAAATTTTGGAAACCATTTCCCGCGCCAGGCCCGAGGAAAGAGTATGGATCCAATTAGTTCTTCGGCCGGCCAAACCTGGTTGGGAAAAAGAAGGAGGACAAATAATCGGCGAATTAAAAGAAAAAAGCCGGATGAAGCCTTTGCCGGGCCAGCAAGGGCCGTCTTTCCCTTTATTGAGTCCGGCTGAAGAAGAATCATTAAAAGCGGTGAGCCGGAAAGTTTCGAAGCGGGGGTTTGAAGTTTTAATAAGACTGGCTTACCTTGCTCCCAAAGATATTTTCGACAAAAATATGTGGAAAAATCTTCTTAGCTATTTCAATCAATACAGTTCTTCTATGAATTTCTTTACCATTAATCCCAATTCCATTACTGGTGTAAGATGGTGGAAATGGCCTTTCTTTTTTACCGGAAGTCGGACAAGAACGAGAAAGGGAAACCTTTTGTACCGGTATAAAGAAAGATATATTCCTGAAGAGACGGCTGTCGGAAGATTGACTGATCCCAAAGGCGGGTCCGACTTTCAATTCACATCTTCGATCTCGATTTTAAATTCCGAAGAGCTGGCGACTCTTTATCACCCGCCGACCAATGCTGTTCTGACTGCGCCGGCGATGGACAGGGTGGAGAGTAAAAAGGTCAGTCCGCCGGGTTATATCCCGTTTTAGACTCGAAAAATTTTAACATATCGCTATGTCTGATATTACTTATTTTGCCAAAACTAATTTCCGAGGTCAGGATAGGATCTTCGGCATCAAAGAGCAGGATCGCCTCCAGCATATGTACATTGTCGGTCAGACCGGCACCGGCAAGACCACGCTTTTAAAGAATCTGGCAGTCCAGGACATAAAATCAGGCCAAGGTCTTGCGGTCATTGACCCCCACGGAGAGTTCGTTGACGAACTTCTTAATTTTATTCCTCCCGAGCGCGCCGATGACGTCATTTATTTTAATCCTGTTGATGCCCAGTATCCGATAGGATTCAATATCCTCGAGGTGAGAGACCCCGAACAAAAGCACTTGGTTGCTTCTGGCCTGATGGCCATATTCACAAAAATTTGGGCCGGTGTCTGGTCAGCCAGAATGGAATATATTTTGAATAATTGCGTTTTGGCTCTTTTGGATACGCCGGACACCACCTTAATGGATATTCCAAGACTTTTGGTTGATAAGGAATACAGGAGAAAAATCGTGGCCAATATCAAGGATCCGGTGGTAAGGGCTTTTTGGACCACTGAATACGAAGCCTGGGAGCCGAGATTCAGGAATGAAGCCATTGTCCCGATCCAAAACAAAGTCGGCCAGTTCCTGGCAACGCCGATGATAAGAAATATTGTCGGCCAGGCGAAAAGCTCTCTGGATATAGAAAAGATAATAGAAGAAAGAAAAATTCTTTTGGTTAATGTTTCCAAGGGTCTGATCGGCGAAGACAACTCCGCGCTTCTTGGCGCCATGTTAATTACCAAAATCCAGCTCACAGCTATGGAGCGGATCAAGATAAGAGAAATGGAAAAAAGGCATCCTTTTTTCCTTCATATTGATGAATTTCAGAACTTTGCCACCGATGCCTTTGCCACTATTCTTTCAGAGGCAAGGAAATACGGTTTGGCTTTGATAATTTCCCATCAATACATCGGCCAGCTTATTACCGATACTTCAACAAGAGTAAAAGACTCAATTTTCGGCAATGTCGGCACCCTTATTTCTTTCAGAGTCGGCGCTACTGATGCGGAATTTCTGGAAACTGTATTTGGTCCGGAAATTATGGCTCTGGATCTGGTGAATCTGCCTAACTACAATGTTTATCTTAAGATTTTGGTTGATGGAATTTCTTCAAGGCCTTTTTCAGCCTTAACTTTGCCGCCGATCCCAATCGAAAAAGATTCCAGAATCAGGGAAAGGATCATAGAGAATTCAAGGCTTAGATACGGAAATCATAGAGAAAGTGTTGAAAAAATGATTGAGAAATGGGCTGAAGCAGTGAAAAATCCTTCTATTCTACCAATGGAGACCCGGCTTCGCACGGGTCCCTCTCCAATCCCCAAAGAGAAAAAACAGCCTCCAAAAGAAAAGTCACTATCTTTGGAAGAGTTGGCTAAAAGGCCTCCCGAAGATTTTAAAAGAAAAGCGGTTGAGCCGGACCTGAAAGGATTAAGAGAAGCATTAGGCAAAGCGGTTGAAAAATCTGAAAAATAAGATATAATTACATATGTTTGTTTTAAGGTTAGAATACTGGCTCCGCCAGTATAACCGCCCCTAGCTCAACTGGCAGAGCAGCTCCCTTTTAAGGAGAAGGTTCCGCGTTCGACTCGCGGGGGGCGGATTTTAATTGTTTATATTAGGCTTTTTTTTGTTCCAGGATTCTGATAGTCTTTCTCTATGACAGAAAAAATCAGGGTCGGCGTAATAATGGGCGGACCTTCGAGCGAATACGAGGTTTCTTTGGCTACCGGAGAAAATGTTTTGAAGCATCTGGATAGAAGAATTTTTGAACCGGTCAAGATAAAAATTTTCCGCGACGGTAAGGTTTGGGTTAGGGGCCGCTACGCCAAACTTGAAAAGGCCGTGAAAGATAATACGGATATCTGTTTTTTGGCAACGCACGGCGAATTCGGGGAAGACGGGAGGCTTCAGGCTCTTTTGGAGTCGTTTGGCATTCCATATACCGGTTCAGGCATTCTAGCTTCGGCTCTGGCTATGAATAAAGCTAAAAGCCGTCAGCTTTTTTCGATAAACGGCTTAAAGATTCCGAAAACTTTGATTTTAAAAGAAAGAGAAAACTTCCAATCCCAGCTTAATTTTTTTGTGACAAAAGCAGTAAAGATGCCGGTTGTGGTAAAACCCTGCTCCAGGGGCTCTTCAGTCGGGGTTTCAATTGTAAAGCAGAAAAGATTTTTAAAAAAAGCTATCCAGAGTGCCTTTAAATATGATCCGGAAGTTTTGATAGAAGAATATATTTCCGGCCGGGAATTTACCTGCGGAGTCATAGAAAAAAAGACTAATGGCGTTTGCGAACCGGTTGCTTTGCCTGTAACCGAAATAATTCCGAGCCGGGAATATGATTTTTTTGATTACGACGCCAAATACAAAGCAGGGGCAACGGAAGAAATAATTCCGGCTCCGATAAATGAGCATCTTTACAAAGAAATCCAGGAAGCCGCTAAAAAGGCCCATTTGACTTTGGGCTGCAAAGATTATTCACGTTCCGACTTTTTGGTTAAAAAGGGAAAAGTTTATATTTTGGAGTTGAATACATTGCCCGGATTGACCGGAACTTCTCTGATACCCAAAGCTTTGGAAGTCCACGGCTGGAGCATTAAAAAATTTTTAACAAATCTTTGCTTGAATCATATTAACTATGAAGTCCATTTGGATAAATGAGATAAAAGATAAGACAGGGGAGACGGTTGAGCTTTTTGGCTGGGTTAATGTCCGGCGTGATCACGGCAAAATTATTTTTATTGATTTGCGCGACCGTTCCGGAGTAGCCCAGCTTGTTTTTACGCCTAAAGACGTGGAGCTTTATAAAATTGCGGAAACATTGCGGCCGGAATGGGTTTTGCGAGTCAAAGGAGAAGTGGCCAAGCGGCCCGAAGGGATGGAGAATCCGGAAATTGAGACTGGAAAAGTTGAGGTGAAAGTAAAAGAAATAAAAGTTCTTAATGAAGCCGAAACCCCGCCTTTTCCTTTGGATACTCCGGGTATTGAAATTGATGAGGAACTTAGATTGAAATACCGCTATTTGGATTTAAGACGTTTAAGGCTTCAAAAAAATATAAAAATCAGGTCAGAGTTTATTGATAGAGTAAGACACTTTCTCTTCGAAAATGGGTTTTTAGAAATAGAGACTCCTATTTTATCTTCGCCGACGCCGGAGGGGTCAAGAGATTTTGTGGTGCCATCGCGTTTGAATCCGGGTAAATTTTTCGCTTTGCCCCAAAGCCCCCAGCAGTACAAACAGCTTTTAATGGTTGCCGGTTTTGAAAGATATTTTCAGATAGCCAGATGTTTCAGAGACGAAGATTTAAGGGCTGACAGAGGTTTTGAACATACTCAAATCGATATAGAGGTAAGTTTTACTACTCAAGAAGAATTTATGAAACTCGACGAGGAAATGATAACTTCGGTAGTCGAAGATATGGGTTATAAAATTAAACAGAAACCTTTTCCAATTTTTACTTATGAGGAAGCGATGGAAAAGTTTAAATCAGAAAAGTTTGATCTTCGAACAGAAGAAGATAAAAAAAATAATGTTTTGGCCTATGCTTGGGTTAAAGATTTTCCGTTTTTTGAAAAAATTAAAGAAGATGAAAGTCCTGCTTCGCGTAAAGCTACGCAAGACACTTCTTCGCCTGCACTTCGAAGCTCCAAAGGAGCGAAGAAGTGGACTTTTACCCATAATCCATTTTCTCAAGCTAAGTCCGAGCATATGGAATGGCTTTTGGAAGGAAAAAATATAGATAAAATTCTAACGAGCCAGTATGATCTTGTTTGCAACGGAGTCGAGATAGGCGGAGGCAGCATCAGAGCCCATAAGCCAGAAATGTTAAAAGCTGTCTTTAAAATAATTGGCTATAAAGAAAATGAAATAGAAAAAGAGTTTGGGCATATGCTTGAAGCTTTTAAATACGGAGCTCCGCCGCATGGAGGCATAGCCCACGGAATAGAGAGAAATTTAATGACTTTGCTTGACGAAGATTATTTGCGGGAGGTTCAGGCTTTTCCTCAGACGAGTTCAGGCCGAACTTCGGTAATGGATGCTCCAAAGGAGCTAAATAAAAAGCAGTTAAAAGAGCTTCATTTAAAAATAGAAAATCAGGAGAAATGAAATGCCTGCCAAATTTCTGCTAGTATCAATTCTTGATCTCCTTTTGGGTTTGAATTTTCTAAGTCCTGTAGTTTTAGTCCAAAATTTAAGCGAGAGCGAACCGGCAGCAGAGCCTAAAACGCAGATAACACCTTTCTTGCTTCCAGCGGCAGAGACAAATTATTTTCCAATCAGGGACTGGGGGATTCCTGCTCCTGTTTTAAGTGCCCGCTCCGTGGTTTTATATGATTTTTCTTCGGATAAAATTTTATTCAGTTCAAATGCCGATTCCCGGCTTCCAATCGCTTCTTTAACAAAGTTGATGACCGCGGTGGTAGTGACTGAAAATATAAACCAAAGCGATGTCATTACAATAACTAAGTCGGTCATTGCAAAATCTGAAGAAGAAGGCGGAGGCAGGGATTTGTATGAAAATGAAAAAATGAAAGCTTCGGAACTTTTAAAATTTATGCTGATTCGGTCTTCAAATGTGGCGGCTTACGGCTTTTCCGAGTACGCGGGAAAAAATTACGGATTGAATCTGGTTGATGAGATGAACCAAAAGGCCCGGGAGCTTGGGATGGATTCGACTTTTTTCACCGAGGCAGCCGGCTTGGACGACCAAAACAGCTTCTCCACAAGCCAAGATCTGGTCAAACTGGTAAAATACTCATTAAAGTATCCAGAACTATATGAAATTTTGAAAACCCAAAAAGCCGAAATATATTCGATTGACGGCAGATTCAGGCATCAAATTTTTAATACAAATGAACTTCTTGGAAAAATTTTCAATATTATCGGAGGCAAAACCGGATTCACCGAGCTGGCCGGAGGATCAATAGTTTTAGTAACCCGGTCGCCTGATTTATCCAGCCGTCTGATTGCTGTTGTTCTGGGTTCAAACGATAGATTCGCCGAGGCCGAGACGCTTATAAATTGGGCAGGTAAGGCTTATTTATGGAAGTAGCAGAAGGTGTTTTCACAGTCGTAAATATTCTTCGCATATTTATCGTTGCCACGATAAGCTTTTTCGTTGCTTTAATAATCACTCCGTTTTGGGCGGGGGTTCTTAAAAAATACAATTTTGCCAAAAAAGAAGTTGTTCGCGAGGATGTGGCTCCTATTTTTTCAAAACTTCATAAAGACAAAAAAGGAATTCCGATAGGCGGAGGATTGATCATCTGGGGCGCTGTCCTGATTATTATTTTCGGATTTTGGCTTTTAGCCGTTATTTTTCCGGAAAGCTCTTTGGCAAAACTTAATTTTTTATCGAGAAGCCAGACTCTTCTTCCTTTGGGAGCATTGATTGTAAGCGCAATTCTCGGTTTGATTGACGATATTTGGAATATCAAAGGGAAAGGCCAAAAGGGGAGAGGCTTGAGAATGCGCGACCGGTTTATTTTCTACACTTTGCTGGGTCTTGGCGGAGCCTGGTGGTTCTATTACAAACTTGAATGGAATTTTATCAATGTTCCTTTCTGGGGCGATATCACCATTAGTCTTTGGTATATTTTGTTTTTTGTCTTTGTGATAGTGGCGAGTACTTTTTCGGCCAATGAGACGGACGGGTTGGATGGACTGTTGGGCGGAGTGGCTTTGACCATATTCGCCGCTTTGGGCTCGATAGCTTTTGTTCAGGAGAGGATGGATTTGGTTGTTTTCATCGCCGCAATCATCGGCGCCTTGATCGCTTTTTTGTGGCATAATATCTATCCGGCAAGATTTTTTATGGGCGACACCGGAGCAATGGCTTTAGGCGCGACCATAGGCGTTATCGCGATGTTTTTGAATGTGCCTCTTTTGCTTCCCATCATCGGAGTGATTTTTATAATTGAATCAGGCTCGGTAATCATTCAGATCTGGTCCAAGAAATTCAGAGGCAAAAAAGTATTTCTTTCTACTCCGGTTCATCATCATTTCGAAGCTTTGGGCTGGCCCGAAACACAGGTCACTATGCGTTTTTGGATGATATCGGCCATCGGCGCGATTTTGGGGCTTATTATTTTTTTAGTTGATTCTAAAATTCCTCCTCTCGGCTAATGACTTCCAGGCTTTTAATCTGGCTCACCTTTATTCTTATTTTTTTCGGATTGGCGATGATCTCTTCGGCCGGGATTTATTTATCCCAGAAGAACTTCGGAACCAATTATTATTATCTGAATCACCAGTTTCTTTTCGGGTTTCTGCCGGGGCTTTTGTTGTTTTTTATCGCTTTAAAGATTGATTACAGATTTTGGAAAAAGATTTCTCTGCCGTTGATTTTATTATCTTTAGTTTTTTTGATTTTGGTTTTTGTGCCGGGTTTTGGAGCTACTGGCGGAGGGGCTAAAAGATGGCTCAATTTTTTTAACTTGTTTTCTTTCCAGCCGTCTGAAATATTAAAATTATCCTTGATTATTTACTTGGCTAGCTGGTTGGAGAAAAGAAAATTTTCAACCCAGTCCGTGGTCGCCTTTTTGTTCATAATTTTTCTTATCAGCATATTGATAGCCGCCCAGCCCGACATCGGCACTCTCGGGATAATCTTGGCGATTGCCCTTTCGATCTTTTTTGCCTCTGGCGGGGGAATAAAGCACTTTGTTGGAATCGTTCTTTTGGTTGCCGTAGCTTTCGCGCTTTTGATATTTTTCGAGCCCTATCGCTTTGACCGCTTTTTCGTTTTTTTGAATCCTGATTTTGATGTGAAGAGGATCGGCTATCATTTGAATCAAGCTTTGATAGCTATAGGTTCAGGCGGTTTTACTGGAATGGGTTTTGGAAAAGGGGAGCAGAAACTGGGCGTTTTGCCCGAACCGGTAGGAGATTCTATTTTCGCCGTGATAGGTGAGGAATTAGGCTTTATCGGAATGCTAGCGACTATTTTGGCGCTCCTTTTCTTTACAATACTTTCATTGAAAGTCGCAAAGCGAACAAAAGATAAATTTGCCTCTTTTTATGCGGTGGGGCTTGGCTCCTGGGTAGGGTTTCAGTCTTTCATCAACATTGCATCTTTAAGCGGACTCGCGCCTCTGACCGGAATCCCTTTGCCGTTTATAAGCTATGGGGGGACGGCTTTAGCGGTTTTAATGGCCGCGGCAGGGATATTGGTAAATATTTCGAGGAAATCTTAATTTCGCGAAAAGCTTCCCAATCAGAGCTCTCGGGTATAACCAATTTCTTCTCTCAAGCTCATAGAACAAATAA
>ERZ1292623.1387-Hain-H51-01um-R1-1387-length-23455-cov-25_pt1 | contig 23455 bp, 38 predicted proteins | sample MGYA00564398_ERZ1292623 | MGnify/ENA primary metagenome ERZ1292623 (study PRJEB36523, sample SAMEA6512633) | groundwater metagenome | collected 2019-01-07 | study: AquaDiva: Metagenomics assemblies of 32 groundwater samples | reverse complement strand
ATTAAATTCGTTTGCGTATGATTCTTCTATATCCTTTTTAAATTCTTTTTTCATTGTTTTATTTTATTTTAACTAATTCCTAACATTTCCTCTAATTTCCTAGCATCTTCTGGTTTTGCTTCTAAATCAAATCCAGCACTTTCACCATAAACTTCAATTCTCCCATTTTTGAATTTAAAGTATCCTGCTGATGTTACTCTTCCAGCGGATGCTCTTGCTAATTCTTTGTGATAAATATCTGTCCCTAGCACGCAATGATTGTTGTTAAAAATAATATATTTTTTCATAATTTTTAATTATTTAATTTTAATTCTCTACCCTATAAATATCCTTACTTGGAAATGGCGGTAAGGTTATTTCTCCTTTTGCTCTTTCGCTTATAATCTTGTTGAAATTATCATATACCACATCAATTTCCCCCGACTTTCTTAATTCCGTTGTGCTTTTTGTTTTAAAAAGAGCTTCCTGTAAAAGTTTCCATAACCATTTTATATTCTCTGGTGTGCATTCGATCATCACCTCTTCTCTTACAATTTGCCTCATATCAATCCCCTTAGCGACACATTCATCTGATATTTGTTTAAAAAACAAATGTAAAGAATTATTTTGAGATATTGTTCTTTGGTCTATTTCTTTTTTACAAGTTTCACAATTCATAAGTTTAATTTAAAATGGAATATCACTAATATCTAATTCTTCATTTGCTTCTTTTGTTTTTTCTACAACCTTCTTACCACCAATAGGCAAAATAATTATATACCCATTTTCATCTTCTGTAAGTTCAAATTCTTGAGGAATAAGATATACTGCAACTTGTCTTTTACCGCTTATGGTTTGTTTTTCTTTATAGAAAACAAGCTCTTTGCCAATCCAATCTTTAGAATCTTCACCAAATGCTTCTATAAGTCCATTTATCGTGGTCTTATTGATATTCATATTTAAACTATCTTCTGCACCTTTTATTCTTAATTTTGTAACATTTTGTATTCCATACTCACCTTCTTTTGGCTCTGTTTCAGAAACTATTTTACAAATTGAACCGCTATCAACTTCATCTTTTTTTATCCAAGCCCCTTGTGTGTTTGATGATTTTTTATACTTCATATTTTTATTATTTATTATTTAATTATTTATTATTCTATACAATTTTAAACAAGCTAGGAAACCTTGCAAGTCTGTTTCATAATCAAATGATTCTTTTGTTTCAAAATCTCCCTTCTTGCCACAACGCACGACTATTGCTCCGTGAATATTCTTTTCAAGTTCTGGATTAGAGTATTCCATTGCTTTTCTGTATCCTGCCATTTGAAAGTTATATTCTTTCCCATAAATTCCACTACTGGTTTTTAAATCTCCTATATATTTCCTTCCTTCAATCTCACAAACAAAATCAAATGTGCCTGCATAGAAAAGTTCTGCGTGATAGACTCTTTCCTCACTTGCTAAGAATTTTATACCTTTTGCCCAATTAAGAAAGTTGCCGACCATTTTTGAAACTTCAGGGCTTAAGCTTTCATCTACTGTAAATTCCTCTGTGATATATCCACCGGTGTTCTTAATAGCATTTTTTACCATCGTTTCTGCTATTGCGTGCATAAGAGTTCCGGTATCTGCTGCTTTATCCCTTTTTGTTATATGAGCCTTCTTTGCCCCTTCCCAATCTTCAGGATTTTTCTTTAAGTAATCTACTGCCATATTCGCCGCCCACGAGATCAATGCTGGTTTTGCTAAAATACCAAGTATAGTAGTAACACCTGTCATCTGCTTCCCGTCGAGATAATATCGGTGTGTTTTTTCATTAAATTCAAAGTTCATAGCTTTATTTATTTATTTAATTATATTGTCATCGTGGTCTATGGATACCCACTCTCCATTATCAAGTTGAACTAAAGCTCTACCTTCGGAATATGAGCCTATACATATTCTACAAATCCTATTTTATCAACTTGCTTACCTGTATGCAACTCAAACATCGCTATTGCATCACCTTCAAGCCTGATCCCCCTATCCATTGCGTTTTCATATTCATCTTCAACTCCAACAGTTAATCTTTCGGCTAATATCTCATACATTGCCTCTTTTCTTGCTCTAGGTGTTCCCATAATACTTTTAAGCTGTGTGCCTGTAATCTTGCCTTTTCTTAACTGTTTCCACTCATTCGACCTTTGTTCAATTTGATGTTTTTTCATTATATTTATTTTTTAATTCTAAAGCCTTATTTCTTATTTCGTCATCTCTTCTTTCATCCTCACTAAATAAAAGCCATACGGATTTTAACTCTTCAATATTTTTCGTTGCTTCAAGCTTTGCGATCGCATCTTCAACTTTGTAATTTTGACCAATATTAGCGATAACATTTGCATAATAATTTTTATGCTCTTGAAGAAAGAAATCTCTATATCTTATTATAGTATCCAACATTGATTTTTCATCTATCCATTCTTTTTTTTCTGTTTTCACCAATTCAATAGAAGCATTTGTTGCATTAAAAAAAGCGATTGATAATCCTTTTCTATACTGAGCGTCTTTGATGATTTTCTCATTATTTTCCATATTTTTATTTATATAATTTATAATTGTAATACAAATAGATATTAAAGATAAAATGATTAAGATTCCAATTATATATTTTTTCATATTTTTATTTATATAATTTATAACTGTTAATTACATCGTCAAGATTTTCGGATATGATTTTAATCTTTTGACTTAATATCTCATCATCTTTATTCCTTTCAATCCACCTGTGTAATTCATTTGCGATAAATACTAAATCTATCTTTTTTATTTCTTCATCAAATATCTTCATAACCTCTACTTTAATTTCTTCTTTATTCATATATTTTATTTAAATTATCGGCTATCTCTAAACATTCATAAGTTAATGAAACAGCCTTTTCTTTTTTTACCTTTTCGTTTTTTATTATGACCTTTAATTTTTTTATTTCTTGCTCTTTAACAAGAGTAATATATACCCTCTTCTTTTCTGCAAGCTCTGTCTTTGCGTTAGCAACGGATATTGTAATATAAATAGATATTAAAGATAAAATGATTAAGCTTCCAATTATATATTTTTTCATATTTTTGTTTTATTATTTATATAAATTTCCTCCAACCTTTAAATTATCTGGAAGAGAGGTTAATTTGTTGAGAGAGCAATCTAAATCTCCTTCAACTTCTAAATTCTCGGGTAGAGAGGTTAAATTGTTGTTATAGCAATTTAAACTTCCTTCAAAAACTAACCAATCACCTTTTATCTCACCGCCAAATATTTCTTGAAATTCTTTTTGTGTTATATTTTTCATAGTTTTTATTATTATATTTATTATTCCTGCTCTCTATTTGCTTCTTCTTCCTCTTCTCTTTCTTTTTTACAATTACATTCTGTCCTTACGATATCGTCTGGCTCTCCTGAATGTCCTCTTTCTTCGTAATATCCTTCGTCTTCGCAAAACTCACATTCAAATTCTTTTTCTTCTTTCTTAGGAGTTATTCTCAAAGACTCTAATATTTTGACTGACTCATCTAACTTCTCAAAAAATCCTCCTGTGTTTGTATATATCTTTTTCATAATTTTATTTATTAAAGTTATTTAATTATTTGTGTTTATTCTTCAATAAGCACTGCCTCATAAAAATTTCCTTTAAAATATCCCTCCTGTTTATCTTCTTTTTCGTATTCCTTAATGATTGCAAGAGCCTCCGCTTCGCTATCGCACTCCTCGATAACATTACCCGCCTCCCTATCTCTGATGATCCATTTTTCTTTTTTCATAGTTTTATTTTTAATATTTATACTTCTATTATAGCAACTGTTAATATAATGTCAATAAATTAAATGTGGATAACTTTTAATCTAATAATCCTCTACTTCCTCTCTTCCTTGTTTCTACTTTATACCCTTTTTTTCTTAATACTCTTATCCAATACCAAATGCTAGCATAAGTTACTCCGTATTCCTCTGCGATCTCTTGCACTGGTTTTTTATTTAACAATTTTGGAATAGCGAGGACTTGTTTTTTATTTAATTTATCTTTTTTTGCCATAGTTTTATTTTATTTATTTAATTCTTTTTTCTGTTTGATTACCTTTATCATCGTAAGTATATACATACTCATCACCCTCTGAATTTTTAAAAGTAATTGCTCTTCCTTTTTCGTCGTATGTGTATTCGTATGAATTGCCATCTGAATTTTTAAAAATGAGCGGGTCTCCTTTATCATTGAATGTTGTTTCACACAAGTAATCTGTTTCTTTATTCTCGTATCGCTGTGAAACCTTTACTCCATTTTCATAAGTTGTTGTAAAATTACCTTTTACTTCTGTTGTTATTGTTTTCATTGTTTTGTTTAACAGACTTAACATATCCTTATCTCTGAAACTTGACTCAAGAGCTAGATTAGCTTCATATTTCGCTTGAGCGTCTTTTGTTGCTTCGCTTATAGCCTCTAGTATATCTCTCCAACCTTGCATATATTCAACGCCTCTTCCTATAAAGACAAATTCGCTCTTTTTGAAATTTCCTCGTAATAGATTTACTGGCTCTACAATATCTATCCTATTGTTTAGATAATCTATTTTGACATAGATTGATATATCTTTGTGAGTAAATTTGTATGTTTCTTTTATTTTGTGTTGTTTTGTCATTGGTTTAAATTCTTTTTTCATAGTTTTATTTTTAATATTTATACTTCTATTATAGCAACTGTTAATATAATGTCAATAAATTAAATGTGGATAACTTTTTATTTTAATTATGATCTCCCCAAAACTTCCTTGCACTTATAAAATCAAATGTATATTTTTTTAAATCTTTTAATGCTTTCATAAATTTTGCTCGATTATTTATCAATATTTAATCTATTATGATATATTTATAGTAAAGTTCCGCCCCCCCTGCTATGTTTCCTATAGAAGCTTGTGTCTTTATAAATATATATCTTAAATATTAAAAATAGATCGAGTAAATTAAATAAATTAAGTAAATAAATAGCTAATTAAGCAATTTTTTAATACTTTTTTTTATTTTTTTAATTTATTGGCGAGCCAAGACCAACCCCTGAAATCTCACCTATTTAAAATCTGTTACTAAAGTTTAGAGGGGGGGCGTATGGCTCGGATAAGTATACGACCTGTCCTCTAAACTCTAATTCAAAGACAAAGTTTTTCTCGTGATTGCCTTAAAGCACGCATTTAAGAATTGTAACTACAAAAAACCCGACACTTTGCAGTGAACGGGCTTTTTGCTATTTTTTTTATGAAACTAACAAAAATAGAAAGAATTTCAATTACAAATGAATTAAAAACCACTCTATTTTTTTTATTTATTGTTAGTTTCATATATCCATAATATAAAATAATTTTTATTTTGTCAATAGCTTCTAATTTTGTATAACTTCTTCAATCTCTATAACATCAGGGCAACAATGATGTTCTTTTATATTTTCCTTTTTATAACCACAATCTCTAATAAGAATATGGCAGGTGCAAGAGCATTTTTCTTTTCTCATAAATTTTTAAAACTATTATCTTCTTCCATACGACCTTGTAATAATCCAAACCACCAATGTTTAAGATTGTTTTTTATTGTAATTTTATTTCCTGTTGTCATCCCGTATTGAATATTCATACTTTCTGCTTTTTTTATTAAATCGGGCATATATTTATCAATATATTCAAAAGTTGTTTTAAAATCTGCGGGATAGGTGAAGTCAATCAAATATGTTTCTGTTATGGCTCTTTGCTTTTTTTTGCCCTCTTCTTCCTCTTCTGTTATAACATCTAAGTTATCGCCTGCTCTAATTTTGTATTTTCTTAAAATAGTCTCGTGTTTTTCTTTCCATATCTTAATCTGTGCCTTACCCTCTTCTGATTGCCAATGATCCATTTTTTCTCGTAATGTTTTATCTTTTAAAATAAAATCTACGCTTTTTGTTTTTGTATCCATTTTATTTATTCAATGAGTTATCTCTTTTTAGAACGTGAAAAACCACCTGCCCACTATTTAATTCTTCGTTGTTTAATATTTTTTTATATGTAATCTCTTTCTTTTCTCTTGGTGATAAATAAATCTTATCGCCATCTCTAGTAAAATAATTTTCTTTCTCATCTAGCAGACATCCGTCCCAATAAGCGTCTTTAGCAATTTCATAACCCATTATTGCCGACCTGTTAATTCCCTTATCATCTATTTTTAAAAACTGCTCTCCACTCTTCATAAATTCATCAAATCTTTCCATTGTCATATCAACGATATATATTTTTGCGATTGTTATTATTTTAATCATCTTTTTTATTTTAAATAATTATGCTTCAAATACTCCACCTTTTTTTATTCTTTGACTTTCTTGCCCGTAAAAAGCTATTAACTTTCCTAAATCTCTCTCTAACTCTAAAGGCGTTGTTATTTTCGGGGCATAAGGTTTTATTACTATATCCTTTAAAGCTTTTATAGTGTTTGTCATCTTTTCTTCGCCCCATTTCTTAATCAATCGTTCCATTGCCGACCTTTGTGTTTTGTTTTTGTATAATTGCTCGTAAGACGGATTAACATCTTCAAAAAGTTTTATAAAAGAATTTATATCTATCCCCGCAACGCTTTGCGTTGCTATCTTATTTACATGGTTCTTATTTATATATGGTTCTTCTTTGTAGTCATTCTGTGCACCCCCTTTGGCTTCATCCGTGCACCCCCTTTGTGTTTTCCGTGCACCCCCTTTAGTTATAGGTGGTGTTTCTGGTGCACCCCCTTTTTTATATTTTTCTTGATAAAAAGAATTATTCAAATTCCACAAATCAACTATTTTATATTCTAAAACTTCCTGAATACCACCTTTTGTTTCTACTTTCCTACTCCCAACTTTTTTTATCCATTGATGTTCAAGGAGATATTTAATTGACTTATCTAATCTTCTTTTACTCATACCACATTGCTTAGATAGTGTATTTTTTGAAGTCCAACAAGTGCCCTCTTCACCAGTAATTCTTTTCATTTGAATATATACCTCTCTATCCCACATCGTAGAATGATTAAGTATATAATTTGGTATTATCGTAAAATACTTGTGATCCCCACTTTCATCTTGAATGTTTATTTTATCTTGCATTTTTTAAATTAAATAAAAAGACTACACTGTGCTATGAAAGGTCTTCAGAACCTTGCTGGTTTCCCAGCACACAGTGTAGTCTTTTTATACAACTTATTAAGTTACTCTGAAGATTTTTCATATTTTGTTAGATTTCTTTCTGTGGTGGATTATACCCTATAATTATACCACTCTCATTTTTTAAATCAATAAAGTTATCCACTTTATAAGCTCTTCTAAAGAGTCAGTAAGAATATATCGTCCTCCAGCATTTTCTAAATCTTCTTGAAATTTCTTTTGAGCCTCTGATTGTTTACCTTTACCATTGCTTCCTTTGACTTCTATACCTACATACTGCCCCTTTATGATACCGATTATATCAGGACTTCCCAATGACCCAAATTTATAAAATTGTCCTCTTGATCCTTTAAAAGCTCCAGAATTATTACGATAATGAAATATTTTTTTCAAACTAAGCCATTCTAAAATAGCTCTTTGTATATCTTTTTCCGCTACCTTGAATTTCGTTAATTTCTCTTTCATCTTTATACTTAAATTATATTACTCTCATTTTTTAAGGTAAAATTATTATTTTTAACTTGGTTATAGTTTTTTAAGAAGTATATGGTGTCATCTAGGGATTTTAAATAGCCTTCATTGTATTTTTTTGCCTCAATTTCTGGTGAAAATATCATTGGATATTTTTGTATTTTTTCTTTTATCTCCAACATATCTTTCTTAATTGATTCTAGGAGGGCTTGGTCTCTCATTTCAATGACTTTATACACTGATATAGGGTCGTAATTATCGTTATCAGTATTCTTATTGTTATACAAGGAATTTAATATCGAGAATAGCCTCACATCTTTTGGTTTAAACTCCTCTTTATGATTTTCATTCATTTTTTTTAAGTTAATTATCTAATTTATTTACACTTTAATAATTCATCAATTAACATCATATACCTAAATATAGCTTAAATAAAAGAATTTTTATAGTATATGGCTATGCGATTATTTAACATTGATAAGATTAAACAATTAACATATATCTACTTTTATATATTTCTCTAAACAATCTTCGCAATATTTTTCTTCTGTGTGTAAAAGGATTGTGCATTTTTTACATCTTCTGTGTTTTGATATTGGTTTTTTGCATTTAAAGCAATTTTTGCTCTTTTTTTGTATATTGTATTGGCAAGCAATACAAACATCCCCTTTGTCTATCTTAAAATAAATATCACTTTTATCTTCGTTACATTTTTTGCAATACATCATCATTTATTTTTATACATTTTTCACTTCTCATTTCTTTGACATAGAATAATCTTATCTGATAATATTTAATCTTCAAAGAACATCTCCTACATAAGCTAAGATAACAAAATTGAGATATAGCTTTTTCTTTTTCGCATTTTAAGCATTTCATAACCTAAATTATACTATTTTAATTTTTTATAATCAACCAAAGTAAAAGTGGATAACTTTTTGGGCTATATTTTTTAATTTGTTGTATAATATAAGAGCTGGAATGTGCGATCGTGGTATCTATTTATTTAAATAAGTTGTCTTTAAATTTAGCGACTTACAAATTAGAAAAAAATAAATCCCTTAAAAGGATACGAAACGGCATTTTGGCTGACAATCAAAAAGGCTCCTTAATAGGAGTCTTTGTCTTTTTGTGTATAGTATATCTATATAATATACATATAATATACATATTTTTAATGCTCTAAAGTGTTTTAGAAACGCAAAACCTGACTTACTATATTAAAGTCAGGTTTTACGCTGAAAAAATAACGGGAATTTAATCCCAATATGAGGTAGCTACCCAAACTAATTATATCATAAATTTATTTTAAAGCAAGTCTTATTTTCTATTCTTTAAATAATTTACAAGCATATAGATAGCTCCTCCGATTGTAAGATTGGCATATTCTGGCAATGCTGTTATCAAAAGCGGAAGTCCGAAGATTGCTAAATTTATAATTGTTTTTATTAAACCTTTTGTAAGTGAGTATCTCATTTTGTTTTTTATTTAATTATTCCTAGTATATCCATTTTCAAACGCTTCTGCGGGAGAAAATGAGATATAACCGTCTTTGTAAACTACATAATAACCACCGACTTCTGGCTTGTGTTTTTGCATATATTTTAATTCTACTTTAAAGGGAGCATAACCATCTTCAACTGGAGTAATTATTGCCGAACCATCTGACTCTGTATTCTCAGATTCTCCGTGAATATCAATTTTTGCAATCTTAAAAGCCCAAACTACTTTATGACTTGTATACATAGGCATTTCTCTTTGTGCTGGTTCTATGTTATCTTCTACCATATTTTTTTTTATTTTTAATTGATTAAATTTTAATTATCTCACAAATTTTTCAATTTTTAAATGAATATCTCATTTTGTTTGTTTTTAATTATTGCTATGCTAAATGTTTTCCTTCTACTCCTCTTGCCATTCTATTCGCTGTTCTCTTATTTAGCCACATTAATGCTTCCTCCATTTTTGTGATTGCAAGTGAGTTTTCTCTACAATAAGGAAATTTACCATTTAAGTCTTTCAATCTTTCAATAGAAACTCTTAACATCTCTTCAAGTGTTGTTCCATTCTCATAAGAACCGTCCGTATTCATTTTGAAGAATATTACTTGTTGAAATTCTTTTGCATCTGTTTCTTTATTTTTTTTGAAATTCAAAAGAGTGTATTTATTAACTTCCTCTGGAGCTGTTACTCCTACTCCTGTTAATCCTGCTAATCCTGTTATCATTCCTACTGATTGAACTTTTGAGTTATCTTCTATGTTTTGTGGTTCCATTTTTTTTATTTAATTATTATTCTTTTTATTATTCCTCCTCATAAGAAACTAAAGTTGAGCCTCCCATTTTATAGTCGGGATGAACATCAAGATTGTCTGACATTTCAATAATATTACTAATAATCCCTGCATCTTGTAAATCTTTTAAAGTTGCATAAGAAGCTATTCTTCTTTTCTTGCCGTCATCTCCTACTAAATAAACATCTTTTTTACCTCTTTGTTGTATTGTTTTTTTCATCTCTTTATTTTTAATTAAATTACTAGCCCAATCATCTGCTAATAGCTTGCCATAACATTCTGTATCATCGTATTTCCTATGCGGTGCTATCTCTTTAAACTTCAACTCTTCCAACAATTCCTTTAATCTTACTTCTTTGTGTCGTGTTGGCTTCTCTATGGAAAAATCACCAGCTAAACAGATTGCGATTGAGCTTTGATTTTGGCTCTCTCTTGTTTTTTCATTATAACAATGAGTGCCTTCTTTTAAGCTCCACCTACCGACCTTTAATGTTCCGTCTTTCTCAAAAAAATAATGATAACCAATATCACCCCAGCCTTTGCCAATATGGAAATCTCTTGTGTCTTTATAGTTCCAAAATTGATTGGCTGTGTGATGAATGATAGCTTTATCGGGTTTATTTGTAAAAGGCTTTTTAGATAAGAAATAATCCCAATTAGCAATATTATGCTGAACATCGTCATCTTTTATTGTTGGGATTGTTAAGTTGTGAATATCCTTGCCTAGAAATTCAAAGAAAAAGCAGTGCATTATTTCGTGGATCAAGATTACTTCAGGTGTTCCAGATGTTAAACCATTCAGATCATCTAAACCGAAAACCAAAGAGGTTGGATAGTGTCCGCGATATTGATTTTTTTTATCATCACCAAGCTCTCCTGCCGAGCCAGACGATAGTTTATTAGGTAAGGCTTCCTTTGTTTCTAAAATAATATGATAACCTTTATTAGTATCTTTCCAATCAAGGAATAATTCAACCTCTCTTTCTTTATAAAAGGCAAGTGTTTTTTTTAGGGTTGGTAAAAGGCGAGGATTATTATTCGTGTCATTGATAAGAATGTTTATTTTCATAATTTTTCATCTCTATAATTTAAAAATATTCCTTCATTTGCAAATTCATTTTGATTATCATAAAGATATACTGCGTGATCTTCATCTGCAATAGTAAGTCCATTACATACAACACATACAACATCGTCACAAGAAGAGCAATGACATTTTACAGCATCTCTATATATTCTTTTACCTACTCTTTTTTTAAACCAATCTAAATTTTTCATATAAGTATATTATACCTCTTTTTTGAATAAAAATATACTACTTAAACAATGCGATCCCATGTTAACCCCAGATTTCGGTGTTCCTTTCGGCATAATTTTATTATACACTAAAATTGTTTAATTATCCACGCTGTTAGAATAGATATACCGATACCAATCGCTATACTTATTACAGTCAATTTTCCTATATTTTCACTTTGCCAAAGTTCTATTATATTTATTCTTTTGCTTAGCTCTTTCTGCTCTATTTTAAATTCATCAAAACGCTTGATAAGAGTTTCAATAGAATTTGATACGCTGGAAGATTTCAATAATAACTGGATATGTATTTCGTCTTGAGATGCAAATTTCTCTTCCATTTTTGATTGCCAAGCTTTATCATCTGCGAAGTGGTCTATTATTTTTTGGTTTAGTTTTTCCATTGACTTTTTAAATTGATTGTTGTATATATTAAATATGATTGAATTTATTTCTGGAATACTTCTCATAATCTATATACTTGGTTATCGTAAAATAAATCATTGGTTAGATAATTGAGTCCCCCCTATTATTCCCCTAATTATTGGAATGGCTTTGTCTATTTGTCCTGAATAAATAAAATCAGCGATTGATTGTCTTGTGATAGCCGATGTCATTCTCCAAGCGGGCGATGTTATAGCTTTTTTTAAGAGCTTAGCTCCTATAACTCCAAGAGCGGTATCAAATAATTTCCCTCCTTTTGCAAAACCAGCAACACCACCACCGATTTCTGCTATGGTTTCCCCAAGTGGAGTTCCTTGTGCTTTTGTTCTTTCAACTGTTGCTCCAACAACTTTTTCAACATTTTTCCAAAAGGAAAACTCTTTATTTATTTTTGCAATATTTGGAAATTCTTGAGCTAATTCTTCTCTTATGGCATTTGCTCCTGTTTTTCTTGCTTCTTGTAAAGATGTGTCTTTAATTCCAAGACCAAAGCCCTTACCAGTTTTTTGAGTTGCACTATCTAATATTTGCCTTGCTTTTCTTAGGCTACCCGAAGAAACATCAGGATAAGATACAAATTTCTCAGGATCACGAGCTAACTGTAAGAATTTATTTTGAATAAATTGAACAGCTTTATATTTTTCATTATCTATTACTACTCTTTGTCCACCACGACCAACAGTTACCGCAGAATCTTTTAATTTTTCTAAGGAATTTATAATTGGTGAAATTTGTATTTTTGATTCAGGTGGTATCATATCCCAAGCCTCATCTATCTTATCTCCGAATATATCAGCTTTCATTCCAGCTTTTTTTTCAAGCCCTCCACGAGTGAGAAAAAATGTTTTCCTTTTTAATAATTCAGGAACGATTTTATCAGATATTTGTTTCATCTCTTTTGTTGTTGCCCCTAACGCTTGAGAGGCTTTTTTCTCTGCTGTGGTTTGTATTGCTCTTCCTATTGGTGCTTTAAATTCTGATATGGCTTTAAATGGTAAAGACAATGCTCCAGCTAAGATAGCGTTATTTCTCGCATCTTTGTTAGTCGCTCCTTGTATTTTACTAATAACACCAGCAGATAAAGCCTCTAATCCTGCCCCAGCTCCTGCAGTGAGCCACTTAACCATATTAGCAGAAACTTTTGAGCCAAGAGCAGTTCTTACAGCCCCAGTCCCTGTTTTAATAAGCCCTCCGGGGGCAATAAACTCTGCTACTTTTTCAATCCCAGCCCCTACTTTTTGAGCTGTGCCTTCTGGCGTTGTCAATCTTTCTGGAATTGGAGAGAATACAGGTTGTTTTTTACCCGTGAATATCTCGCCAATTTTAGCTCCGATTGTCGGTGCGATTGAACCGAAAGTAGAAGCTCTTTTTAAGACTTCCTTACCAAAACCAATCCCAGCCTGTCCGAAAGCTTCTGCTCCCGGTGGTTGAGGAAATGCCTGCTTTTGAAATTCTGTTGGTTGAATAGGTTGTGCTGGTTGAATAGACTTATCAATCATATTCCCTTGAGTATCAATAATTCCTTTTTGTTGTAAATACCTAACAGCACCAGCTTTATCTGCTTGTGCTTTAGGGTCATTTAGAAAGCCTTTTAAATCAAAATTATTTTCCTCCATATTGCTTGAATAAATTATCAAATATCGCATCTCCTCCTTGTGTTGGTATTGCTGATTGTTTTGCTCCGGGTATTTTATTTAAAATATTTGATGCTTCTGTATTAACATTATTATATATGTCTTCATAACCACTCATATCCCTTTGTGCCGACATCTGATTTTTTATCTTATTTTCAATATTTTTTCTAATAATATCTGTTGTTATAAATAATACAGCATTTTTAACATCTTCCGTTGATGTTAGGGTTGGTAATGTTTGGGAATATAATTTTATATCGTTATCAGTTAATACACCAACTTCACCATAAATACCTCTAGCTAAGTTTGGCACGATAGCATTTAATTGAGCTTTAATTGATTGAGCTTGAGTATCCCAAGGATTCACTTTTCTAAATAAACCAACGATTGGATTGAAATCAAGCTTTTTCTCTTTTCCCTTTTCATCAATATATTTACCAGTCTCAAAAGTTGCTTGTAAAACACCAACTTGAGTTAAAACTGACATAGCTTTATCCATTGAAGTTATGAATGTTTCAGCTGGCTCTTTATCATAGACAGCACTGGCTCTTATAGAACCTATAACATCACCAGATTTTCTAGCTTCTTTAAATTTTGTAGTTAATTCCTTTGCAACATTTGCACGATAATTCTTTGCAGTTGATATGTCTTGTAAATTCAAAGTTCCACTCATAATGCTTTCCGTGTCTTTTTCAATATCACCAGTTTCAGCAACGCCATCGCCTCCTTTTTTAATAAAGTCCGCATAACTTCCACGCTTTCCAGTAAGCTCCCATTCTCTATATGATGTCGGTAAAGCTCCTCCGTCTGCTTTTTTTCTAGGCACTAGCCACCTATTCTCTTGTGTATCATAAAGTCCCCCATCTACTTCTTTAATCCTTGATAAATCAAGTTGAGCCATTTGAATTGCTCTTTGAGTTGCTCTATCAAGTTGCGTAGAATCAAGTGTTTGCTGTGCTTGGAAAGCATCTAAAGCCCCTTTCGTAATAAATTGAGCTTGTTGTGTGCCTCTTTGATAAAGATTATCATAAAGAGTTAAAGTATTTATTATATTTTTGCTTCTACTGTCAAAATTATCATTCACTTGATTTACTTTTCTTGACCTCATAGATTCTGAAAGCCAAGGATTATCATTAACTGCATTTACCTCTTCAATTCTTTTGTTTTCTAATTCAGTTTTTTGTTTCGTTATATTATCAATCTCTTCTCTAATTGTTGGGAGTCCAAGATTTTTATATATCTGCATATAAGAATTTTCAAAAGCTTGCAAAGGATTTTCTTTGAAATCTGATGGCGTTGTATCGGCCCCATAAGTCTGTAAATTAGTTTCCGCTTTTTTAGCAAAATCAGCTTCGTTTTGAATATCTGGGCGAGGGGCTTCCACATCTTGAACTTTAGAAAATAAATCTGGTATTTTTTCTGCTTCTGTTTCAGAGATATATTCTCCTGTTTGCGAATTAAAAACATCAGGCGAACCACCATATCTTACATATTGGCTTGTAATTGGCTCTACTTCTGGCGTTTCATCAGCTAGTGGCTCTGTTATATTAGTTTCTTCTTTAACGCCTTCCTGTTGGGCGTTTTGAGCGTCTAGCGGTTGCTGTCCTTGTTCTTTGATATGATCAACATTTAAACCTCCTTGAAAAAGAGCTAATCCTTCCTCTGGTGATACTTTTTGTCCATCTGCTCTTAAAATATCATAAATAGGCTTTTCATCTTTGCCAACTTGCCCTGTATTTATTTTATAAAAATCTTGAGGATTTATTTGCGTTGGTTTTACTACTGGTGATTGAATAGCGGGTTGTTTTACCGCTTGAGGTTGCTTAAATTCTTGCTTAGCTTGTAAATAAGTATTCATATCTTCATTTGGTTGTCTTGCTCTAAAATGTTGCATATATTTTAAAATTGGTCTCTTTTAATTGAATCACTATAAGGTTGCCCGTTAAGTATATCAATTCTTTGAAAGATGCCCCTGTTTTTAGTTTTATAATTAAATTGTTCATCAGATACTCTTTTCCATAATTCCTCAATTTTAATTCTTGCTTCTTGCGTTTTACTTTTAGCCTCGTTCACTTCTTTTAATCTCTCATAAATAAAACTCATCGTCATATCAATTATAGCGTCATCCGCTTCAGTTGAATTATCATCAAAGACAGTTAAATCGGTTTCATCCGATAATATAATAGGAGAGAATTGACCCCAAACAACAACCGAGCCTGAAACATCAGCGTTAGGATTGATATAATATTCAAGCCCATAATCAGAAAATACTCTATCCGTTGATGATGATTGGTCTTCTCTAAAAATCTGATAATCTTCCAAAGTTATCTTTTCAAGTCTTTTTCCGCCAATTTGTAAAATTCTTATTGAATCTGGTTTCCACCCCTCTGGATAAGGCAAAACTACATCTCCCATATCATTTAATACTGCAGTGGAATAAGTCGTTGAGACTTTACCTTCTGTGTCTGGCCACTTATGATAACCCGTGACAAAATTATATGCTCTATTGATTAAGGTATTAAGGTTGGCTTCTGAAACAGTAACGCTTGTTGACCAACCGCCTCTTACCAATATTTGTGTTTTTAAATCATCTCTTCTCATTTTATTTATTGATTAAATTTAACAATATCGTAAAATATCTCTATTTTTCTAACTGCGGGTGCATCTGTATTATCAACTCCGCCAGTGTCAGTATACCAAGTTATTACTGGTGCTATGGTATGGAATAAAGGAAATTCAACATCATTAGTATCTTTAAAATATTCTTTCATCGTATCTCCTGCTGTTATCGTTCCAAAAGCTTCAAATACCCTATGAGTTGCAGAACTTCCATAATTTGCTTGTAATACAATTCTAACTGCTCTACCTGCTGTCGCTATTCCTCTAAAATGAACCTTAACTGATTTTATTCTACCTATTGACTGCGAGGGGAGATTAAGAGAAGCTTGGATTGCTTGAAAATATGAAGCACCATCTGAGTTTGGACCATAATTCGCAGAAAATGTTTGAAGCCCACCATTTGCTCCCGAAGCAGTAGAAACATAAAGTTTAACTCCACTAAAATTCTTGCAAACGCCTGAAATAGATAAACTTTGTCCTGTTCCTTGCCCCTCACCCCAATAATTTAAAGAGTTCTTAACTCTTCCGGGCCAAGGAGAGCCATAAGAAGCTATAAAACTTTGAGAAGCTGATCCAAAATTCCAAACTATCATATTGTCGTGTATCTCTACGCTACCACTTCCTACTGGAGGATTACCTACATATTCTTGAATTTGCTCAAATCTTGAACCATTAAAGAGTTTAAGTTTTGTTGTGATAGACCCTCCAGCTGATACTCTTCCATAAGTAAAACATCCGGGTATTCCATTCCAATTAAATCCTGCAGTTACTAAATTATCAGATAAATCATAAACATTATTAAAATTATTTGATATATAATCCCAGAAATAAGCTACTGAATTTCCTCTGTAATATGAAGAGCCTGAGATATTAGAACGGGAAGCATATATAATAAGATATTGTGGGTATTTTGTGAATGAATGGATTATCGTGCCATTAGGAAATGTTAGAGCTGTTGAAAGTGTGCCATTACCACCACCATCTCCTTTAAGTTTAACAAGATCAGCCCCATTCCCGATATAAACATCTCCGTCATCGCCTAATATCATTGGATGTTCGTCAGTTGTTAAAGCGAAAGCTCCTGTTGGTTGAGTTGAAAGAAAATCATCATCAAATACATTTAAAGCACCTGAGGATATATCATACATTCCAACATCTCCGTCTGTTGCATCAGAGAAAGAATAAAGAGCAACTGTGCTATTTACACTTGTTACTGCATTTATTATATTATAAATCAATAAATCTTTACCTGCGGGAGTTGCGTGATGTGTTATCGTGCGGGGCCAAGGGGCAGTATTGCTAATAGTATCAGTTGAAATGTCAAGCCTTTGCACCTTATCACCACCAACAAGATAAGTATAAGGCGTAGCCCCTGAATAATCTGTATCACCTGATACTAGAATGTCTGTAATAGAAGCTTCATTTGTAGCATTAACGGGTGCAAATCCCGGAACTATAGCCCCAAGCTTTCTAAAGGGATTAACATTTCTTTGATAAGAAGCACCATTGCCTATTACAAGAGGCGTGTTAGATATAAATTGAGGGGCTAGCCCAGCAAGCCAGTCATCTTCATCCCATATTATTTTATCTTTTAAAACTTTAGGCATTTTAAGTTAAGGCGGTATATCGCCAAGTATTATTAGTTACATCATATATATATAGGCGGATAGTCGCACCTGAAACATAAATTATTAACTGCTGTGATACATTTTTCGGCGTATAAGCTGGTATAGTATCTGTGGTTTTTACTCTACCCCATATATCCTCAAATTGTATTAACTTTTCTTCATTTTGTATATCTTCCATTTTTAATATTCAAATAAATTTAAGTCTACTTTAAAATATTTCCCTCTAAAATGAAACTTGTCTGCTCTTGTTAATTTAACCTTATTCCAATCAACTTCTTTAAAAAACCTCTCAAATTTATCTTTAATATTTTTATCTTTTAAGACTAATAAAAGTATCTTTCGCAAAAGCCTCTCTCTTTCTTTCATGTCATTAATTACTTCTCCGTGTTCAAGCATTTTTAAAGCATATTCAAAGGTTTTTACTGGTTGCCACTTCGCAAACCAACCAAACCACATCACAAGCCATTGAACTCTCATACGATAAGAGTCATCTTCCTGTAAAATAAAGCAAAGATAATCTCTTAATACTGATGTTTCAGGTGAAACTTTTGTCCAAGCTCTGTAAATCTCTTTTACTGATGGTGTCATCGCACTTTCGGGTATCATATCGTATTTTGATTTCTCCGCTAATTCAGCTATTGAAGAAAATAGTGTTTTTTTAATATCCGAGATGACCTCTTTATTAGTTACTCCTTCTTCCAGTTTTCGCCAACTCTCATTAAAGACTTGATTTTTAATCTCGTGCTTTAGCTTAGATAGTGCACCGAATAAAAGATAACCTCTTGGAAAGCCTTGAATTGGATACTTCTCTCCTTCAAGGTGCATTATCAAGTGTCCTTCTTTAGCTCTTGAAACCTTTGCCGAAATAGACTCTTTAGTCTTCCAATATTGCACCATTTCCATATCAGCTGGTGATTTTTTTATTATTTTAAAGAACAATCTTTTTATATAATCACTCATTTCTTGACGATGCTCAGGTATATTCCGTCAAGTTTATACCCGAGCAAACGAGTTAATATTTAACTAACTATCCTTAGAAACTACCAAATAAAATACTTGCGTATTTTCGTCTATATCTTGGAACTTTAGCTCCAAATAAGAACAAACCTTGATATTTCTTTGCAAATTGATCCTCTGCATTAACTATACGAGATTCTGACCATTTATCCCCGTAAGTCATAAATCCAGTATGGTTTGCTGGGATTATATATCCAGTGGCTCCTGCAGAAGCAACGACATCCGCACCGATACGAGTGCCAGTTGAAGCTGTTGATTGTCCTGCTCTTGTAGATACACGAGCTCCCGCCGCGGAATGGACATCAAATCCTCCAAATCTCATCACTCTTCCATTAAGCACTGTGCCAGCGTAAATCTCTGCTATGCCAGTAGGTTGTAACTCAGATGCTTGTCTAAGCATTGTGATTCCTGCTGGTGGAACAGTAAGCTTTCTATCTTCAGCCGATACTTCATTGTCATCTAACGCTTCAGCAAGTAAAGTTGTTTGGTCGTAGATAGATGCCGATGTAACTGCTGTTGCTCTTGCGGATTGAATCTCCCATCCAAGAGATGACATACCAATAAGAGAAGCATCGCCAGCTCCATACTTAGGGAAGCTTCTTCCGTCTCCGCCGAATGTTCCGCGAAGTGTATAATTTTCCTCAAAGTCTGGTCCAGATGTTGCCTCATCCCATTCTGTCAATGTTGCCACTGTTGAGCTTGTGATAGATGAAATTCTATACCAAGGAGAAACAAATGTAGCAGATGAACGAAGTCTGAAACCTTTATAGAGAGATGAGTTTTCAAACCCAGCAAACATAATAGTTCCGTCTCTATCTTCCACTGTTCCAACATTTGAAGTCTCATAAGTTCCGTCATAAACCTGAAGTGTTACTGTTCCACCTGTGGCAGAAGTAACAATGGATGCCATAGTTCCTGTTGAATCTCCTATAACTCTAAGGTCAATACCAATCCAATTACCTGCTTTAGCTTCAGAGCCGAATTTATCAAGAACATAAGTATCAATAGTCTTGTCCAAGACTTTTGAATATTCTAAAATCATAGATTCTGGAATATCATCTGCGTATGCGAATAAGTCCTCAAGCCTATCAAGAGAGAGACTGTAATACTTCCTTTTCTCAACTACAAGCTGGTCTTCAGCATCTATAAGTTGCCCAACTACCATATTCGTGCCAACTACATAGTCTGATAACTCACCAGAGTTAAGAAATGAAAGAATATTTACTCTATCTCCAGCTTTTTTGATTTCACCCTCATATTCTTTATTGACGATGCTCTCAAAAACTGCGTTTGAATAGGTTTTCTTAAGAACCTTAGAGGCGAACTGTTCGCCAAAATTTGTAAGATTCATTTATGTTTATATCTTTTAAGATATTTTAATTTGGTCTTTCTTTAGCATTTCCTGATACTTTCTATAATTTGTTTCACGAAGTTTTTTTACCTCTTCGCTAGTCATTTTACCAGAAGATATAGGAGTTCTATCTCCGCCAGTAGACTTTTCAAGCCCCTTTCTTTTTGGAGTAGTTTCTAAAAGACCAATCTCAGAAAGATAAAGTTTTGCAACATTCTCAAGAGCTACTCCTGAGTATTGCTTGCGGTATTCATTAAACTCATCTACTTTTTCTTTTAAAAGCGGATATTTTAAGAATATAGCTTGAAGTTTGTTATCCTCTCCAAGTGAAGCTACTGTTTCTCTTAAAGAATCAACCTCCTTCTTTAAAACTTTTCCTTCATCGGAAAATATCTCATCGGATTGTTTAATTGTTAAAAGTTCTTCTTCCAATAGTTTCTTTGACTCTTCAATTTCTCTTCTTTTCTCTCTTTCCTCTTGCAAGGATTTGAGTAGAAGGGTTGAATCCGTCTTAGAACCTGCTGGTATATCGCCTTCTGAGGGCTGTGGAAGTGTCAATTCCTCTTCTTTAACGACTGTTGGAGTATTCTCCATAATATTTGCCTATTTAACGTCTTGGCAGACTTTACTAATTATAATCTACTAATCTTAACTTCTAAATCGCCTATACTATTTATTCCTAATGCTTTTAATGTATCGTATAGTTCAAGCAGTTTTTCCTTTTCGGTCTTAACTGGTTTTTCCTTTTCGGTCTTAACTGGTTTTTCCTTTTCGGTCTTAACTGGAATATCTGTTTTAATTGCTACTTCCTCTACTACTTTCTTTACTTCTTCTTTTTTTACTACTTCTTTTTCTTTTGCCATTGTTTTAATTTAATAATTGATTAAGATATTTTTCTAATTGTTCTTTCTCGACATCTGGACTATCTATTATGGATGAGAGTGTCCTATATACAACAAAATAAGGTAACATTTCTGCTTTCTTGCTTTGTGGCATTTCGTAATCTTTCCATTTTCCCTCTATGATCTCGCATTGCCTTTTACAAAACTTTTTTACATCTTCAATAGTTACTTCTTCTTTTTTGGATAAAACCTTTTCCCAGCTTTCAAAGGTTTTTTTCTCTTCGCTGTCTAATTCATTAGGAGATTTTATTCCTCGTTTTTCTAAAATTCTTGAAAGTATACTCATAAAATAAATAGGTGGTTGACATTATGTCTTCCACCTATGTAAGGTTTGGATATTTATTTAATTACATTATATCACATATTATTTTTTATGCAATATGCTAATCTTTAATTATTTCTATCACAGCGTAAACCTCAACTTCACCACTAGTTGAATCCGAACCTAATCCGTTAGTGGCACGGGTAAGTTCTGTATAATGTTGAAGTTGAAAATCTTTTGTTGCAGTAATTGTAAATCTTCCCATTAAAGTTCCATCCACCTGAACTGCATCTGTTGAATCAGTGTAACCAGAAATGCCGACAATGGTTGTGGTAGCATCCGTTGTGTTTCGTAGCCTTAACTGATGTTTACCTACAATAAAAACAGGAGATCTAGCTTTAACTCTATAAGTGCCTGCTGGCAATGTGATAGTATCAGATGCCAAAGACGCTCCTGATATATTATTGACAACTGTAGTATTTAAAGTTCTTACATTAAAGGCTCCAGCCGTTGAACCACCACCGTCAGTGCCTGATGTTTTTTCATCTTGGAATATAGCAATCTGTATACTTTTTGATATTGGTGAGAATATTTTCATATTATATTATTTCTATATACCTTACTGATATTGTGCCTGCTTGTTCTTCGGCAATAGCGTTTACTGGTCCAGTATAATCATCAAAAACAACAACTTGATTTGCTACTATTGGCATTGAATTAGTTGATGAAGCAGAGCCAGTTGATATGTATAGATTGCTTGTGCTTGTATGGACTAAAGATATAGATTTTCTTAATACTTGAGTTAGAGCTACATTTGTTGAAGCATCAGCACCGACAGAAATTGCGGTCGTTGTAGCTTCTGACCCTCGTATTACATAAACAGAGTCTGCAAAACCAGAAACTTGTTTTGTTTCAAATGATTGAGTAGTGGATATTGGCACTATTTCAGTAATTATCCAGTTTCTATCTCTTGGGTCAATGGAATCTCCATCTCCGTTAAGTAAAGAAGCAACAACTGAAGACCCAAAGCCCGTTACATAAGTTGACCAGCTAGCCCCAGACACCTGTGATACTGGCAGTGAGGAAGCTCTAAGTTCGCTATCGCTTAACCCAATATTTGCACTCACGCTGAAGCTCGCTCCAGATACTTGAAATACTGGAACGGACACAAGAACATCATTGACTACAACACTATTCACTGCACCAGAAACCTGTTGCACATCTAAATGAGAAGCTCTAAGTTCGCTATCAGTTAATCCTGAACCACCTGTCGGAAGTTCTACCTTAATTCTATTATCTGGATTGATAACATCAGCAGAAGTTGAATTGAAAATACCTGTTACAAAAACACTCCAATTTGAGCCACTAACCTGAGCTACTGGGACCGAAGAAGCTCTTAATTCTGAGTCAGTTATTCCACTTCCTCCTGTTTCTACTGACACCTTTATTCTTCCGTCAGCATTCATCATTTCCGCATAAGCAGATTGAGAGAAACCTTTAATTGTAAAATAATCGTGCTTTCCCCCTCCTCCTCCTTGATTAACAAGTGTTGTTAAATTCTCAAAGAGTTTAACAGGATTTCCAGAAGCGTCTCTAAGTTGAACGGGCAAAGGATTTTGTAAATCAACTCCCATTAACCTTACCCAACCCTTAATATCCATTTCCTTAGGCATTTTTATCTCTGGAACTTTGAATGTCGGAGTAATATGAACTTCAGGCTTAGGAACTTTGATTGTAGGTATCTTAATCTCGGGTATCTTTATTTCTGGCACCTTAATCTCGGGTATCTTAATCTCGGGTATCTTTATTTCTGGTATTCTCAGCTCTGGTATTTTAACTTCTACCTCTGATTTTGGCACATCTATTTTTGGAATATCTATTTTAATTTTTGAAATAGCATTAACCAATTCTTCTTTAGAGAGTTTAGAGTTTTTAGCGATTTCATCTAAAACAGGACGCAATGTATCAATCACAGCTGGTCCAAGATTTTTTAATATCTCTTGGCTTAATTTCTTTTGAGCAAGAGCCTGATCAAGTGCCTCTTTTGCTTGTTGTAATGTTTTATTTATATCACTCATATTTGTAATAGAGCCATTTTATTTTGAATCTCATTCATCAGTTGAGGAGTTTGTTCTGATTGTTGTTGAGCTTCTTGCGGTATCTGATTTTCGGCGTCTTCAACTCTCTTTAGCTCTTCAGGTGTTAAATCAACAATCTCAAGCATCCTCTTTTGAGCTATTTTCCTTAGAACTGCATTATTTGGAAATTGAGCAAGAATAAACATAAACTTTTGAATACCCTTTGTAGTTTCTACTTCTTGCTCTGAAGATGAATTAACAACAGCTCTATATCCTACCTCAGATTTCCAGTCGCCAG
>ERZ1292623.1386-Hain-H51-01um-R1-1386-length-23456-cov-6_pt1 | contig 23456 bp, 27 predicted proteins | sample MGYA00564398_ERZ1292623 | MGnify/ENA primary metagenome ERZ1292623 (study PRJEB36523, sample SAMEA6512633) | groundwater metagenome | collected 2019-01-07 | study: AquaDiva: Metagenomics assemblies of 32 groundwater samples | reverse complement strand
AGCGAATTCACCCACGAAGATGGGGAGACCGTTGCTAGGTCCGATGCTGTACAGCACTTAGGGGCGGCATGGCAGATTCTCATCCATGTTTACGCAGGACAGGAACCACTCGAGGAGAACGTTGTTTGCACACCATGTTTTGAGTTTCTCAAGGAGCGTGGGCTCAATAAGGGAGTCCTGACTCCGTCGGGCGAAGTGGCGAAGGAATTCTCCGATTATCTGGGTGCATTCATCGACGCCATGCAAGTCGCGAAGAATGAGGACAAGCCTAAGATCTACACCGAGTGGCTCAAAGCCTGTCCACCGTTCTGGCGCGGGCAGTTCGAAGAGGAGTCAGCATGGGATGAAATTATTCACCAGGTCGTTAAAAAGTTTCCAGGTATTCTAAGAAAGGACGACGATGAAAGCAAAGAAAAGGAATAAGAATTTCAGCTTTCCTTACGTTCGCATGAATAACGTCGGCAAAGTTCGGACTCTCATCCGAAGAGCCGACAAAGTTCTGCTGAAAGGAGACTTAGAAAAAGGCAAAAGTCTTCTTCGTCAGGCCATCTGCTTTGTCAGGCCGGGGGTCCATGCTGACGATTCCCAAACAGCGGTGGAGGTGGGAGTTTCGGGAACGTACCTTTCTTCTGAGAATTCGTCGGAGAGCCGAGCCGCATGGGGAATAATGGAGGCATTCTTGAGACTTCTCCCAATGTCGAAGAAGAAGGAAGCAGTTCCTCGAGCCTAGCGAAAGAGAGTCCAGCGACTCGCTTCACCGCTGGGCTCTGTTTTTTACAGCTTTAACCTTGCCATTGCACTCGATCTTACTACGTGTTAATTTGATTTTATGGATATATTTAAAGATCAGGATGACACAGTTGTTTTGAAGAAATATTTCAAACAGATTGTTGTCGCCGTTATAGTTTTAATAATAATTTTCGGCTCTTTCGTTATTGTTGGCGCGGGCGAGAGGGGAGTGGTGGTAACGCTCGGCAAAGTGAGTGATCGAGTGCTATCTGAAGGTTTGCATCTGAAGATCCCACTCATTCAGAAGATAGAGAAGCTCGATGTGAAGACGCAGAAAGAGCAAGTGGATGCCTCGGCCGCTTCCAAAGATCTCCAGACAGTCACGGCCAAAGTGGCTCTCAACTATCATCTCGATGCAGAAAAAGTAAATAGATTATGGCAATCAATTGGAAGTGAGTACAAAACACGCATTATTGATCCGGCTATCCAAGAAGCGGTCAAGGCCGTTACGGCCAAGTATACGGCCGAAGAACTTATTACTCTGCGTGCCCAAGTCAAAGAGGATGCCAAGCTCGCACTTGCCGAGCGGCTGACCCGCGAGTTTATTATTGTTGATGAGCTCTCGATCGTAGATTTCGACTTCTCGCAATCGTTCAATGATGCTATCGAGGCCAAGGTTACTGCCGAACAGAATGCTCTCGCGGCCAAGAATAAACTTGAACAAATCAAGTACGAAGCTGAACAACGTGTGACTCAAGCCAAGGGCGAGGCCGAAGCAATCAGGATTCAAGCCCAAGCCATCCAACAACAAGGTGGTGCGGCCTATGTCAATCTCAAAGCCGTAGAAAAATGGAACGGCACACTCCCAACGTACATGCTAGGCGACACTGTTCCATTTGTGAATCTCCGCTAGTTGCCCACGTGCACTCGACTGCAAGCTACGCGAGCCGCTTCTGTATCTGCGCTAGTAGGTTTGATAATGGGAACCTGTCCAGATTCGCTGCTCATGATGTTGTTTCCTTCCAAGTGTTTGATGCCTAGGACATGGCCGAACTCGTGTGTCAGAGTTTGCAGAATAAAATTTCTAGCTTCACTCGCGTTTTCGTTTTCAACTGACGTAAGGGTTAAGTCATTAATATCTATATCGAAGTTGATCACGAAGGTGTCCTCAACCTGATTGTACGTGGCAAGGCCCAGAGGGTCAGCAACGGAACCAGCCTTTAGTCCGCCGAAGTTTACGATATTAAGGGCGCCAGCTTCGACATAGGTGAAGAGCTCTTTGCCTATGGCAGTCTCCCAAGCCATTTCAGCTTCTTGGGCGACCCCGGCCAAGTCGCTCTTGCTGTATCCCTTCTCGGCGAATTTGCCCGTGATTGCGCCGATTGAGTAACGTAATGGCATTGAACAGGCGGCCAGATCATCGCCCAACAAAAACAGGTCTTTGCGGAGTACGTTGCCAGGTTTGCCATCGGTGGTAAGCGCAAAGACATAGTTGAGGTCGCCCACTCCATACCAAGCCACCTGGGCTTCGGTGCTATCGATGATGGGACAATCTGCTTTGGGACCTTTGTAGACTGGCTGTGCCTGATTCACATACCACCACCCCATTATCCGACTTGCCCTCTGCGCTTCGAACTCGGCATTAGTATATGCAATGACACAAGTTTTTGCGGTGGTGGGAAGTTGCTCGACTATTTTGGGGGCAGTACTAACTGCCGGCGCTGGCAACACATTTTTTGTCTCGATTTTCACCGCAACAGAAGTCTTAGTTTCTGTTCTGGTGTCTACGGTATCTTCGACTGTTGTGCTGGTGCTGTTTGTGTTTTTGGTCTCAGATACTTTGCTGTTGCCCTTATAAACCCAGGTGCCTGTGCCAATAGCCAGCAGAGCGATAATAGCTATGATAATCAGTGGAGCGATACCTTTTTGATAGTTTTTCATGCTCGTAATCTACGCGATACGTGTACGAATTGCAATGAAAGAGGTCTGGCGGAACTATCGAGATTTTTCCTATTCGTATATTGAGTGATCACCAATTTTGTAGAACCAAATCTCGTTTTTATCACCAAATTCAAAAATTACTCTGTCGCGATTGTTTACCCAGAAAGCCCAATAGTCGGATAAGGGACCGTGCAGTTTGTGGGTGCCCAATTTTGGATCGAAGGGATTCTGCCTAAAAAGTTTCTCTTTGGCCTTTGCCTCCTCCTTCACATTCTTCGGTAACTTCTTATACAGGCGTTCGAACGACGAAAGATAGTATATTTTCATACTCATTAATTAGTCCAAATCTGCTAGAGATTTCAGAAGCTTTCCTTTCCCCTTTATGAACTCCTTGCGCATTTTATCTAATTCCTTGACAAGTTGGGCTTGATTCCAGCTTCGTACCAAGTCGCGCATAAACTCGCTCTTGCTGGCATACTTACCTTCCTTGACTCCGCGTTCAATATCTTGAGCTAGCTCCTTAGGCAGAGATATGTTCATTACGCTACGCATATATTTGTGCTGTATTACTTTGTAATAATTTGTATTACAGTCTATATGACATGCTACCCAGTGTCAACTTACAGGACCGAACGTTCAGCCTATTCATTTTTATCCTTGTCTCCTTGAATTGTAGTGATTAAGAACCTTTGCCGCCACTTGTGGTGCAACTAGCTTCACGTGATCCATATGTGCGGTCGAAGTTGACGTCGGTCGGCACTTGGAAGAAGCTTTTATCTTGGGTTTTCTCAACGCAATTGGCCAAATAATGACTGAACCCACCGTCGCCTTTGTACGGACAGTCGGGTCCTATCTCTTTGTAACCAGGAGGAAAGCCAATGACCCAATTGTAGTTGGTATCTTCGGAAAGATTGAATAGTTTGTAATGGCTGATAATTTCTCCTCCGGCGATCCCTCTATTAGAATTAATCTCCCAAAAATATCTATCTGGATAACTTGCAGAGAATCTTACGACAGAGTTGCCAACATCATTGCCAGTGTTCCATGCACGGGCACACTTCCAATCTTTGCCTGATTGGCGATAGTAGAGCGTTGTGCCCACTGTGGCCGTTATCGTTGGAACAGTGTTTGCCTCTGTCTTAGTTTCTGTTTTAACCTCTGTTTTGACACTCGCCACTGGAGTGGGAGCAGCTGCTTCTTTCGTTGTGGTGATTTTGTTTTCGGTTTTTGCTGTGACGGGTGTGCTTGTGGCGTTCTGATCAGAATTCTTCTTACTCACGTATACAGCCGCGCCTGTTCCAATACCCAAGAGAGCAAGAATAGCAATTATGATTAGAGGAGCAATGCCTTTTTGATAGTTTTTCATGTTCATAATCTACGTGATGCGTGCACGAATTGCAATGAAAGAAGTCCGAATAATTTAAGCCGGGCCACTTGGGCCCGGCTCTGATTAGAAGTCGTCGTCAATTGAGAAGAATGGAAGACAGGTAGGTTTAGGTTTGGCTTTTTTCTGTTTTTCCTCCAGCGATCGGGCAGTTGCGTGAGCGTTCTCTCGATCCCTTGCCTCTTTTGTGCGAGTGGCTGCGCTCGTGATAAGGTTGTCGAGGATGTTCAAGTCGAGAGTCTTGAATCCACCGTCGTCTTGGAAGAGTCCGTTTTTATAGGGACGCCCCTTTTCCTGTCCCGCTTTGCCACTTGGCTTGTTACTCTCGAAGAGAGCGTTACAGTTCATACAGCGTTTATTGCCCTCTTCGAGCACTACCCGACCAACCTTCTCTTTCTCTGGGCAAAGTGGGCAGATGTTCTTGCCCAACATCCTCCTTTGTCTGGATATAAGATCTCGGACCAGCACGCTTTCCATGCATGCCCCCTTTCCGAATATAATCTATGCCAAATGCGGCCAATTGCAAGCAAGTTGATAGTTTACTGTCAACTATCAACCCCCTTACTTTACTTCACCCCGTACTTCTTTCTAATCTCACTTAGCTCGGCTTCCTCTGCTGATTCTTTGGTTTCCTTTCCTTTTTCGCCGAGAGCTTTGAGCTCCTCGTCTGGGCGAGATGCTAATGATTTGGCTGTTTTGTCGAGATACTCACTTGTGTTCTTTTCAGGATCATCAAGCACTTCTTCGAGCAATGCGTGCAGGACCCAACCCATCCAAGGGCCGCCCTTGGAGCGGGAGTCTAGGTTAGTTTCTTGGCCAATCTCAAGTAATTTGGTGCCATTAATTTTGAGCATTTGCACAGAGACGGGAGCACGCATGGCTTCCTCGATCATGCTCTCGTATTTGCGCAACCTATATGGCACTTCTTTGGGCCGGCCCATGCCTATCCGGTCGCAGGCTCGCACGTTCATAAGATCCCAGACAAGATCTGGGCCCACTTTGCTCACGATTCTGCGTACGGCCGAGAGGGTGATCTTGTCTATGTCAGTAAAGAATAAGTGCCATCGCACCAGCTTCTCCACCTTCTCTGTTATTTCACCCGAATATTTTAGACGCTCCAATATTTTGCGACTCATGCGAGCGCCCACCACGTCGTGGCCGTAGAAAGTCCAATCTTTATTCTCGTCGCTCCAGACACGAGTTTTTGGCTTGCCCACGTCATGCAAGAGCGCTGCCAATCGCACGCGCAGGGGCCAATTGCGTTCACTTGAGTGTTGGACGGCTCGCAGATTGTGTTCCCAGACGTGATAGATATGATCCCCGTTCTGTTCACAGCCGATGCCTTGCTCCAGTTCTGGGGCAATATGGCTCAAGAGCCCCAATTTCTGAAGCAGCACAATGCCCGTGAGGGGGCTATCGGACATGATGATTTTGCTAAACTCTACCTGAACTCGCTCTTTCGCTATGTGGCCCAATAGAGCCGCAGACTGGCTAATTGCCGTCATAGTGTCTGCCTCGATGGCAAAATTAAGTTCTGTGGCAATGCGCACCGCACGCATAAGTCTAAGTGCGTCTTCTTCAAATCTCTCAACCGGATTACCAACAGCTCTGACAAGTTTGTCTTTTAGATCATTCTGTCCTTTATAAGGGTCAACCAGATTGTCTTTTATCGCGTCATAGGCAATGGCGTTGATGGTGAAGTCGCGTCTTTGCAAGTCGTCATCTAATTTGTCAGAAAATTCTACTGTGTCCGGCCGACGTTTGTCAGAGTACTTGCCCTCTAATCTATATGGCGTAATTTCTACATTGCGCAGGGAGAAATCTTCACTAAACGCCCCTTCCGGGGCGTCGTGCGACCCGGCAAAGCCGGGTTTAGCATTTTTGACGGTGACAGTGCCGAAGTCGTTCTCATAGAAAGTCTCCCTAGACTCTGCTTTGGCAGAGTCGGGCGATCCACTTACAGTGGATTTAGCCTCAAATATTTGCACAATCTGCTCTGGCCGAGCGTTAGTAGTCAGGTCCCAATCTTTAGGTTTGCGTCCCAACAGCAAATCGCGCACACAACCGCCTACGAGATAACTTTCAAAACCCGCCTTTGTGAGGGTTTCAGAGATATTCAGGATTTCACTGGGGATACTTGATTTAAGATTCATGATTTGCGTTTGCCCCCGCGAGGAATCGAACCTCGATCACAAGCTTCGGAAGCTTGCATCCTATCCGTTGAACGACGAGGGCCGATAATATATACTAGCACAGTCGTATTTTGTTAGCGGGTATAGTTTAGTGGTAGAACAGCTGGTTGCCAATCAGCTAATGCGAGTTCGATTCTCGCTACCCGCACCAACATAGAACTTTCCGAAAAATCGGGGCTCGCGGCGGCGGCGTCCCGAATGAATGACCAAGGTGCGACTGGATCCCCGAGCAGGCGGCGGGCGGCCAGGCGGAGGTTCGAGCCAAAGATTTCTTTGGCAAGGACCTTCTTCTGATTTAGGTCCTCATCCCGTGCGATTCCGTCCAGTGTTGTAGCGACTTTTATCCACCGTTGGAACGGTTCGAGCCAATCATGCCGCTGGTGTTCAATCTGCGCCATATTCTCCTCCAGCGACTTCTTCTCAGACAGTAGACTAGCCTTTTGCTCTCGATACACTTCACGCTCGATATCTTGATCTAAATATCCATCTAAGAGTCGCTGGAGCTTCGTTTGTATGGCGCGGATCGCTTTCTGTCCTTCTTCCACACCAGCGGCATTGGATTGGGCGGAGGAAGATTGAGATTGCTCTGCCATCACTAACAATTTCTCCGCCCAATCCTCCCGCAAAGAAACTGTTTGAAGCAGAGAGGACAGTTGCTCATCCAAGCTCTCTTGCCTGATGAATGGTGCGGCACATGTAATTGACTTCGATTTGCGGGTACAACGATAATACACATACTCGTGGACATTGCCGTTGAGCTGACGCTTCACTTTCACTTCGGCGGTGATCATCATCCCGCAAGTGCCGCACCGGACTAAACCGCAGAGAGCTTGGGGATCATTGGTTGGTTGATGATGCGGTCGTCCTCTCTGCTTCAAGATTGTTTGTGCCTCATCAAACAGTTTCTTTGTGATGATTGGCTCGTACCTTCCTTCATGGAGTTCACCACCATAGCGAAAGAGGCCGATATAGAAAGGATTACTTAAGATAAAAGTCGCTCTCGTCTTGTGGATTCTCTTTCCACCAAGCGAGAGGATGCCTCTTTGCGCCAAAAAGTCAGAGACATCTTCAAGCCTCGCACCACCCTTGGCATAGAACTCAAAGGCAGAACGGATAACCTTGGAGAACTTGCGATCAACCACTACTGTCTTGGTGCGAGGATCATTAAGATAGCCAATAGGTGCAGGACCAGGATACTCACCCCGCTTCACCTTTTGGCGCAATCCTCTCTTGGTGTTCTCGGAAAGAGAATCCACATAGTATTTGCTTTGACCAAAGGCAATATTGAGCATGAACTTACCTTGAGAGGTATTCTCCATCCAAAACGTAGGGAACTTGAGGCCCGCAAGAACTCCCGTATCAAGCAGGTAGATCAATCGTCCCCCGTCTACTGAATTGCGCGCAAGACGATCGGGGTGCCAAGAAAGCACACCTGAAGCTTCACCAGCCTCAATGCGCGATAACATTTCGTTAAAGATAGGTCGACCAGGAATCTTGGCAGATTGTTTTTCAATGAAAAGATCGACGACTTCAAGATCAGCTGTCTTAGCATATGCGCGCAATTCTGTGATTTGATCCTCGATTGATCTGACCTGCTTGTCCTCCACATCGGTACTCTTGCGGGCATAGATGAAATATTTGATGAGATTGTTCATGCTCAATGTTGTATTAAATTGAAAGCAAATATGAATCGCACGGGATGTCGAACCTCCGCCTGGCCGCCCGCCGCCTGCTCGGGGATCCAGTCGCACCTTGGTCATTCATTCGGGACGCCGCCGCCGCGAGCCCCGATTTTTCGGAAAGTTCTATGTTGGTGCGTTTGTTTGACCAGGCGCGAACCTATTTCAAAAAAAAGTGATCGCGCCTGTCCCTAAATTCCCCGCGGGGTGGTGTGACGGACGCCTCATTGAAAAAGGTGTCTCCGTCCGCCTCACCTCTGGACAAGCCAGAGGTGGCCGCTTCACGCCAGCCCCGCCATGCCCTTTCGGATTTTCGCGCGGTCGGTCGGGAATTATGGATTCAAGGGTGGGAGGCGGCTGTTTCGCGTCGAGACAGCCGCGGGTGGGAAATGATAGGGCGATAGCACCACTTTCTGTCTCTCCTAGTTTAATTATATACCAACGTTGTCACGATGCACAACTATCAATTACAATAGTGTTGTGGATAACACTTCTGAATTTGGAAAAAAGGTCAAAAAAATAAGACAGGCAAAAGGTTTATCGCAAACCGATGTTGCCTCAAAGCTCTCTACAGACAAGAGTTTTATCAGTAATCTTGAAAATGGGAGAAAAAACCCTACTTTAAAAACAATTCTTAGCTTAGCAAAAGCGCTGGGGGTTACAGTAAGCGAATTAACAAGATAACTATGAAAGAAAGAATTACACAACAGGAATTGATCGAACCTAGAGCCATAACAAAGAAACACGATAAGGAAGGTCGTGATGTTGTTGCAACACAAGTACGCGAGGCAAGAGAAAAAATGCGATCTGTACTCGAAGGTATTACAAGAAATAGAGAATCGGCAGTGAAAAACACTGCGAGAATTCACGAATTGGAATTCGAAAAAGAAAGTAAACAAGAAGCATTGGCGCAAGCAACCGAAAGATTATTGGCAAAAATCAAATCTGTTTTTGGAATGACTGATCAAACGGTCATGAATGTAGAACAAGATATAGATACGATTGAGCAAGAGATAGGTACTTTGACCACCGAGATGAACGCACTTCGAGAGGAAATTGTTACCTTATATACAGAACAGAATAAGATCGTAGGCGGTCAAAATGTTTTAGATGCCTACTACGAAAAGGCCCGGAGTACACCTCTTACCCAAGAAGAAAAGCGTGAATTGCTCACTCCTGAAGTTTTGGAGAATCTTTCAACACAAGAATATATTGCACTTTGGCGCAGACTCAATCCAGCTTTTCTGGCACACACGACACGACAGGGATTTCGAGATCACAGTGCGATGATTTATCACTCTGCAGGATTAGAGCAATTTCATGATGGGTTTGCTTCCGTTTTGACTGATGAGAAAAAAGTTCGACCACCGTTTGCGGTGGAAGGATTGCGGGCTCGCGACGAGGCTAACATTATTGAGTTTATGAAAGAAGGAGAAGTTTTGGAGGCCGCGGATGAAAAAGAAGCAAGGAAAAGGCTAGATGAACTTCTGAATTATTCGTGGGCGTCCGCACCAAAGTATCCTGATAAAACAGCAGTTCACTTTACTGCCCAGATGGTTGGTGATGAATACTACGGCGGAGAAACGGGAAATGAAGTATTTTTTGTTTTTCCATCAGACGTATTAGCATCTCAAAATAATTTTTCATTTAATGGTTGGCAAAAGGATTTTACTCATGCCCAAAGCGAGGATAAATGGAATGATGTTTTTGTTTGGCCTAATAAGTTGGACGATCCAGGTATGTCTGTTGATACGGGTATCGTTTTTTTGCCGAAAAATACACCAGTTGATCCGGAAACAGGATCAAAGTATGCTTCTGAATTGAAATCCGTTGAAGGTCAAAATGTGAGAGCGATGATTGAAGATTCAGAATTGGTAGACGCATTTATTCGTTGGTTTAGGGGCTTGAATGATCAGTCTGCGGTCAAAATCGCCATTAAAGCATATAGTGGAAGTAGGGATTATAGACGTAATGACGAACTACGGCGAGAGTATGAAAATACTCTTCGTACGGATTTAATTAACTTAGGGATTAATGAAGACGTAGCATTACACCTAGGAAGTTCTCTTTTCCATCAGCTCGATTTAGATATGAAGGTGCCCGATGAACATTTGCGTGAAAAATTACAATCTTCTCGGGGCAATTTCAAGCGCGCGGACAAAACGGTTCCATCTCAAGAATACTGGGAGAAATATTTTGAAGCTAATCCACATCTTAGACCAAAACACATCGTGTACTACGAAGGCGATCCAACAAGTGCAATCTTAAGATTTCAACAAGAAAATGATATCGGAAAAGCGGATACGTCCGCTACAGACGGACAGCTACTAGGGTACGATGACCATTTTGTATTAAATATGAGAGATGACCCACGGGCAAACGTCGGACTTGCCGAACTAAAAGCCACCGCAGAGAAGATTATTGAGGATCATTACAGAACCTAGGATTGGCTAATGAACTACCCTATCTCAGGCGAAAATTGAAAGAGCCCGCCAGCATGCGCTGACGGGCCCGGAAGCTCTCTCGAATTCTTGTTCTCGTTGACCACCTAAGGTCGCCGAATTAATCCGAGTGCTTCGTGAAGAACTGCTACTGCTTTTTACCCTCCACCCTCTTCTCCATGTCGTCGAAGATGTTCGCTGTCGTGTCTTTGGCGAGCGAGAGGAGCGAGAGATAGGTTTCTTGCGCGTTGGATGGGTTAACCTTCTTGGACGACTCACGAAGCTCAACGATTACTGGGCCCAGCACATCTCGAAGTTTTTTCTCAAGAGTGAGCTGGTACAGATCGTGAAAGATTCGCGCTTCCTGTTCCGCTGCCGCTTCGTCGGTCGGGTTGGCCATGTTACCTCCCATCGCCAGTGATATCGGCGACGTTGTGGACATGGATCGTGGTGGACCATTCTGTGAGTCCCATACCACGATTGGGCACGAAGGACTCTGTGAACCACAAAGGCGACCCGAGAGGCACGTCAGAGATTACTTGCACGACTCCCTTTGCCTCATAAGGAACCGTCTGGGCTCCCTCTCGAGCCATGAGAGTGTAGTGCACGTCGCCATACTGATCGTGTCGGGTGAAGACACGCTCGAGCCGATGTTCGGTAGGCGTATTGCGGTAATCCGCGATGGTAGCCGCCCTCTCCTCTTTGGCGAACTTATCGAAGGCGCTAGCACCAAGCGCGGCCAGCCCAGCCGGAACCGTGAAGAACATCAGGAGTAGGAAACCCATGGCCAATTCCTTCAGGCCACGAATTCTCGCCTCCATACGCCAGCGCTTTTCTTTTGCACTGAGTGTCATAATCCCTCCAAGGGCAGATGGACTCCAGCGGAACGCTGGTTTATCCCTGACCCTGTTTCAAATCACAATCATTATGATCTAAAACAGAGCCAGGAATTTTAAGCAGTAGTTTTTAAAGAACTTGTATCTATCAGCTCACTATTTTTGATAATGAGCTCAATGATGCGGACTTTATTTTCGGAAAAGTCCCTAACCGGCGTTTTGTCAGGTTCGCCTCCTGTACTATACCCTACTCCTCGTCGGATTCTTTTTCTCCCGTGATGATTCCGAGGAGCTTCTTGAACGCTCCCTGCCAGTTCTTCGTCTCGGCATCCTTGTAGTTGTCGAAGGAGGAGTCGGCCATCTCCGGCCAACCGAGAGACCTTCCGAGATCGCACACCCACTGGTACTTGATCCCGTGGTGAGAGCCAGCGGTGCAGATGATGACGGGGATGCCCGCCTTCTGGGCCTTGAGGACGACCGAGAGTCCACACGGCTGATCGTCGGCATTGTAGGGCGGACGACTCGTGAACGGCATGAACAGGTCGGTGACGACACCATCCACAGCAGGCAAGATGTCAGAGGGTCGCAACATCCTCGAAGCCTCTTCCACGGTGGTGGCGGTGACGAGCTCGATGTCGAACTCCTTGGCCGCGGCAACTGCGTCCTGCATATGCTTCTTGTTGTCCTCGACGACGAGAATGCGCACGATAGCCCCCTTTTGCCTTGAGCGATTGGATTCCAGCGGGACGCTGGTTTACCCGTGACCCTATTTCAAGCCACTAAAAATGACCTCAAATAGAGCCACGGAATAAGGTAGTAGTGTAAAGAACAAGTATGCCGTAAGTATATCAAAACCCTTGACGAAAGTCAAGGTGCAGTTTGTAGTATTTACATTTAAAATTAACCTGCTATACTTCAATAAATCGGTCTAGGTTTCCCGTCTCATCCCGAGCCGGTCGAAACAAACCCGAGGAGGTGTATGATGAGCAAGAGAGATGATGCGTTGTATCAGTCACATCTGCGGGAAGCCAAGAAAGCCCGCAAGACCGGCAACCTGCAGGAAGCGCTGAACCACTACGTAAGCGCGAGCCTGATGCGTCCGACGGACATGAACGTGAGAAGGGAGGTTGCCGAGGCTCAACTGTCACTCGGCTACTTCCACGAAGCGGGTGTGTCCTATATTGCGATCATCGGGTATTCCTGGGATGAAGGCTTTTATCTCCGCGCGACGGCCGCTTGCAAGCGGTTGCTCGAGATCATGGAGAACGAGACCAGGAAGCCGGGACTGTCGAGCGCGATTCTCACCCAGGTCTTCAAGAAGCCGCTCAACGCGCCGATCCAGCCGTAGCACCCGCTCACGCCTACCCCTCGGGGTTAGGCGATGAGTCTAACCCCGAGGCATGACGCACAAGCGACATGCCTCTTTTCTTTTTCGCAGTGGAATAACCGAAAAAGTTCTGATAAGCTACTTTTATGAAAACCGTTGGCATCATTGGCGGACTAGGGCCAGAAACAACTTCGGAGTTTTATCTCGACATAGTCTTTTCGTCTAGCAAAAAGGATAAAACTGCTCGCCCGGGAATCATTATTTCTTCGGTTCCTTTGCCTTATCAAATTGAAGAAGATCTCATCTTGAGAAGCGAGGGTGCCGAGCGATATATTCCATACCTCACAACCGAAGCGCAGAGGCTTGAAAAAGCCGGAGCGGAGTTTATCGTTATGCCATGCAATTCTCTGCATGTATTTATCAAACAAATCAGAGAATCAGTTTCGGTTCCTGTTTTGAGTATTGTGGAAGAAATGGTGAAGTTTCTGAAACAAGAGAATATGAATCGGGTTGGCATAGTTTCTACCTCCGCAACGATCAAGAATAAGCTATACGAAACAGCTTTTGCGGAGCATGGCATTGAGTATGTTGCCCCTGACGAATTACAACAAGCTAGAATGGGTAAATTTATTCTCAATCTTGTCACGGGTCAGCAGAAAAACCGTGATCGAGACGAGCTCATTGGTATCATTAATGATTTTGAGGGTAAAAATGTCGATTGCGTAATACTTGCTTGTACCGATTTGCAGTTGCTTATTCCTCAACACTCTAAACTAAAGATATTCGACACGATGAAGATATTTGCTGATGCGACAGTAGAGATGATCTTGAACTAAGGGAGCAAACGCTGCGAAGCGGCGCATTGTCCGCGCGCGGGAGGACGGGGCAAGGACACATGATACGACGCACCAGCGACCATGGTATTTTCTCTCCCGTGTTTCTGCCACCAGGCGGAACTATTTCATTGTTTCTATTTTGGCCAAAGTTTCAGCGTCTAGGCCTTTAAATTTCTCCAGGGTTAAATAAACACGTTGGCCCTGCCCTGTCTCAATCATTTTTGCTGCTATTTCTTGATGATTCAATAGCGGGAGTTTTTCTAGGTTTCGTGCCACAGCCCAGGCAAACCCTTTTTCAATTAACTTGAAAGCGATAGCTTTGTTCACGTTTGGAAGCTTAGTTAAATGGTCAACGACTTCTTCACCACGTCCTATCTCGATCAGTTTTATTATGACTTCTTGTAGATCAATGCCCTTGAACCTTTCTAAGTGCTTTAAAATAAGATGGCTTTGTTTTTCTTTGAGTAATTCAGTAATGACTTCTCGTGGATCAAGATTTTTGAAATAACCCAAATTTGATAGCACATTTTCACTGTCACGCAAATAAATCAATTCTAGTGCAGTTTTTCTGTGTAGAGCAGAATCAATCCCTGCCAATACACGTGGATAGTCTTTGGGGTGAGATAGAAGTTGGGATGCGGACTCGCTTCCGTGATCACTTTTTGGTTTTGAACTAGATTCTTCTTCATCCCGCTTTATCTTCTCTAATACTTGCAACGTGGCATCCGTTAAACCACGGAAATTAGGCGAATACCTGATAACATTAAGTCCACCTCCTGCCTCAATCATTCTTGATGCTATTTCTTGATGATCTAGATCCATAAATTTTTCCATGTGTGCTGCGAGAGCAGCAGTCTGCCCTGTTTCAATCAATTTGAGGGCCAGTACCTTGGAATCATCAATTTTGAACTTCTCTAAATTAGCAACGACTTCCCAACCAAGTCCAACCTCACATAATTTTATTGCGACTTCATGATCTAGTTCCTTAAATAAACCTAAATTCAGGATGAGAGATTCTGTTTTTCTAATCGAGATTAACTTCAACGCTATTTTGCTATGCAAGGAACGATCAACTTTTCTCTCCATGTATTCTGGAAATCGAGCGGAATCCATCTGTAGGGCAACGCAGGCACTATTAATTTTACTTGCTTCTTCCGCATTTTGTTCAGAATCAGGCTGAGTTGGGGTATCTCTTTTTGCTTCGGTCATACGATTAAGTATAGGTATAAATATGTTGATAGTAAACCCCTAGTATCTTTCCCGTTCCCGCATCCTCCCCCGTGTTTCCGCCACCAGGCGGAAACACAATAATAGAGTCTCCTCCGCCTGCCCGCGAGGCTCTGGAGTAAGTGGACGTAGAGAGGAAAAAGAGCTACGATATACCACATAACTTATGGAGGAGACTCGCGGGCCAGCCGCCACGCCAGTATGTGCCCCGCCATATCCATAATTCCCGACCGACCGCGCGAAAATCCGAAAGGGCATGGCGGGGCTGGCGTGAAGCGGCCACCTCTGGCTTGTCCAGAGGTGAGGCGGACGGAGACACCTTTTTCAATGAGGCGTCCGTCACACCACCCCGCGGGGAATTTAGGGACAGGCGCGATCACTTTTTTTTGAAATAGGTTCGCGCCTGGTCAAACAAACGCACTGTGAATAATAATGCTCCCGTGGTGAAATGGATATCATTTTTGCCTTCGAAGCAAAAGTTGGGGGTTCGAGTCCCTCCGGGAGCATAACAGAGGAAATATTAATGACCACAAGAGGTTGACTTTGTATCTAAGAAGAGTAGTTTAGTTCCTCAACAAACCAAACAGTTTTCAAATTTTATGGAATTGAAAAGACCCACCGGATTGTTCCCGGCGGGCCTTTGAAGAGTTGCTTGTCCGAAACGAGTGTCATCGCGCAGCCTCTTCTCGAGCTAATGAGCTTCCTCGCGAGTGTACCAGGGCCTGTGCCTTTGCTCGGTTTTCTTGACGTGTCGCTTCATTCCGGCGGGAAGAGGTCGCTGATTAAAGCCGACGCCGCCGTTGTAGCCATCCGCGAAGGTTGTGTGCTCGCAGTTGTCACACAGAGGCTCGCCACAGACGAACTGACCCGTCTCGCCGCAGCTCTGCGTGGCCGGTTGACCACACGAGATGCAAACCTTGTCTTTGTGTTTCTCGCAGCGATTGCCCTTTCCATGGACAACCGTTTTGCATCTTCCGATCCACGCCTCGTCGAAGTCGCAGGTCATCGCTACTCTCTTTCTCTGCTAACTTGTGTTCTGTAGCAGTTTTCAATTCCGAAAATCAGAATGAAAAATCGCTACAGAACTTTTGAAAGAACTTTTCATCTATCAGCTCATCTTTTGACTTGCCTTGAGCTTGTCGAAAGGTGAACTCAATGATGCGGACTTTGTTTTCGGAAAAGTCCCTAACCGGCGTTTATTTTATCAGGACGCCTCCTGTACTACTCGCCTACCAGCGCTCCTCCACGACCTTGCGGCCGAAATACACGTGGGAGTCGCTGAACTTGATGTAGACGGTACCCTGGTTGGCGAGGTACTCGGGCATGGTCACGCCGTACACGACGTGGTTATCCATCCAAGTCCTTGAGCAAGTCACGGTCGAGCGTGAGGAAGCGCTCCTGGACCTGGGCCGTTCGGTACGGGAAATACTTCACTTCGCCCTCGATCGTTGCCTTCTTGGTGGCAGTCATCATCTCCTCCATTCTCCTTGGACTCCAGCGGGACGCTGGTTTATCCGTGACCCTATTTCAAGTCACATAAATGACCTCAAATAGAGCCACGGAATCGGGGTAGAATATAAAGAACAAATATGCCATAAGTATATCAAACTCCTTAACGAAAGTCAAGGTGCAATGTGTAGTAAAATAAGCTGATTTTGAGCCGTTTCTAGCCGCCGGAGAAGGCTGTCTTTTTCCTGTGTTTTGCCACCAGGCGGAGAAACCTTTTTTCAGTATCGGCTCTTGACTCTGTATTTAAAAAGAGTAACTTAGTACCCAGATATTCCCTCCCGCACGAGAGCGCCGGATAGTTCAGGCGTTGTCGGAGGGGAGGGAGAAGTGACAGAAGGATACGCAGTTGGTCAAAAGCCCCCTGGGCTCGCGGGGGATGGATCTTTCGTGGCTCTGGGTGTACGCGTGTTCTCGATCGTCGACGATGAAGGTAAGGTCCTTTCCGTGGATAAGACCACGGGCCTCCTCGTCGAAGAGAAGGAGGACGAATAGCTCACTTTGTAGGACCACGGCGAGAGTCTGAACGATCCGGCCACTTGGCCCTGCCCGTCCCGCGTGCAGTTTGCGCGGGCGGGCTTCGTCGTTTAATAAATTGAGATTAGTCAAACGTCCTTTTTGTCCAAAACACCAAATGGCTTTGTTGAGCCATTCAAGTCTTTGAATAGGGGATAAGCCTGTGGATACAGTGGATAACGGACACTCGATTTCGTCAAAAATGGCTTAAAATATAAGAACATGAAGGACAGACTTGATAAGGCTACTGTAGGTAAACTAGGTGAAGATGTGGCCTGCAAATATCTGACAAAGCACGGATATAAAGTAATAGAGCGGAACTATTGGAAGAAATGGGGGGAGATAGATGTGATAGCCATAAAGGACAATGCCTATCACTTCGTCGAAGTTAAGTCAGTTACCCGATCACTTAGCCCTAAACCCGCCTCCAGCGGGTCGGGCGATAATCAGGCAGTGCCTGATTATTTAGCCGAAGAAAACGTTCACCCCTGGAAACTCAAACGTCTCTCTCGGGCCATACAGACGTATTGCCTAGAGAGGAACTTACCAGACGACCAAGCCTGGCAATTAGACGTGATTACTGTCGAACTCGACTTTGATACCCGCAACGCCCAGGTTAAGTATCTACCGGACATAGGTTAAATAAGCTGCATGATACAATTTGTGTATGACCGTGTATGTTTTCGTTGACGCTTCCAATCTTTGGGCGGCTCAGAAGTCTAAAAAGAAATTACTGGATTACTCTAAGCTCGCAGACTTTCTTTGCCTAACTCATGAATGTAAATTAGTAAAGATTTTCTACTATGATGCTTACCCAGCCGATGGAACGAGGAAGTATAGTCTTGACGGTAAACACAAATTTTACACTTTCCTAAAGAAAGGACTGCATTTCGCATTAATTACTAAGAAGCTAAAGCAAATCAGATCCATTACAGATAAAGGTGAGGTGATTGTGGAGAAGGGCAATATGGATGTTGAGATTACTATTGATGCGCTTCATCACATGGATAAGTACGAGGGCGCAGTTCTCTTCACTGGTGATTCTGATTTCTTGGCTCTGGTTACGTACCTTAGAAATCACAAAAAGAAAGTTTACATATATTCATCCAAAAATAATATTTCAGAAGAATTAAGAACTGGCGCCGATGGCTACACCGACATACTCAACATAGCTGAACTCTGGGGTAAGGATTTGAAGCGCAGAGAAGAACAATAGAGTTCTAAATAGAAGCAACCCTCCTCGCGGAGGGTTGCCCTTGGATGTAATACCCTTTCAGTTATTGCTAACCGAAAGACATTAAAAGTATAGCAAGTAGCCGCTAGTGGTCAAGGGGCATAAATAAAAGTCATAACCATCGAACTCGATTTTGCCACTCGTAACGCCCGAGCGAAGTATCTCCCAGATATCAGGTAGTAAAGAAAAGAGGCCCAGTTTCCCGGGCCCCTAACGTTACCGACTCCCCAGGCCATTGTCGGGTGCTTGGTCGCACCCGAAGTACCACTCGATGAACTTGGGGCTTGCGTTATTTAGAGTCCTTTCCCATCTCTCCTTTGCCTTCTCCTCTCTTACCGCCTCCTTAACGGCCTCCTTGATTGTTTCCTCCACGGAGTTATCCTTTGTCATCGTTTTCTCCCTTCTTTTTTCTTGCCCGTTCTCGCTCTTGAGCAAGCATGACCTGAACACCTCGAAAAGTGTTGAAAAGAATCGAATTGTTTCTGAGGGGAATCCCCTTCGACGCCCGTTTTATCTCCTCTTCGGTCGGCGGGGCGGGGACGGAGATGTGATGTCCGCATGCGACACCCTTCACGTAGAACTCGCCCTCATTTTTGCCTGCTTTGACTTGTTTTTTGTCGTAATCGGCCTGCTTCCTGCATTTGTCACATAGTGCGCTTATCGTAGCAGTCATGAGGTCACCTCTCTGTTCTCAAGACTAGAGCATGAGGTCTAATAGTCAACAGTATTGATAAGCAAAAATATTATAAAAAGTCTTACAAGACAGCATACTTTTGAATCTTGGGCACGTTGTAGTCAAAAGTATTGACTAAGTTTGTAATTTGGTACAGAATGGCTCTAATATGGATGAAAAAGAGGCTATAAAAAGTTTGGGTATGGGTGACAAGGAGGCGAGTGTTTACCTTGCGCTTTTGCAATTAGGCCAAGCTTCGGCTTATCAAGTTGCTACGAAGAGTGGCTTGAAGAAGCCGACTACATATGTGGTGCTTGATGCGCTTGTTAAGAAGGGTGTGGTCAATCTTGTGCCACGGTCACGCAAGCGTCTGTACAGACCTAGATTGCCGGAGCAGTTACTTGGTGTCGCGCGAGAGAGACTTGTCGAGTTTGAAGACTCGCTGCCTCGTTTAAAAGCTCTCACGCGTGGTAGTGCAACTAAATTCGACACTCTTTACTATCAGGGTGGCGAGGGGATTAAGCGGTCTCTGCTCTTTGGTCTGGATCGATTGAAGTTCAAGGAGATTGTGGGATTTTATGCAAAAGCAGATTTAGTGAGTAAGGATCTTTTGCCTATTTACGACGAATTTAATAACAAAATGAAGCGGCGAAGGATTAGAGTTCGGGGTATTGTGCCAGACCATCCGTCACTTAAGCACTATCGCAAATTAGACAAAGAGTATCGGCGAGATATGCGTATGATCGCCCAAGATCTCTACTCATCGGATCAGCAAATTGATATCGCGCCAGATTTTGTGCGGATAATAGATCATAAGAACTTGCAGGCAGTGGTGATTGAAAACGAGGACTTGGCCAAAACCTTCCGTCAGATTTTTGAACTGGTGTGGGCCAAGTATTAAGGTTAAAATGCTTGAAGGTGTTTCGGGATTAATAATTGATTGATAATTAAAGATTTGTAAATTTTTATGTACGAAATTAATTTCTGGCATGTTTTGATTTTGGCAATATCAGGATCAGACTGTCTAAGTTTAGTGAGGCTGGTATGCTTGCCGCCAAAGGAAGATTGAACTATTGAGTTTAATTATTTTTGGCTGGATCAAAGGGGAAGTAGTAGATGTCGAAAACTGTATTACCTTTTGCGTTTTTTATTTGATCAATCGGGGCGACTGTTTTCTTAAGTAATTCAGTGAAAATCAAGATATTTTCTCGCTCTTTTATTTGCTTATTATTGTCAGTTTGATCACGAGCGATAATAAACGTAGCGTCAACAAAGCCGAGATCTTTGTAGAAACTAAACGAGCCATCTTTGGTTTTGTCTATGAACTCGCTGATCATGTGGATGGGCGTGCGCTTATAGAAGCGACGTCGTTCGATAATCCAAAATGAGGCGAACCAGTCCATGCGCTCGTCAAAAACTAACAAGTGTTCTTGGCCAATTTTGCTGTAAGGATTTGCACTAATCTCTCGCAAGAAAGACTCTTTTTGTTTATCAGCTAATTGCTTGACGTCTGTGTATGTAACAGTGTTGGAGATAGCATTGTTTGTTTTGTAAAAATTGGCTACCCAAGTTTCGAGCTCACTGTAACCTTGCCAGCTGGCACTATAATCTGTCTCAAGAATTTTGCCCACAAGCGATTCGCTGGTCGCTTTTCTGGGAGCTAATTGATTTTGAATTGTAACGCTTAGTTCAAATAAAATTAGCAGACCAGCCCCCGCCAGAATTAATTTTTTATATTTAGTTAGATTAAATTTCAGCCAAACTTTTTCTGCACCTAATGAAGTCAGAATAATTATAAAGGGCACTAGTATTGCCCCGATCCAACCAACTGCCCCAATTGTTATTAGCTCAAGTAGAGCAAGCAGTAATCCCACAACGAGCCAGCCGGGAGGCGAGCTAGTCAGGCCAATTAATGCGAGTATAAGTAGGGGATAGCTGAATGCTTTGCCAGTTATTAGCTCCTGCCCCACTCTTGACGGCTCGAATTCTTTCTCTCTTGTGAGTCCGGCGAAATCTGCAGGTTTGTGGCCGAGCATGGTCGAGATAGCCGCATCGAAGTGGCCCCTAGTTTGATACATTTTCACATTGTAAGTAACGATAGGTGAGATAAGCACGAGAAACAGACAAATTCCTAGCCAGAATTGCCTAGTTCGCAAACTTTCTCGTCGGTATAAAAGTAGCCAGAAAAAGAAAAGAGGGAGGATAAATAAAAAAGTATATTTAGTCAGCATCCCCAAGCCGCACATAACTGCCCACCAAACATAATTTCTATGCGCATCTTTTGCTCTCAAAAAGAAATAGATAGATAACGCGATAATGGGGATGAGAAAGCCATCAAGGAAGCCGATGCGCGATAACCAAACCGGATAATTACTAATTGCTATTAGTCCCGCAGCAATTAAGCCCAACCGCTCACTTTTAACCTGCCTGCCAAGCAAATACAAACTATAAACCGCGAGTAGCCCCATAAGCGCAAAGGGGACACGTGCGCCAAATTGGTTAACGCCAAAAATCTTGAACGAAATATTTTGTGCAATAAACACTAGTGGGGGAGCGTCGTGGAAAGAAAGTTTCTGCCACCAATGTTCTCTCTCGAACCAACTTGGTGGCGTTGATTGCAAATTAGTAGCGGCCATGAAGTCGACATAACCCACAGAGCGATAAGAATAAGTGGCGTCATCAGCCACAATGTCCGGCCCCGGCAAATTCCAAAAACGCAAAACAGTAGCAAAAATCAAAATTCCAATCAGAATTCTATTCTCTAGTTTCACAATCGGGGCGCCGGGAATTGAACCCGGCCCTCTTGCTCCCAAAGCAAGTATACTACCGATATACTACGCCCCGCTGGCGTTTCCCATCCTAGCATAAAAATTGTAGAATGGCTTTCATTACGGGCCATAGTATAGTGGTAATATCCGCCCATGGGGTGGGTGAGACAGCAGTTCGATTCTGCTTGGCCCGAAAGTTGCGGGTGTTGTTTAGCCGCTCAAATATATTTGAGCGAGCCCCGCCCGAGTACGGGTGGGTGGTAAAATGGGGTAGAATTGAGAAAAATATTGCGGGATTAGTTAAGCGGTATAATAACAGTTTTCCAAACTGTGGTCAGGAGTTCGACTCTCCTATCCCGCATCATGATACAAGGTTCACAAAATTTACATTCACACACATATCTATCTGATGGCAAGATGACACACAGAGAAACACTTGATGTTGCTCTTGCGGATGGCTGCACTGTTGTTGCTTTTACTGATCATGATATTTTGATGCCGCCGGAAATATTTAATGAGCTTAGTAAACTCGAACACAAAGTTAAATGGATCTCTGGCATAGAGCTATCTACTAAAGAAGGCGCACACATAATTGGCTTATTCATAGATCATACTAATAATGCCCTGGTGCGTCATTGCAAAATAGTTAAGCAGTCGAGAATAGATAAAGCTACAACTATTTCAGAAAATCTCGCCAAGTTAGGATTCACTATCACAGCCGAAGAAGTTTTGAGTAAGGCGAGTGAGGGTGTGGTAGCCAAACCTCACATTGTTGAAACTCTGGTAAGTCATCCGGAGAATATTCCAACTCTGGAAAATTATATAAAAAAGTTTGAAGAGGCGAGTAAAACTAATCCGGAATTAGCAGAAGCATCTCTCGATGCCAAAGAGGGTAATAGTAGATGGGGGATTAATGCTTATGTATATCCTCTTTTTTTGAGCGAGACCGCTTTCGTTCCCGGTGTATACCAAGATTATGCTGGGGTGCCTGATCTTGATGGTGCGGTGAGCTTGATTAGGGGAGCTGGAGGGCTAGCTTTTTTGGCCCACTGGCACACAGACAGGAAGGTTTTCACTCTCGAGGTACTCGAAAGTATATTTAAAGCAGGACGACTTGATGGCGCGGAAACTAAACTGGGGTGGAAAGATAAAGAGAAAGCTATTGATCAAGAAAAAGAAAAAAAATATTTAGAATTAGCAGAACTAGTAGATCGCACCGGCGTTCTACACAGCGTCTCAATTGATGCACACAGCAAAGAAGATTACGAGGTCTTTACCCGAGATGAAGCCTTCGCTAGTCACAGTCTCGGCATACTAGAGAAAATATATGAAAAGTATCCCGACAAGTTATCGTAGTCGGGTGGAGATTGATGCTCGCGCGCTTACTCACAACCTGCGAGTTTTTCGTAAACTTGTGAAGAATAATGTACGAGTGATGGTTGTAGTCAAGAGCAATGCCTACGGGCATGGATTAGTAGAGTGTGCGAAGTTATTCAGCGGTCGCACCGCCACGGGCGGAACGACCGCGAACGTGGTTGATTGGTTGGGTGTTGATGATCTTGATGAAGCGCTCGCATTGCGCAAATCAGGTATCAAGTTGCCACTTTTAGTTTTGGGTTACACTTTGCCTGCACGTTACACAGAGGCAGCAAAGAGTAATATATCCGTTACTGTTTCGAGCATTGAATCGCTGAGACATTCATTGAAAATTGAAAATCGAAAATTGAAAATTCACCTTAAACTTGAAACCGGCCTAAACAGGCAAGGAATTACGGAAACCGAACTTACAGAAGCTCTGAAGTTCTTGAGAACACTAGAACATGTGATGCTCGAGGGTGCATACTCGCATTTTGCTGGGGATGCTCCCAAGTTCACTAAGTTCTCACAGAAACAGTCAGTAAGTTTTAATAGAATGGCAAAGCAAATTGAGAACGCGCTTGATCGTAATGTTATCAAACATATTGCCGATACTGCCGCCACAGTTCTATTGCCCCAGTCTCATTTAGATATGGTGCGAATCGGCATAGGGTCTTATGGCTTAGATCCATTTTCTGATCCCAAACTGACAATTTTGAAAAAACTCAAACTTAAGCCGGCACTCAGTTGGTACTCTATCATTGAGCAAGTGAAGAGCGTAAAGAAGGGTGAACGAGTGGGCTATGATCTG
>ERZ1292623.1385-Hain-H51-01um-R1-1385-length-23458-cov-6_pt1 | contig 23458 bp, 40 predicted proteins | sample MGYA00564398_ERZ1292623 | MGnify/ENA primary metagenome ERZ1292623 (study PRJEB36523, sample SAMEA6512633) | groundwater metagenome | collected 2019-01-07 | study: AquaDiva: Metagenomics assemblies of 32 groundwater samples | reverse complement strand
AGAAGTCCCAGCTCTTGCCCAGCCCCTGGACGTGGGTCTTCTGCCACTGGTCGAATCGCTGCACCTGGCTCCCGAACCCGAGGATCTCTCCCGTGATGTGGGGGAAGACCAGCTCCTTCGGGGGGAAGACGGCGCCGTACACGTCCATGTCGGACGAGTCGTTGGACACGCCGTACGCGACGGAGCCCATCATGGTCTCGTAGCAGACGTTGTCCGGCAGCCACTTCGGCATGTCCATGGTGATGCCGGCGTCTATCAGCTTTCGTAGTGACATGTGCCCTCCTATCGGTGGGAGCCCCAGGATTCGAACCTGGCATCCATGCGGATTACGTGATCTACAGCCACGCGCCTAACCAACTCGGCATGACTCCCTAGCGCTTCCTCGTGAAGTCCCTGATCTCCTCCTTCGGAGTGACCTGTATCCAGTACCCTCCGGGTTGGAGCATGAGCCTGCGGCCGCACTTCTCACACTCGCGTGTGTTCTCGTCAGGCTGGTCGTAACACCAGCCACACGGGCATGGGTCACCGAGGAAGAAGGACATGACTACCCACTTATCCCTAGCTTCCTGGCGAGCTCGGCGTAATCGAGGTGGCCGACCACCTCGGCCTCCTCTGGTACGCGCATATACACATTCCTCCTCACCAGGACGGTGAGGATGTTCCCCTCCGCATCCGCGGAGTGGACGAGACCGACCTCACGCCCAAACTCGGAGTGGTTGACCAACACCCAGACGGGTGAGAAGCTGTTGGTGACCCTCACGGGACGAACGTGCCGCCGTTGTCGACGATGTTCTGGAAGATGGCGCGCATCCTCTCCTCGTCCGAGTCGTACCTCTTGCCGAAGTCCGACGCGCGCTGGCCGAGCTTGCGCGACGGCCCCTTGTAGAACCTGCTGCTCTCCTCGAACGCCGCCTCGATCAGCTCGATCTGGTCCTTGGTGAACCAGCTCTCGAGATAGGACCGCATGAAGTCGTCGTCGCTCGCTCCGCTCATGTCGGAGGCCTCCACCTGATCGTTGCGGCGTACCGCGGCGACGAAGCACGCCCCGATCCCACACACCTCACACGTCTCGCTCCTCTCGATCAGCTCGTGAAGCTGCACCGGTGCCTCAGGCGCCGTCGACCAGTCGTCCCAGTACTTCTCCTCGATGTCGCTGTCGAGCTCCATGTACGTCCCGCTCTGCGCGATGACCTTCTCCGTCTCGAGGAGCTCGAGGACGTCCTTCGCGATCGTGATCCTCTGGCGCTCCAGGGGCATCTTCCGGAAGCGGTAGTTCCGGTCCCTGATCCTCTTGTTCTGCTTCCTGATCTTCTCCGCGAGCGTCTCGCTGATCTTGCTCATGTTCTTTCCTTTGCTTTCTTGCCTCTATGCCGGTCTCTTGGCCAGCTCGAAATCGGCGACACCCAGTTTACGGGCGACCTCACGGGCCTCGTCGTGGGAGAGCTCCCCCGAGAGGAGCAGCGCCGCCCAGCTGCATCCCAGGTCGATCGGGTAGGACGCCTCGTACACCACCATGCGCAGCGCCCGCAGCTCCCTCTCGCTGAGCTCGATCACTTCTTCCTCCTCGGGGGCCAGCCCTTCTTGCCCTGGCGCATCTGCACGGTGCCGGGGATCGCCGCCGTGAGCTTGTACAGCTCGTACACCGACGTCAGGCCCGGCCTGAACGAGTAGGCCGGCGGCGCGTTGGTCTTGATCTCCAGCTCGGTGAGGGTCCTGGCCACCTCGTCCATCACCTCACTGAGCTTGGACAGGTCCACCTTCATCTCCTTGTCGGCCGGGATCGGCTCGGTGAGGGTGAACTCGACTATACCGTTCTCGTGCACGTGTACTCGCATCATAGGTCCCCCTTCAGGACGACCCTCACGGTCGTGGAGACGTCGGGGTCGCTGCCGTTCCGGCGCTTCCTGCCGCGTCCTTTAGAGGAGGTGTGTGTGTGCGCACCCACGAGGTCCGCCCCCAGCGCGTCCCGGATGATGCCGACCATGATCTCGGCGAGCGCCTCCTCCCCGTCTCCGGGCGAGCGCCTCGACTGGGCGCACCAGATCAGCACACCGTTCGCGGGGTCGACCTCGATGTGGGCGCTCCCTGCGAGGGTATCGATGAGCTCGTTGTTCGCGGACCTGATCCGCCTGATGAAATCGTCGCTGTACGCCATCAGGGCACCGCCACCACGTCGACGTCCTCGACGGCGGTCATCCTGCCCTCCTCGAGGGCGCTCTTTACGGCGGGCCGGACGGTCCAGCCCAGGCTACGACCGGTGTGGGGGTCCCTCGCCCTCTGTCCGAAGCGCTTGAGGTAGCGTGTCATCGTGAGGCCGAGGGACGTCCGGCTGAGGGACCTGCCCGGGCCCCTCCCGCTTCCGTAGAGACCCATCGCGTGGGTAAACTTGATCTGGCCCACCTCCACCCACGCATCAAGAAACGCGCGGATGTACGTCCCGCCCTTCGGGATCTTCGTGATCACCTGCATCCTCAGCATGGCATCCTCCCACTTCTGAAGTGGTACTCGATGAGCATCGCCTCCTCCAGCTCCCTCCAGTGCCACTGCTCGTCGAGCGTCCCCATCACGTTCACGCAGTCCGCCACGAGGTCCATGACGTAGTCTGGCCATGGGTCCTCGGGGAGGATGACGTTTCCGATCTGCCCCCTGAGGGGCATGGCGCTCGTTTGGTCCATTTGCTGATTTTATCCCAGGTCAGCGATCGGCGTCGGTGACTTCGACCTCGGCCTTGGTCTCGATCCACACGCGGGCGCCGCACGACAGCGGCCTATCAGGCCTGTACACCAGCCGACTGGGGCCTCGCACCTCGACGGCGGTCCCGTGGATGGGGCCCCTCGACGTCTGGACCGTGAACACGGGGGCGTCCTCGCCGAACGCCTCGTCGACGGTCATGAACGCCGCGGACTCCCGCATCCTCCGACGCCTCAGGTTGGCCCTGATGTTGACCTGTGAGACGTGGATGCGCTTGATCGTCCCCTTCCCGATGAGGCCCCTCCTCTTCACTGGGCCTCCGGGGCGGACCGGCCGGTGATCTCGACGCAGCCCATCACGTCTGGCGTGCATCCACCGGTGAGGCTGCACTGGAAGAGGCGGCCGCCCTGGATGTGCCGGCACACCCTGGCGAAATCGGCGTTCCTGACGCACTCGACCCGGCCCGGGACGTCGTACTTCTTCCGGATGTGGTTCGCCACGTCCTCGGTCGAGGGAGAGCAAGCGACGACGAACAACAGCGCGAGGGATGCCAGTAGTGGTTTCATCCCCCCATCCTACCTCCTCTCCAGGAGGCTCAGCGGCTCACTTGTCGGGGACGCGTCCCTTGAGCTTCGCCAGCGCCCTCCAGGGTGTGTCGGAGTCATCGCGCTCCTCCCCACCTTGGCCACCACCACCCTTGTCAGGGCCCTTCCTGGTGACCCCTGGCACGGCGTGGCGGGTCAGCCTGTCACCGAGCCGGGACTTCAGCGCCTGCCACGCCGACGAGTCCTTCGGCTCGGCGAAAGTCGAGTCGTCTTCGCCGCGGAGCATCCAGTCTAGCTCCTCCCAGCCGGGCTCGGTGGTCCTGAGGTACTCGTGCGGGACGGTGTCCACCACCTTCGGCGGCAGCCCGGGGGCGACCGCCACGTGCTTCCTGCCGGGCTGTCTCGGGTCTCCGGTGAAGCCCTTCCCGATCGACTTCGGGGTGCCGGCGCTGCGCGCGAGCCCGAGGCGCGCCGCGTCGGCGGCCGCCTTGGCGAACCCCTGCGGATCCGGCTCGTCGTCGTCCTCCGACCCGTAGTCGTCGTGCGTTGGCGGCGGCTGGCTGAGGCAGAGGTAGCCGGCGTGGATCGCCCGCTCGACGTTCTCCCTCCCCCGCGGGGTCATGGCGTTGCCGCGGGTCTCGAAGTCGGCGCGGAGCTCCTCGATCGACCTGGAGAGCAGCTCCAGCGACTGCTTGGTGGGGGAGCCCTTGGCGCGGGTGGTGCGGACGACGCCGAGCATCGCCTCGCCCATCGCGGTCGTGAGGGGGCTCTGCATGTAGTGCCGGCCCACGGCCTGCAGCGTCTCCGCGTACTTCTCCGCGTACTTCCTGTCGGTCGGGTCCAGGCGGCGGGACGTGCCGCCGCGCGTGGGGGCCTTCGCCGTCGGGGGCGGTGCGGCCGTCGAGCCACCGGCGCTCGCCGCCTCCGGCCCCTTGGCCTTCTGCGTCGGCATCCGCTCGCCCCTGCGGGCGGAGTGGTACTCGACCGGCGTCAGCCACTGCTTCCCGTCCCAGACGAACTCGTAGTTAGACTGGCCCTCGCGCTGTCCGGACCCCTTCTTCCTCTCGCCGGTCTTGGGGTCGAGGTAGGAGTAGCGGTACGTCTGCGCGCGGCCCTTCACGGTGTGGGTCTGCCCGACGAAGGAGCCGTCGAACTGGGGCTTGAGCTTCTCCAGGTTCGCGGCGGTGCGGGCCTGCCCGCCCGCCTGGTCCTTCACCTTCTTGATGTAGGCGTCGAGCTGTTCCTTCGCGGCGGAGATCTCCCTCGAGGCCCTCTCCGGACCGACCTTCTGGCGGAGGATCTCGCGCTCCATCCGCGCCTCCTCACCGGCCTCACCGGGACCCGGCTCTATCGCCAGCGTCAGGCCCTGGTCCCGGGCGATCTCGGAGCGGGCGCCGTCCGGGTCGTCCTTCAAGAGCTGCCAGTGCTTACGGGACTTGGCCGCCGTGTCGGAGAAGTACTGGCCCTTGGTCATGCCCCTCTGGGTGAGGGAGCTCTGTCCGGGCGCCATCCTGCGGGCCACGACGCCCTTGACCGGGCTGTCCTTGATGCCCTTCTCGATCTCCGCCTTGGCCTGGTTCGCCTCCTGCTCGCTGCTGTAGAAGCGGGTCTCGGTGGCGCCGGAGCGCTTCTGGACGGTCAGCTCGAAACGACGCTGGCCCGCCCTCTTGAACGGTCCCTGGACGTCGGCGGCCTTCCTCGATCGGAGGCCGCGGATGAGCTCGTTCGGGGACTTGTCCTCCGGCACATCCACGACCGCCGAGAGGGTGAAGTACTGCTGCTCCCCCTGCTTCGCGGCCCTGGGCCCGTCCACCTTCGGCACGCTCAGGCCGAACTTGCCGGAGAGCAGGTCGTTACGGGCGTTCTGCGCGCGCTCCCGGTCCCGGTAGTTGAAGATCGCGAGCAGGTACGAGGTGTCCTTCGCGAGCTGCCGCTCGTCCGGTCCCCTGACGGACACCGGGCCGTCCCCCACGACGCTCGGGATGTTGGTCGAGCCCTTCTTCGTGCCCCTTATCTGGCCGAACTCGTGCCCGGGATGGGCCGCGAGACGGTCCCCCGCGGGACGCTCGGGGACATCCTCATCGTCGTCGCCCTCTGCCTCGTTGACTCGCGCAAATCTGCCCATGGCGTAACTATGGATACGCCGGGCATCGGTCCATGTCCAGGCCGATCAGAGCTCGGCAGGGTCGGTCGGGATCACGGGGATGTCGTCCCCGTCCGGGGACGTCTCGACATCCTCGTCGTCCACCTCGGCGGCGACGGATCTCGCGAGCTCCCGGAGGTCCGTGATGATCGAGTCGAGCCTCTCCTCGAGGTCGTCCCGGCCCATGTCGTCGAGGACCTCCTTGGCGTCCCCCAGGGTGTCGGTCACCCCGTCGATGTCGTCGATGACGCCCCGGAGGGCCCTGTTGGTCTCTGAGTCAGCCATCCTCATTTCTCCTTCTTTTTCTGCCTCTTGCGGTCTCTCTTACAGCAGCCGTAGGCGCTGACGAACGTCTGAAGAGACGAGCTCCACATGAACAACGTGAATTTATTGCAGAAGCCGCAGTAGCCGCTGAAGTTCTCGGTGTATTCGCTCATTCGACGTTCGGTTTCTGGATAACTCTCAGTCCGCGATTCGCCCCATCCCTGACGTACACCTCCACGAACCTCCCGCTGTCCCGGAGGCTGAGGCGCATCTTGCGCTTTGGCATCTGGACGACGCAGGTGTTCAGCCCGAGGCTCACCACCCTGCCGATCGCCGGCCCTACCACAGCATGGGGCCTGACCCACATGCCGACCACCGGTTGGACACCGGACATGTTATGTCCTTCCGGACGACAGTCATGCCCCTGATCGAGGACATTGTCCAGCGACAGGGGCATGGAGCAACCAACACACGTCACGATGGACTGCATGGAGCGCGGGGCCCCGCACGACGCACAGCTCACGTCAAGGACAGTGAGGTCTGAGGTGTGGAGGAGACCGCAGTCCCCGCAGCAGAAGGTGCCCGCGTTCAGAGGTCGCTGCCTCTGATGAGCTTCACGAGCATCGATGCGACCACCAGCACCAGCAGGAAGGTGAGGACCGGATGCTCACCCATGAACGTCAGCAGTTCTTTCATAGCTCCTCATTATCATGCTCGAAGTTCTCGAGCGGCCCGCGCCACTCGCTGTCTGCGAAGTAGTCCAGGGAGAACTCCTCGAGGTCGCGTCCGATGTCCTCCAGGCTCGACGTGTAGGAGTACGCCACCATCATCCCCGTGTCGTCCCTGACGGACAGCTCGCCGACGAGGCGTCCGGCGATCCTGTCCACCTCCTGGTAGTGTAACGAGTACTCGTCACCAAGGATGTCGATGGATCCACCGAGCCCGGCGGCGTGGGTGGTGAAGCGCCTGCCGATGTCGCGGAAGCGATTGGGTTCCTCGTTCACTTGTCCTCCTCGTTGTTCAGCCCGTCTTCCGACGGGACGTCGATGTAGAAGTGCTCGCGCCGGTTGATCGTCTCGCTGAACACCTTGAAGCCGCGGGACGCTAGCTCGCTCACGGCCTTGCTCAGCATCGCCCTCATGAACCCGCCCGAGCGGTTGAACGTCCGGAGGGAGTCGATGTCGTCGTGGGAGTAGCCGCTGAGTTTCTCCCCCTGTAGGAGGAGCCGCTTGACCTCCGCGAAGAACTGGTCCGCCGGGTCGTCCCTCTTCTCGGAGTCGGAGGGCTCCAGCCGTCGGAGGTCGATCCCCTTGCTCGTCATCGTGAAATCGTACGGGATAAGTGTCGGGCCCACCCGGTTCTTCGGGACCACGATGGTCCTGTTCCCTGTCTCCTTGTTGATGGAGATGCTCAGGTGTGCGTCGACATCGTGGGCGATCGAGTTCTTGCCGGAGAAGACGTTCGCCTTCGTGACATGCCCGATGAGGAACAGCGTGCACCCCGTGTCCTTCGCCAGCTTGATGAAGCGCTTGACGAGGTCGTGGAGCTGGTCGTCCTCACCCTCCACGAGCGCGGCGATGGAGTCCACCACGCAGACCTGCACCTTGTTCTCGACGAGACACGCGGAGAGCTCCGCCATCGTCTCGAACCCACTCACGGAGAACGCGCCCTCGTCGATCCCGATCCGGCGTGCCCTCAGGGCGATCCTCTCGATCGCCTCCTCGCCGCTGTTGTAGAGGCAGCTGAGGCCGAGGTCCTTCGCCATGTACTCTAGCACCTGCATCAGCAGGGTGGACTTGCCGGTGCCGGGAGAACCGCTCACCAGCCAGACGCTCCCCGGCATGACGCCAGGGAGGTCCTCACCGCCGAGGACGAGGTCGAGGGAGTCCGACCCTGTCCTGATCCTCTCGTAGAATGACGCCGGTATCTGCACGTCCGACAGCTTGCGGATACCGACGGACGACCCGGCGAAGTGGCTCATTTCGAGAGCTCCTGCTCCAGGTCGATCAGCTTCTGCACGAGGTCCCACGTCTCGGGATTCCTCGAGGGCCTCACGTCGATCGTGTCGGCGAGGATCGCCGCTATCTCGCGGTGGGCGCGGAGCAGGATGTGCTCCCAGAACTCCTCGAGCGGGTCCTGTCTCATCTCGCCCTCCCGATGAATGCCGGCGGCTTCACCCACTCACGCCCGTCCCACACCAGCTCATCGATCGGCTCTGGTTTACCGAGCACGCGGCCATACCGGCGTTCGCCTGTCTCCCTGTCGGTCCAGGACACCCTCTTCATCGACTGTGCCCCGGGACGAGCCCAGCGCTGTCCGACGAACGTGCCATCGAATTTCGGTCTCACTTCCCACCTCCCGTTGCGGTTGATTTGGGATTATCTCCCAACCATACCACCTCGGTGGAATTCTCGAGACTCAGCTTACGGGGAGGGCATCGAGGCAGCGCACCCACAGCGACTCCAGCGAGTCCGGGGGAATGTTGAGTGCCTGTGCCCTCACCCTACCCAGGCGACGCCACCTGGCCTCCGCCTCATCCACTGAGTAGAGCAGAGGATGTTCGACACTGAATCCCGCGAGATCGATGCGCCGACAGTTCCTGGAGAGGTAGAGGGCCGGGCCCCTCCCGTTCCGCATGACCTTGTAGAAGCCGCCGGCCTCCGCCACGAACATGCCGCGTGATGTCGCCATCTGGAGGAGCGGGGCGGACCTCGAGTCGTTCTCCGTGGAGGACATGCCGTCGACGATCGTCCGCTCGGACTCATGGAGCTTCTCGGCCCACTGCACGTGCTGCCACATGCGCTCGATCTCCTCGTCGGTGGCCGGCCTGGCGTTCTCACTCGGCACGGTGATGAGGGATCCGGACGACAGGTGCTCGACCACGAGGTGACGGCTCCCGTGGTTGGAGTAGAGGACCCCGGTCAGCTCGCCTCGATCGGTGAGGCACGTGACGAAGGTGCGACCCTCCCGGGACTTTCGCATGAGGTCGATCACAGGGTCTCCTCGGTGCCGTCCCACCCGTCATTCACGAACTCATACCTGACCATGTGTGCGATCTTACCACGTGAGATGAGCTGCCGCTCCATGTTTGCCGTCCCGCGGGATCCGTCGGTGATGAAGCCTATCCCGTAGTCGGCGGCGTCGGCCATCAGACCGCTCCTGATGTGACCGGCACCCTTCTTGTAGAGACCCCAGGCGGCGAAGAACTTCCTGGGCTCCATCCCGTGATGCTCCGCCCAACGACGGGCAGAGACGTCCGCGCCGGGTGCCTCGCCCTCGATCAGCTCGAACGATCCGGGACTCAGTCCGAAGACCGCGAGCCAGTGATCGAGCGCGAAGACGGAGAGCCAGAGGTCCCTTCCGCCGAAGACGACGACTCGCGGAGCTCTGTCCTGATCTGCCATTCGAGGAACCTCTGCATCTCAGAGCACATGAAGCACTGCATGCCTAGTAGCTTGCAGGCGTAACACAGGACGTTCAGATGAACCTCCTGAATGTCATCGACACTCGCGGGGTCATCTGCCTGTCGCCGCGTGGGATGCGATGCTGGTGGGTGGCCTGGAAACCTCCCGGCATCACGAACACCGAGCCGTGTCCGAGCAGCTGTCGCTGGTCGACAGGGACCACACCGGTCTGACCGTTCGGCCTCCACCAGATCTCCCTGGGCTGTCCGAATGACACGGAGGCGATCGGGTGGTCACCGTCCATGCCGTCGAAGTTATCGGCATGCCATCCAAGCATGTTGTGCTCGTCTGTATAGAGGTTTAGAAAGCAGGCGTTATAGTCCCGCCTATTCCTCGCTCCCTCCACGGGATTGTTCAGGACGTCCATGACCTCTCGCACTGCGGGATGCATCTCGACCGAGACGTAGGTCCTCTGTCCACGGTTCCCTCCGTAGGTGTACGTCACACCGGCAGGGTCCGTCATGAAGCACTCGCGCCGCGCCGTCGTCTGCTCCTCCCAAGGGACCTGGGAGATCAGGTCACCCACTGAATACTGTGCGAATATGTCTGGGATGTAGATGATCGACATCAGTAGTCTCTGTCTCTCTGGGACGAACAGTATCCACACTGACCGAAGGTGGTCAGCGCACCGCAGTAACACTCGTCGATCCCGTCCAGGGGATTGCGATCCCCGCCGATGAGCTGGTACTGCGGCGGTGATCTTCGGTGGAAGCGATCGACAGACATCGGATCGTACGCGGGATACCGCTCGTCCAGCTGCGACGTGAGCTGCCTTATCCGCCTGGGGACCGTCCAGGCCGCGCCTCCGGATGAGGTCATGTCCTCCTCGATCCGATCGGCGAGGTCATCCAGGATCTCACGCAGGGCGTCCAGCGTGACGAGCTTGGTGCTCATCCCTCCCTCCCTTTCAGGAATGTGTGTGACGGGTCCCAGACGCAGGTAAGCTTCAGCTCCTGCTGGGTCTGCGGGTGTATCGTACGCATGTCGACGGGCTCGCTGCCACGGACCTCCCGGAAGATGGCGAGCGGGCCGACTGGCTTCTCCGTCTCTATACGGATGAACTCGCCCTTCTGGTCGTCCCAGGCGTCGATCAGCAGCGGCCGGAAGAGCCCGTAGTGGCCCTTCTCCTCAACCGCCCTGAGCTCGGCGGGGCCGAATGACACCTTCTTCTCCCGCTTCTTCTCGTCGCTCGGCTCGTTCACTTGGCCTCCGGGATAGCTTTGACCGGGCATGCGGTGTCGAGCACACTCACGGTCGCACCGATCATACACACAATCAACACACCGATCGCAATGAGCTGTATCCAACTCCACGACGCGCGACCGTCACGGATCTTCAAATCCTCTGAGTCATCGGCGGCCAGCACTAGGCTCACCACACCGAGGAGGGAGATGACCGAGAATCCCAGCGTCGTCCAGATGACGTATGCGGTGCTCATGATCTCTGATCATAACACGGGAAGTCTCACGACCCTCCTAGACATGAGAGGGGTGCTTCGGAGGATGCTCGCCGGTATGCCCTGCCCCATCGAGTGCTCGTAGTTGATGGCGGCGGCTGACTGGTTGAACGGTATGTTGAGTACCTGCCTCACCGTGTGTTCCAGGGTGTCACGCAGTGACACCAGCTCATCCGATGAGAGGCTGTCGGTGTGGACATAGGCGCGATATCCGCCCCCTGGCGCGCCCTTGTAGTAGTCGGCGGTGACCGTGTAGTCGAGCTCGTCGGCGTGGAGCCTATCGCCGCTCTTGGCGGTGTACGTCCAGACGCCCGGGGCGGTGAGCACCGCGTCGTCGTAGTAGGGTGTGCCCGGGTAGGTCGTGATGATCGTGCAGTCGAAGTCCTCCGGGGCGGATCGGAGCAGCCAGTCGGTCGTCTCGGCGATGGTCTCCTCGGACTCCCCAGGATGTCCCACGGACATGAGCGCCTTGACCTTCAGCGAGTGACGTTTGGCGATCTCGACGGCCCGGGTGTTCTCGTCGCGAGTGGCCTTCTTGTTGATGTTCTTGAGGATGCGGGGTGAGCCGGACTCGAAACCGGTGAGCAGCCAGCGAAATCCCGCCCGGTACATAGCCGCGGCCTGGGCGTCGTCGAAGAGCTCGGCCTTCACGAACCCACGCAGCCTGAACTCCGTGCCCAGGGATGACTGGAGGTCAGTGAGCCCGTCCATGAGCTCCACCATCGACTTGGAGACGTTCATCTCGTCGTCATAGAACATGAAGCCGGTGTACCCGTAGTCCCGATGCAGTGACTCCACCTCACGGAGGATGCTGTCTGTCGGTCTCGTACGGATGCGGCGGAGCATGGGGGACTTACGACCGCCACAGAACCCACAGCTGAACGGGCACCCCAGCTGGGCGATCAGCGTCGTCGCCCGATGTCCCTCGATGGAGTAGTGGTACGAGTCCAGGTCTATGAGGTGGCGCGCCTCCCGCGTGGCGTTCGTGTAGGTCGCGTCCGTCATGAAGTACGGACCCGTAGGATCATCCGCGTCGATCATCCCGCCCCCAAACATGACCTCGAACGGGATGGTCTCCCCGTCTCCCGCGACCACGGTGTGGAACCGGCTGAGCATCTCCCTCATCGCCTTGTGTGCCCGACCGTCCACACCCGCCTTGCTCTCGCTCTTCACGGCAGCGGCGACTAGGGTGGGATGCGGGCCGCCCAGCGTGACAAGCGGTCGGTTCGGATGGCTGTCGCGGATGGCCTCCTCTATCCGACAGACCGCGGGAAACTGTGGAGTGGTGGCGGTGATCCCAAACCTGGAGATGGGATGCCTGCCCACGTAAGCACGCACGACCTCCACGTAGTTCTCGACCCCCGACAGGTCTAGCAGGTCCACCTGCGTACCCTGACCCTCTAGGGAGGCGGCGACCCTCAGTATACCTAGGGATGGGAACACCCGCTCATCGAGCAGGAAGGGGGAGGGAGGGATGATGAGACAGACGCGCTTCACTCGACCGGACCCCTGTCCACGAGGTTGTAGCCGTGGTGGCCGAGCGTGAGCGCCCCGCACTCGGCGTCGCACTGGTAGTACTCGCCGCCGAACTTCGACTCGCCTGTCTTCTTGTCCCTGACCCTCCTGGCCTTGAAGTTCGTGGGCTCCTTGCCACAGTAGGGGCAGCGACGTGTATCAGTCTTCGGCATGGACTTGAAGCTCCGTATGCAGCTGCTGACGCCTGATGTCCTGTTCCACCTTGTACAGGAGCAGGAGGTAGTTGATGACGTCGGTGACATGGCTCTTCAGCCCCTCGGACTTCACCTCACCGGTCCTGCAGTAGGTCCTGATGGAGGCGAGGTGCTTCCACATGTACACGTACACGACCTCCCTCATCGAGATCCCCAGCTCCTCTGCCGCCTGGCGGAAGTTGTGGAGGCGGTCGGTCGTCCCGGCCATGTAGTCGCTTCCCTTGGTCGCCATGATCTCGATGCACTCTCGGAGGACAGCGTCGAAATCGACGTCGCCGGTGAGTCTATCCTTCTCACCCATGATCCTCCGTATCGCCTCGCCGTCGTCCTCTATACACTGTACTGCCTTGATGGAGAGCGGCACCTTATCTCCCCATCTCTCACAGATGTGACACGGGAGGTGGTCTCGATAGTCCTCGGCCGTCCTGAATAGCTGGCCGCATGCGGTCATCTCTGGCATCAGGAAATTATACCACCTGCCACCAGACGTTGATCTCCTCCCAGAGAGACCACTCCGCCCCTCCCTCCGAGAATCCCCAGAAACATCCCTCGTTGATGATGACCAGCGACTTGCCGTCGTTGCCGAGCCACCGCATCGGTTCGAGCGGCGACGGCCGGACCACGCCGATGAACCTGTCTGGGATCACCACCGCGATGACGGTCCCAGGGATGGGCGTGGGCAGGGGACCGAAGCTCCACTCCCCGTCGTACGGGCTCTTGAGGTTCACGACAGGGCCCTCCCACCCGACTCGTTCTCGAAAGACTTCCTGTACTGGGCCCAGCCGTGGAAGTTCCCGATCCACCCTCCCTTTGGAGATGCACAGGCGCAGTGCTCGAACGGGGACCAGTGCCTGGACGAGGCGAGCCTGTCGTGCATCTTCACGTCCTCCTCGATCGGCTTGATCATGTCATGTCTGATGTACGAGATGCGGGCGCAACGCGCGGTGGCGATCTTCACGAACTCAGCGACGAGCTCATCGACAGGCCCCTTGAAAAGGGGCTGGGCAAGCCATGCCGGAAGATCCCTGTATGCGGCGATCTCCGCACGCAAGAAAGTATAGGCTGTGAGGAGCTTTGACCGCTCCTCAGGGGTTAGCATCGGGATGTGCCACTCACCGGCGTGTAGCTTCTGCGGGGCGGACCAGGAGAGCTCCCTCCTCATCTGTCGCGCGAGCTCGGCGATCTCCGGCTGGGCGAACTCGGAGTCTCGCAGGTCCAGGAAGTTCTCGTGCTCCGTCGTGGTCATCACCACTGTCATGAACAGCCAGGGCTCAAGCATCCTGTTCGACCACTGCTTGTGGAGCCCGAGCTTCGAGAGTGTCCAGACCGTGATGACCGCCGGCCACCTGGCCGCCCTCCACAGCTTGTGGCAGAGGTGTCGCCTGACCCGACCCAGCTCACCGTGTGCCTGCATGCCCTTGCCATTACCACCCCAGATGATGGGGGTGGCTGGATTGCCGATGACCGCCCTGAGCATCTGGGAGATCGGGATGGCCCGCGAGGATGCACCGTTACGGCTGAAGACCCGATGTGTCATCAGGTCGGCGTGGACGTAGCGGTGGTACTTCAGCACCCACGTCACGATCCGGTCCCCGGACTCGTTCACGGAGTCGGTGTCGATCCGGGCCGAGATGCCGTGGCCGTCCCTCCTGATCGGAGTAAGCGTCCACGCGATGGTGATGAACAGCGCTACAAGCGTGAGTGTGATGATCACTCACACATCATACCATCACGCGAAGTTCTTGCTCCGGATGTCGAGGACGATGAACTGATCCCGATACTCCTTCTGGAGGAGTCCCGCGAACTTCGCCACGCCCTCGCCGCCGCGCGTCAGGGCGTCCATGACGTCCACCACCACGTACTTGGTCAGAACCGGGTCAATCGGCTCTATCCACTCCCAGAACCGCTCGATCTCGTCGGCGGTGAGCCTATGCCTGCTCGCGAAGAACTCGGTGACGGACCTGTAGTCGAGCGTCTTGAGCGTCCCGTCACGGGGCTTTCTTGGGGGCTGGGCGACCACTCTCATCCCTCCCTGGCGGGATCGGCTCCAGCACTATCGTGAACCTCCCTGTCGGGAGGCGGCGTAGCTTGAACCTCACCCTCTGGCCCGACGCCACCCTCCTCACCGATCCCTTCGAGGGGGACTTGCGGCGCTTCACTCGCGCGGAACCTCGGCGCGGCGCCCCGCCAGGAGATGCCCATGCCGCCGTGCTCCCTGTCCGGCATGATGAACTCCGCGGCGTACTCCAGGAACTCCCGCGGTGACGACTCCCTCGCCGTTGTGATCGGATCCCCCGCCTCCTTGACCATCAGGGCGAAGACGGATATCGGGGGCTTGCGACCCACGCGCTTGGCGTCCAGCTCCCTCGACGAAATTCCCATCTCGTCCATCAGGGCCTGGCTTCGTAGCTGGTCCTTCCAGCGCTTGCCGAGGATGTCGTACGCCCTCCGCAGCTTCGTGCGAGATATCTTCCTGTCGAGGCCCATGAGTTTCTCCTATCAGATGTAGATCCCGTGGTGTGGGCAGCAAAGCGCTAGCGCCACCCACAGTCCAGGGTGTCCGCAGTGGGGACAGCATCCTTCGTCCTTCCATCTTCTCTTGAGACGTTGGAATGAGTCGAGACCCATGATCTCAAGGTCAGCGGAGCGCACCAGTAGCCCGTCCTCACGTGGAAGCTTTCCCTCCACGATGTTTGATCGTATCACATCGATGGTGCGCTCTAGCATGAGCTTCGCCATTCCGACAGACGATCGCGCCTCGGGCGATATCTCCTGCTGGGTGATTAGCTCGACCACGGTCTGCTCCGCCCCAAGCTCATTTATCATGGGCCCCCTAGCGACGAGGCAGATGATCCTGACGGTGAGCGACTCTATTGGGCCCCATCCGTACTCCCAGCGACGGATGTCACCGAGCTTCACTTCTCGATGTCCCTCAGGATGGCGGCGCGCTCCTTGTCCGAGAAGACCTCGCCGCTGTCCCGCTCCCTCTCTGAGATCAGCTGGTCCCGCCTGTACGCCTCGATGAGGCCGCGCATGCGGGAGTCCGATCTGACGTAGGAGTCCACGCAGAGGGCGATGAACTTCTGAAGGCTGAGGCCCTCCTCCCGAAGCATCCCGTACAGCTCATCCACCACCTTGCGATCGACACGGGCGATGATCTGCTTCAGGCTCCTGCGGTTGAACGACGCAGGGCCGCTGCCCGGGACGCCCGAGGGCATCTCAGCCCCTCTCTGAGACCTCGACATCAGGCAGGGGGACGGCGTCGAACACGGCCTGACGCTCCTCCAGCCTGATCTCCTTCTCGGAGCGGTTGTTGACCCAGATCACCACCTCAGTGTCTGCCGGGAGCAGGCTGTCGCCCGCCACGCCGCTGACCCGGACGTCCACGTTCCCATCGAGGCGACGGGCGTTCAGGTCACCCTTCGGGAGGATGAGGCAGGTGCGATCGAAACTGACCCCCAGCTTCATGACCGCGGAGCTGCCCGGCAGCACGAGCAGCTCGAGTGGGAGGCGGATGACGGCGCCGTACGGGGCCGCCCCGGGCTTGAGGCCGTCGCCGATCCTCTTGTACTTCAGTTCATTCTTCTTGGACACTTGTGGCTCCTTCTCCTCGCTAAATAGGCGTCTCAGCAGAGACCTCATGGTGATGACTCCAGCACTGTCACGAAATTCGCGGCCGACATGAAGGAGATCTTCTCGACGGCCTTCCTGCGGACCTCGTCCCGATCCTCCTTGGAGAGCCCCATCAGCTCCTTGGAGATCCTCAGGAGGTCCTCCGGGTCCTTGGCCACCCAGTCCGTGTACAGCGACACCCCCAGGTGACCCCCGAGCCCGATCGGGATGGATCCGAAGGCGAGCGCCTCCCAGACCCTCGGGGTGATGAAGCCCCGGCGGCGGTACTCCTCCTTCGCGAGGAGCGGGACGCCCGCGGAGGGCCTCAGTATCTTCCTGAAGTCTGATAGGGTCACCCGGTCGTGGAAGACGACCCCGGGCCACCGGATGTGCAGCTCCTCCAGGTCCTTCAGCCAGTTCCCGTAGAAGTGGATCCGTCCCCTCCCGTCCGCCCTGTTGGCGATCGGACGGATCCAGCCGTCGATCACGTCGTCACGCTCGTACCTCGAGCCGATGTACGAGAGCAGGGTCGTCGCTCTCTCCGTGTTGTGTTCGAGGAGGGTGTGTGGGATCATGGGTGGCTCCACCCTTATGCGTGGGTGTGACTGCCTGACCGGCGCGATGCTGGTCTCCAGCACGCTCCTGATCGGCCAGGACCTCTCGTCATCCAGGGAGAGCTTGAGGTCGAGGTCCCAGACGATGATCTGGCACTTGGGATCGTTCGAGTAGTGCTGGAGCAGCTGCAGCTGCCGATCGAAGTCCGGCTGGTAGCGCGGGTCCAGAGGGTCCACCCCGACGTTCCTACCGGGGATCGGGAATCTCCACTCCAGCAGCAGCACGTCCAGCTCAGGCAGGTGGTCGTTCAGCCTGTTACCGAATCCGTGATAGATGTCCGACGACTCTACCAGGTGGGAGTACGCCGAGATGCGGAGCGGCTGCGCGAACGACTCGAAGTTCGCCTGCCCGTACTCGGTGCAGGCCGGGAAGTCCCTGTCAGGCATCATGGGGATCACGCGGTGCCCGCGCCTCACCGCCTCCCAGACGAGGGACCACGAGTACGTGGCGTTGCCGTCCGGTGTCGACAATCGCTCACCATCAACTGAGAGCTTGTGATCACCGAGGAAGCCCCAGAAGGAGTAGCCGATGCGCAGTCCTGGCGTGGCATCACGCACCGGTTTGCTGAAAGTCCCGGTCCGATGTCGACGTTTGGTCCTGACAGAAGCGAGCACCTTCCTCTTCAGTTCCTCGGAGTGAAGGTTGGCGTCGACATAGAGGCGTTCCCTCGTACCGTCTCCAGATGGGACGGAGGCGACGAACGAGTCGCCAGGATCCTCTTCGAGAGATGTGATCTTCTTATCGGCCATTAGCGAGCTCCAGGAGTACATCTGCGTGACACGCCTTGGGCGCGCACCAGCATCCCAGCACCTTATCACGAAGTTGTGGGAGCATGCCCATGAGCCTTTCGTTACCGAGGATGTACGAGCGATACTTCTCGATCACCTCTTCACGCGTCCCGTCCAAGCCCTCTTTGAATGGGTTCCCCCACACGCTGGGACGTCCCACATACGTGTCGTACTGATCCTTCTTGCAGTGAACTACCTTTGGGACAGACACAGACATCTCCTAGCATCACGCAGAAGGTCATTCCGCACATGCACTTCCTGCAGATCGGGCAAGGATACTCCCTGCTCATTCGATCATCATCCCCAGGCGTTCCCAGAAATGCTGGGGTAGCAGGTCCCTGTCGATCTTGGTGAGCTCGGCGAGGGCGTTCCTGGGGGAGCCGGACGTGAGGTGGAGGTAGGCCACCGAGGCCGCCTCGAACCGGGCGTTGTGTCCCTCCATCGATCCGGCATCCTTGTAGTAGTCCGCCGCGATGTTCGTCCACGCCTCCTGCGCCTGCCGGCGTGTGTTGACACACAGGTCATAGAGGTCCTGCTCCGTGTCGCTCCGTGGGTCCACGAGCTCCCTGGCCGTCCACCTGATGATGTCCTTGGCCACTCCTCCGGCCCAGTCACCCTCACCGTAGTCATCGGTGTAGAGGGTGGTGTGGGGGAGCCTCGTGAAGTCCCTGGCGAACTTCTCGTACAGGTCGTGGAGCCTCGGTAGCATGTCCGTCTCGATGAGGTCGTCCTCGATGTGCGAGTAGTCACGTCGGGCCAGGACGACGATGCGACCGCCGCGGTCCTTCCACAGCTCATCGATCCTGTTCAGTCCGGCCCTGTCGGACATGCGACCGTAGGCCTGCGAGTAGACCCACTCGCACGGGTAGCCGCGATCGCTCACGAACCCGCGGCCCGTCTGCTCCACGAAGTGTGGGAGGAGCAGGTCGAACCCGAGGTACCCGTTGAACGAGCGCTGCCTGAACCACTCCTTCTCGGATGGGCACTTGAAGCGAGGCAGGCCGGTGAGGCCGGAGATCGCGGTGCTCACCTCCGTCTTCCCGGAGCCGTCGGGTCCTACGATGAAGATCGCGTGCTGTCTTGCCATCAGTAGACCCCGTTCGCGCCGGTAAGGGAGAGGATGAAGAACGCGACGACGGTCGCGAACGTAACCGTCGCCCACTTGTTCCACTGCTCATCACGGGATCGCGTCACAGCCATCGTGAGCTGGGCGTGTGCCACGAATACCGCCATCCACATCAGGGACCATTGCAGAAGGGTCAACTTTTCCTCCGTCTCCGTCTTGTGATCACGACTCCGGGTATCTTCTCGGCGTCCCTCCTCGAGAGAGGAGGGATAGATCCCTCATCGACTATCCTGTATTCTATACCCTCCGCGAGGAGGGTCTCCTCGGCCGCCCGGGCCTTCGCCAGGTTCGTCTTCGTGTTACGACGGCGTCTCGGCTTGACCTCGTATGCCACGAGCGTTACTGCGTCGAAGAAGTCCACCACGTACGTGCGCTCCCGTCCCTTGGGAGAGAGCCTGTACTTGATCCTGATGATCTCGTACTGCAGTGTGTCTCCCACGACTCGTCCCTCACGTTCCTTCATCAGCATGAAGGAGAGCTCCATGAGCGAGCGGAAGCGCACGCCCTTGTATGTCCCGCGGACGCTCACCAGTACTTTGAGACGAAGTGACCGATCACGTACACAGATCCACCAACGAGGGACAGCCAGATGATGATCTGCATCACCAGGACAGTCATGAAGAACGTGTCTCTCTTCATAGGTCTCATATCTTCACTCCAGAAGGAACAGCAGTGACCAACGGACGATGGCGTCGCCGAGCATCTCGAAGTACCACTGGTGCTCGTCGCCAGCGAAGGAGTCCGCCATCTGCATCCCGATATCGTGGTAGCACGACGCCGCCTGGATGGCGATCGGGACCTGGTCCTCGAACACCGGGAGGCTCATCAGGTGGATGCGCTCCCAGAAGACCTCGTTGGCCTTCAGGCCGTTCGCCTCCTTGATGAGGTTCACGAACGGGTCGGACGCCCGGTCATGCCTGATGTAGGGTGTGCCCGACGAGACGGCGAGGCCCAGGTGGTCCGCGACCTTCTTCATGATGATGCCGCACCAGATGTCCCCGAACCGGTCGAATGGGAGCCTGTAGAGGATCGTGTCCCCCTCACACTCGACCCGCTGACAGTGCTTCTCCACCTGCCTCCGGTGCTCCTTCGGCATGGTCCTGACGTCCACGCAGCCCATGAGCAGGTGATACATCAGCACCGTGACCTCCGGTCGCCATGCCACGTTCATCCCACACATGGGGAAGTACTGTCCCGACGGGACGAGCCGGTTGTCCCAGGAGAACTCCTCCTCGAAGGCGCCGGCGAGCTGTGTGGGGGCGTCGAAGTCCAGGACGTTCGTCCACAGGCCGTGGTTGAGGTAGACCTCCCTCGACCCTACGTGGTTGAACGGGAGCCCCCGGGGCTTCCCGCCGTTGAGCGTGTTGAACCAGCGGGAGCGGCCCTCCAGCGCCTCGCGGTGCCCGCGGATGATGTCGATCGGTCCGCCCGCCGACTGGTGGGGATAGCAATCGTCGTCAAGAGTGTAGATGACGTGGCCAGAGCTCTCGCCCTTCCACTTCATATGATGACTTCCGATGCGGAAGTACGTGTAGCTTCGCACCGTGTCAGACCTGCGTGGGATGATCCAGGCGTTTTCTCCCAGATCTGTGTCGATGTCTCTCCAGGAGAAACTGTTCATGGCGAGCTTCGGACTTTTCCTGATCTGCAGGATCGGCTTGGGATTGTCCTCCATGATGATGACATCTGTGTCGAGGAGAAGATCGGTCCTCTCCCACTCTGTGACAAACTTCTCGAGGCTGTGCTGCCTGATCGAGGGGACGATGAGTGTGTTCTGCGCCATCTCTTGCATCCTATTCCAGGTCATCAATCCTGATGAAGTACTTCAGGCACTGCGATCTCGTGTGACCCCACCCGGGCTCTCCCACCACCAGACGCTGGGGGTCGTCATCCTTCCTGTTGAAGGTCGCGATGTACAGGTCGCCCCTCACGAGCGCCTGTCCCATGAACTTCCAGATGGCGGAGAACGCCGGGGCCTCGAACTCCCGTCCGTCCCGGGTACCGAACTTCAGGAAGGCGAACATCTGCCCGTTCCTCTGCGGTCGCTCCTTCCAGTCCTTCAGGATCACCGCCAGCCTCCCCACCTGCTCGTCGGACTCGATGAACTCGTCGTAGTTGAACACCACCCCGGCGTCGAAGAACTTCTGGACCTTCTCCTCACGGCCGTTCATCGTGAACGGGCTGTAGAGGACGTTGAACGCCATGAGCTCCCGCTCCCATGCCGACATCTCGACGACGCTCACGGGGGTGAGCTCGTCCCACCTGGACTCCATATCGAACAGCTCCTTCTCGAAGGATGGCCTGCCCTTCTTCGTGGCGCCCTTCAGTCGGACGAACTCATCGTATGCCTTCAGGAGGAACGTCCGATGGAATCCGTCATGATCGATGCGATCCATCCCGTTGAACACCACCTCCGAGATCAGGGACGAGAAGGCGCCGACCTTCACTAGCGGGATGATCGACGTCTTCGTGGCCCCCGATCTATAGAGGAAGTCCTGGAAGGAGACGTACGGCCTGTTCGCCATGATCTTCTGGATGGCGGAGGCACCCACCCCCTTCACTACCGACAGCGACAGTCGGATGGAGTCACCCTCGAGGCGGAAGTCGTCCATCGACTCGTTCACATCCACCGGGAGGACGTTGAACCCCTGCCTCCTGATGTCATCCACGTCCTCTTGGAGGTCACCCGTCTGACCGACCGCGAGCACCGCGGCCAGGAACTGGACGGGGTAGTACGTCCTCAGGTACGCGGTCTGCATGGTGACCATGCCATAGGACTTGGCGTGTGCCACGTTGAACCCGTACCCGCCGAACTTGCCGCACATCTCCCACAGGTCGTCCCCCTGCTGCTCGGTCATCCCGTGGGAGACGACGCCGGCGATCAGCTTCGCCTTCAGCTCCTCCTCCTCCTTCTTGACGAAGTCGTCCTGCTTGGACTTGTCCTTCTTGAGGAAGAGCTTCCTCAGCCTGTTCACGTCCTTCCATGACATGTTCCCCAGGCGCCTCCCGATCTCCAGCATCTGCTCCTGATAGATGAGGCATCCGTACGTGCTCTTCATGATGCTCTCGAGGATCGGGTGATCGTACGAGACCTCCTCGAGGCCGTTCTTCCTGCGGGCGTACATCTGGTCCATGCCGGATCCCAGGGGCCCTGGGCGGTAGAGGGCGCACGTCGCCGCCACGTCCTCGAACGTCTCCGGCCTCACCTGCTGGAGGAGCCTTCGCATCCCCTGCTGGGACGCCTGGAAGATGCCCGTCAGGTTCCCCTTCCAGAAGACCTCCTCCATGATCCTGGCGTCGTTGAAGTCCAGGTTCTTCGGCTCGATCTCGGCCATGATGACGTCGACGGCCCTGCCTGTCGTCTTGGCGACGAGCTCACACGTCTTCCTGATCACAGAGAGCGTGGCGAGCGACAGGATGTCGAACTTCACCAGCCCCATGTTCGAGAGGTCCTTGTTGACGATGCCGTCGGTGAACGACGTCTGCAGGACCCTCTCGTCCTTCCCTCCCGAGTAGAAGACCGCCGTCTCGGCCGGGAGGTTGTCCCCGATCACCACGCCCGACGCGTGTCGGCTCACGTGGTGAGGGCGGCCATACAGGCGCTGCACGGGCCGCTCGATCTCCGGGTACTTCTCCAGCAGCCCTCGGAACGTCGGGCTCAGCCTGTAGACGTCGTCGAGCTTCACTGTCACGGTCGACCTGGTCTCACCCTCCTGGAAGAGGGCGCGGAGCTCCTTCTCGATCTGACCGTTCGCCCTGTTGATCTCGTTGTGGTCGATGTCGTGGAGCCTGCCCACGTCCTTCAGGAGCCCCTTGATCTGGTTCGTGCCGTACGCGGAGATACAGGCCACGTTGTCCTGGCCGAACATGCCGCGGAGCACGTCCTTCACCCGATCCACGTCCTCGAAGTCGAGGTCGATGTCCGGTAGCTCCATGCGGTCAACATTGATGAACCTCTCGAACATCAGCTCATGCTCGATCGGATCGATGTTGGTGATCCCGAGGAGGTAGCACAGGAGCGAGCCTGCTGCGGAGCCGCGCCCCGGGCCGATGAGCATCTCCTTGCTGACCTGCTTGACGATCTCCTGGACGACGAGGAAGTAGGAGGCGATCCCCTTCTCCTTGATCACGCCGACCTCGTACAGGAAGCGCTGCGTGTACCGATCGTCCTGGGCCAGGCCGCGGGCCTTCAGGGACTCCAGCGCACGCTCGGCCATCTCGCGCATCGGGTTCTCGAACGGGAGGGTGGGGAGGCGCGGCGAGACGTCCGGCTCATACGGCTCCACCATCGAGTCGATGAGCATCACGTTGGCGAACGCCTGGTCGACCAGGTCCTTGGGGACCTCGGGATTCCAGCGGAGGTACCCCTCGTACATCTGCTCCGCGGACTTCACGTACAGCGAGCGTACCTTGAAGTCGTAGTCGGCCGGGAGGTTCCCCATGGTCAGGGGACGCTTGCCCCTGTGGCTCAGGAGCATGTGGACGAGCTGCTGGGTCTGCCAGTCGTCCTCCTTCACGTAGTGGGCGTCCGTCGTCACGGAGAGCGGGATCCCGGTCTCACGGTGCACACGCACCAGGCAGTCGTTGACGAAGTTCTGGTTCTCGTGCTCGTTGAACTGCAGCTCGAGGAAGAAGTTGCCGCGGCCGAAGATCTCGTCGAACTCCTGCGCCTCGCGCACGATCTCGGGCCACTCGATCTCCTTGCGCATCCACTGCCAGCACTTGTTGCTGATCACCCCGCCCATGCATGCGGAGGAGGCCACGATGTCGCCGGAGAACTCCCGTAGGATGTCCTTGTCCGCCCTAGGCTTCAGGTAGAAGCCGTCGCGGTGGGCGCGGTGGACGATCTGGTAGATGTTCGAGAGGCCCCGCTGGTTCTTGGCCACCATCACGAGGTGACCCTTCCTGCTGAGGACCCGGCGGGCGGCGCGATCCTCGGCGACGGCCGCCTCGAGGTCAACCTCCTGCTCGGAGTTCTCGGCGGCGCCCTTGCGGGCCGCCTTCTCGAGGCGGAGGCGTTCCTT
>ERZ1292623.258-Hain-H51-01um-R1-258-length-59179-cov-9_pt2 | contig 23461 bp, 25 predicted proteins | sample MGYA00564398_ERZ1292623 | MGnify/ENA primary metagenome ERZ1292623 (study PRJEB36523, sample SAMEA6512633) | groundwater metagenome | collected 2019-01-07 | study: AquaDiva: Metagenomics assemblies of 32 groundwater samples | reverse complement strand
TTAATGCTCCTCTCCGAATGTTTCTTTCGCAAGTTCTGATTTCAAAAAAAATCCACCGTTGACAACAATTATTTCTCCAATCAAGAGACCGTCAACAACTTCGGCAAACTCTTTTGTCTCAAAACCTATTCTAATATCGCGTCGTTCAAATGTTGTGTTGTTAATAGCGATGAAGACAAAATGTTTTTCCGTTTCACCCATCAATGCGGTAGATGGAATTTTAATTGTTTCTTTTTCGAATTGTGTTTGAATCTTTACTAAACAAAACATTTCTGGTTTCAATTTTCGTGAACTGTTGTTGAGTTCAATTCGCGCTTTTACTGTTCTGGATTTTTCATCAACAACATTATAGATACTTGTTATTGTTCCGCTAAATGATTCAGGATAAAATGATGTTGACACTTCTGCTTTCATTCCTGTGTGGACTCTTGGCAAATCCCGTTCATACACATCTGCCAATGCCCAAACTGTTGAAAGATTGGCAAAGTCAAATAGTTTATCGCCCGATTGCAGCAACATCCCTTTTTTTACTCTGCTTTCAAGAATTGTTCCTGAAAACGGTGCACGGATGGGATAATATTGTTTCGGAATTTTTGTTGAAGTTAATTCGTTTATATCTGTTTCATTTAATTCAAGAATGATCAATTTTTGTTTTACCGATTCATATAGTGATTTCGCCGTTAATGGTTCTTCTCGGTTATTTTGCTGAGCGCGTTCTACTCGTTCTACTGCCTGCAAAAATTCGTATTGCAATGCAATAAAATCCTGACTGTATATTTCAGCAACGATTTCTTTCGCTGAAATATTATCGTTGGTGTAAGCATAAATTTTTTCGATGCGTCCTGTAATGCGGGAAGTAATGTTAGCAACTTTGCGTTCGTCAAAATCAATTTCCCCCGGCAATGTTAATGGGACGGCAATAGTTTTTTTCTGAACTATTTCAGTTTTTATTCCTGCGTGAAATACCTTGTGTTTGTCGAGATGCACAGTTGTGGAATGTGATTCTTCTTCTTGATGTTCGGTTGATTCACTTTCATTTGTTTTATTTTTTTCTTCCCCACACCCAACAAGAAGCAGTGTAAGTATTAAATAAAAAATGTATTTAGTTGGTTTATTATTTGTTGACATAATTCTTTCCTTAAAAATAATTAGTTTAATTGAATTTCAGCCGCAACTTCAAGTTCAGCAAGTGCGCGCCGATAATTTGCAACCGCACGAACATAATCTGTTTGCGTTGTTCGGTAAGTTCGATAAATATCAAAAAAATTCAAGATGTCAAGTTGATTATTTCGATACTGTGTTAAAGCAACATTTAAAATATCACTCAATCCTTTGCGCAATATTTGGTTGTAATTCCAGATTTGCTTTTCGGTCGCCTCAACATTTATAAATGCAGCTGAAAGGTTGTTCCGAATTTTTCGTTCGATTGTGAGTCGTTGAAGTTCAGCAATAGTTAATTGTGCTGTTGCTTCTTCTGTTTGTCCGCGCGGTTCTTGCCAAAACCACAACGGCACCGCTATTTTAAATTCCACACCAAGAAACGAATTTGAAGGAGTCCTTTGTTGATATGCAAGTCCAACTCCAAAATCGGGATAATAACTTGTCTGTGCCAACGAAAGATTTATTTTTTGTTTATCAATACGCATTCCTGCAAGTTGAAGTGTGTTGCTTTGTTGTATCAAAACTGCAAAGAGAGAATCTTTATTATAATTTGTTGAAGTATATGTTAAAGAATCTTCGGGCGCATAAAGTGTTCCCCTTGAATCACCAATAATATTTTTTAGTTCTGTTTGCGAAACAAAATAATTATTCTCTGCTTCAACAAGTTCGTTTTGCAAATGAGCAATTTCAACTTCAATCCGTAACACATCTAAATATTTACTTTCACCGGTTTTATATTTATTGCTGACTATTTTTTGAAAATCCTGAAACAGCTCAATCTGCATTTGCGTACTGCGAACAATTGCATGCAAATATTGAGTGTTGATGTACGATTTTTTTACATTTACAGAAACGCGGACTTTCATCTGTTCAACAGTTATTATTGCAAGTTGTTCGTCAAACGATGCAACGGAAACTCTGCTACTTCTTTTTGTAGGATATTCAAATGACTGCGAAATGCTTATATCCTTTTCATTCGCAGAACCAATCTTATTGTTTGGTAAAATTTCGTTAAATGTAAAACCAACTTCGGGATTCGGAATTCTTCCGGATTGCAATATTCTCCCACGCGCCACATTAATTTCTTGCTTTGCTTGAAGAATATCGGGATTCGTTTCCAATGCCAATTGTATCGCTTCTTGTAACGAAATATTTTTTGTTATCTGTGCTTCGGTTACATTTTTAAATATAAATAAAATGCAAAGACTCATAATAATCTTTTTCACATCGACCTCATAAAAAATGAATAAAAGTATATTTAATTCCCTTTATCGAAAAAGAGAATAATTTAAAAATTTAAAGTTGCGAGAAAAGGTGTTACGCTTGTTTTGGGGGATGCCAAACGGTAAAACGAAAATCGGAAAGCGGGTTGTTTGTGGTTACTCTTAATTGCGTCGGTTCAAAACGAGGAACAATAAATTCAACAATGGCATTTTCATTTGTAAAAATTATTCCACAGCAATTACAAATACACATTGTTGAACAATTATCATCCAGAGTGTTTGATGCCTGTTCGGAATGGATTTCATTAATTAATCCCAATTCTTCACATATATCAGAACAAGGGAAGACTGAAATAGTAAAAAAATAAATTGAGAATATGGTTGCGAGCATCTTCACATTTCAATATACAAAAATTATGCCAACATTCACATTAAAAAATTCTTCCTCTTATTCCCACCATTAAAATCATCATCCCAGCCATTGCAATTGCGCCAAGTACAATATATGCTGTCGGTTTATTTTCCATTCCCATCATGCCCATCGAATGTCCAGAAGAATTTGATTTAACATTTTCTGTAAAAGAAAATTTAAATGGAGATTCATCTCCAATAGTAATTGTAAATTGATAAGTTCCATCTGTTTCCAAAATAAATTTTCCTTTGTATTGCTCTGTTGATGAATCAATTGTAAATGTAATTTCTTGCGGCTCCATTGAATGTTCTCCCATTTGTTTCATTCCGTCATGCTTGCTGTGAGAATCATTCATCTGCATTTCAATTGTTGCTTTAATGAATTGCGTTGTGAAATTTTTCTTTCTGTTTGTATTAAATATTTCAACAATAATTTCAGATTCTTTTTTTGCAGAGAGAGTTGGAAAAGTTACTAGCACTTTCAAACTATCGTTTGAAAAAGTTTTTGTTGCTGGCGTTGAATGTTCGGAGTGAGAATCGCCGCCACCCAACATCATTAATCCCATACAGGAAGAGAGCGTTATTGTTGCTATTGTTGATAGCAAAATAATAATCGCCAGATTTAAATTTGTTTTTTTCATAATTGCTCCTTTATTTTTTTAAGTTTTTATTTTTCATGTTGATGACCACTTGTTGAGTTTCCACTTTTCAATTGACTTTCGGAATCTATCAAATATCCACCTTCTACTACAATAATTTCTCCCGCATCCAAACCCCACAGCACTTCGTATTTGCCATTAAATTTCAGGCCTAAACCAATTTCCCGCGCTTCAAAATGATTTTCATGTTCTTTTTTTATGTAGACAAGATTTCTTTTCCCAGTTTGCAACACTGCCGAAGCGGGAACAACAATTCCTTTTTCTTTTTGAATTCGGAAAATTGTTTCTGTGAACATATTTGGTTTTAAAGTTCCATTTTGATTTTTTACTGTGATTCGAATTTTCACAGTTCGTGTTTGTTGATTCACCACCGGATAAATATATGTTACTGTTCCTTTAAACGATTTTAAATTTGAATTAGCAATTTTAATTTCAACACTTGATCCGATTTTTATATTAGTAAGATCGCTTTCATACACTTCGGCAATATTCCAAAGAGTTGAAAGATTTGCTATTTCAAATAGTGGTTGACCTTCGTTAAAATATTCTCCTTCAACAATATTTTTTTTCAAAATTACTCCTTTTGCTGGGGCATAATATTTTATAATTGTCGGAACATCTCTTGAATCTTCAAGTTGCACAATTTGTTTTTCTGTCAAACCAAATAATGAAAGTCTCTTTCTCGCTGAGCGGTTTATATTATCTGGTGGTGAAGTGGAATTATCGCCAAGTGTAATTAAATATTCTTTCATTGCGTGAATGATGTCGGGACTATAAACTTCAAACAATGCTGAGCCTTCCAAAATTTCCAAACCTGTGGCGTTTGCAAATAATTTTTCAACTCTGCCATTAAATTTTGCGCTGAGAGTTATTTTTTCAGTTTCTGGAATTTCAATTACTCCGTATGCGCGCGATTCAGCAAAAATATTTTCGTTAGTTGCTTCGATTGTTGCAACATTCGCTAAAATTGTTTCTCGCCCTGTTAAACTTAACATCCCTTCCATCTCTTTGGCGCTACTTGAATCCTCAGTGTTCGCTTCGGTTTCTTTTACTAATGTCATTTGGCAAATTGGGCAAACTCCCGGTTTCTCAGATCTTACCTGCGGATGCATCGGACAAGTGTACATTTCTTTTTTTTCTGTCGATGCCTCAACTTTGTGTCCATCGTGAGATTTATCTTCGGATTTTGTGCATCCAAAAAAAACAATCATAAATAAAATTGATAATGTTATTGTTAAATTTTTCATATTTTTTTCTCCTATAATTCCTTTCCAATCATAAATTCGATATCGGTTGCCGCCATTTCTGCATCAACCCTTATCATCGCAAATTCTTCTTCACGCATTATCAGCATTCTCATCGCATCTAAAATTGTTGTGATGGGAATTTGCCCCGATTGAAATGATACTGAAAGCGCTTCAACGGTTTTTCGTGATAGTGGAAGAATATAATTTTTATATTTTTTACTGCGTTCAATTGCCGATTCGTATTTCACAAACATTTCTCTTATTTGTGCGCTCATTGTTTGACTCATATTTATTTGTTCATAATTAATGCTTTGGATATTTGATTGCAACTCATCTTCTTTTGCTGTGTAACGAGTTGATGACCATGGCAAAAATGGAAGTGTCGCAGAAAACATAACGCTGTACATCCAATCCGGCCCACTCATTGATGGTGGAAGTAGTGCGATGTTGCGGCGAATAACATCGGCTGTTGTGTTTGAGCCTGCGGTGAGCAACATTCCTTGTGGCATTCTCATAATCATTCCTTGAACCATCAAGTCGGGATATTTTTCTTTTTGAGTTGCATTTATTTCTGCTTGATTCATCGAAATCATCGCTTTCATTTCTGCAAGCGATGGATTATTATTCAACAATGCTTTAATTAATTCTTCAACATTCGGAAGTTTTTTTGTTTGAGAAAGAAGAGAGTCAACAAAAATTTCCTGCGCAACATTTTTTCTTCCAAGAAGAACATTGAGTGAATACAAAAACGCTTTTTTTTCACTTTCTAATTGAAAAGTTTTTGTTTCCAAAGTTGCCTTCTCAGCTTGTAGCGCAAACACATCTGATTGTTTGTAATGATTGACCGACACAAGCTCTTCAACAATTAAATTTATTTTTTTAAAAATCTCAAGTACACCTCTTTGAGTTTCTAATTTTCTATCAACAAGCCAAAGTTGAAAATATGTTTGCTTCACTCTGTTACGAAGTTGTGTTTGCGTAGTTCTCATTTTATTACGAATCACATCAACGCGCTTTCGTTCTGCTTCGGACATTGCGCCAAGTTTTCCTCCAAGCATAAACATTTGCGATAAAGAAATATTATTTGAGATTGCATCGTTTGTAACATTTACACTTGATATTGGTAATTGCGAAAACTCAACAGTAAAGTTTGGTGCTGGAAGTGCGCCAACCGATTCTGCTTTCCTCTCGGCACCAATAATTTGAAATTCCAACGAACGCAATTGCGGATTATTTTGCAATGCTTCGCGAACAAGCGAATCTACTGATTGCGCGTGAAGTTGCGAAAATTGAAAAACAATAAAAATTAATTTTAAAATATTTCGTTTCATTTATTCTCCCTCCTTCATAAAATTAGCCATTTTGGAAATTTCAAGTTTTCCTTTTTTCAGCGCGTGTTCTTTCATAATTACAAAAAGAACTGGCGTTACAATTAGCACATGCACAGCCGAAGTGAAAAGTCCGCCAATCATCGGTGCCGTAAGTGGTTTCATCACATCTGCCCCAACACCAGTTGACCACATCACAGGTAAAAGTCCAGCCATGGCAACTATTACTGTCATAATTTTTGGTCGCAAACGAAGCACTGCTCCTTCAACTGTTGCTTCGTAAATATCTTTATTTGTAATTGCTCCGCGCTTCCCCGCGTTAAATTCATGCAATCTTTTGTCGAGCGCTTCGTGCAAATAGACAACCATCACTACGCCAGTTTCAACTGCAATTCCGTACAAAGCAATAAATCCAACCCAAACTGCAACAGAAAAATTATAACCAAGTGCGTAAATAATATAGACTCCGCCAATAAGCGCAAAAGGGACCGAAAGCATCACAACAAATGCTTCTGTAAAATCTTTAAAAGTGAAAAAAAGCAAAACATAAATAAGAATAAAAACTATCGGCAAAATAAAAGTGATTGTTTTTTGTGCGCGAACTTTGTGTTCGTACTGTCCACTCCATGTGTATGAATAGCCAGCAGAAAGATTCAACTCATCGGCAATTGCTTTTTTTGCATCTTCCATTGTGCTTCCCATATCGCGTCCTCGCACATTCATATAAACAATTGCTCGCAGTTGTCCATTTTCGCTACTAATCATTGGCGGACCGGTTGTAATATTTATTTCAACAAGTTGAGATAGTGGAACAAATGTTACATCATTATTATTTTGTTCGAGGAGTGAGGATTGCGACGGAGTTGTTTGTGGTGTTCGAGTTTTAACTTGCGTATTACTCATTCCCGATTGCATAGTTGGAGAAGATGATGATTGCATTGCGCCATCTCCCATACTTTCATTTGTTGATGAAGACAACATTCCACCACTTGAACGAACAGGAACAAAAAGATTTTTTAATTCTTCGATGTTGTCTCTAAATTCTCGTTCAAAGCGAACGCGAATTGGAAATCTTTTTCTCCCTTCAATCACACTACCAAGATTTTGTCCACCGATAGCAGTATTAATAATTTCTTGAACTTCGCTAATACTCATTCCAAATCGCGCAAGCATTTCCCTTTTCGGATTCATATCAATGTAATAACCGCTACCAATTCGTTCGGCAACTACATCGGCGGCGCCATTTACTTTTTTCAAAATCTTTTCAGCTTTGATTGAATAATGTTCAAGCGAATCCAATCGTTCGCCAAAAAGTTTAAATCCAATATCGGTACGCACGCCAGTGGAAAGCATATTGATTCGATTAATTATCGGCTGAGTCCATCCATTGCGAACGCCGGGAATTTTTAATTTCGAATCGAGTTCCTGAATAATATCATTTTTTGTAATTCCGGGTCGCCATTCGCTTTTCGGTTTCAGCATAATAATTGTTTCAATCATACTGATTGGAGCATTATCGGTTGCAGTTTCTGCTCGCCCAGCTTTGCCAAGTATGTGATGCACTTCCGGGAGAGAGCGAATAATTCTATTTTGCAAAGATAAAATCCGCGCAATTTCTGCTGATGAAGCGTTTGGTAAGGTTACTGGCATATATAATAGAGAGCCTTCATCAAGTGGCGGCATAAATTCTGAGCCGATGGAGAGAATCATTGGAACGGTAACGAGTAACGCTAATACATTCAGCCCGATTGTAGTTTTTCTCCAATTTAAAACTTTGTGAATTATCGGCTCGTAAAGTTTATTAAAAAAATGTGTAACGGGATTTGCATTTTCTGGTTTGAAATTTCCTCGCATCAACATTGTCATCAAAACAGGAATAAGAGTTATTACGACAACAGCGGAGGCAATCATTACAAATGTTTTTGTATAAGCAAGTGGATGAAAAAGTTTTCCTTCCTGCCCGGATAAAAGAAATACTGGGAGAAATCCGACAAGAATAATTAATTCAGAAAAGAAAATTGCTCTGCCAACTTGTTTTGCAGACATAATGGAAATTGATTTGTATTCTTCTGCGGAGAGATGACCTTTGATTGAAATTGCGTGAGCAATATTTCGATATGAATTTTCCACCAACACAATTGATGCATCAACAATAACTCCGATTGCTAAAATAATTCCGCCAAGCGACATAATATTTGAAGTAATGTTGAAAGCGTACATCAAAATAAAACTCATCAGCACAGAGATTGGAATTTCGATAAGTATGCGAATGATTGAACGAAAGTGCATAAGAAAAATTGAAACAATAATTGCAACAACAATGCTTGCTTCAATTAGTGTGCGTTCAAGTGTGCCGACAGCCGCATCAATAAGTATTGACCTATCGTATGATGAAACTATTTCAACTCCTTCGGGCAAACCAGATTTTATTTCATCGATGCGTTTTTTAACATTTTTAATTACTTCGCTTGCGTTGGCATCGCTTCGCATTACAACAATTCCACCGACAACTTCTCCTTCACCATTTTTTTCTAAAATACCGCGACGAATATCTCCGCCAAGTTGAATAGTTGCAACTTGTTTTAATAAAATTGGAATTCCATTTTCGGTTTGTTTGAGAACAATATTTTCAATATCACTTATTGAAGAGATGTAACCTTGTCCACGAACAAAATATTCTGCATCGCTAATTTCTAATAATTTTCCGCCAACCTCGTTGTTGTTTTGCTGAACGGCACGGGAAACATCTGCAACTGTAATTCCGTACGCACGCATTTTTAATGGGTTCATATCAACTTGATATTGTTTTACAAATCCACCCATGCTTGCAATTTCTGCAACGCCATCAACAGAAACTAATTTATATCGCAGATACCAATCTTGAATTGAGCGAAGCGTAGCGAGATCGTGATTTTTACTTTCAAGCGTGTACCAAAAAATATGTCCAACACCTGTTCCATCGGGACCAAGAACTGGCGTTACATTTTGAGGAAGTTGAGAGCGAACTTGCGCAAGTTTTTCCAACACACGATTGCGAGCAAAATATAAATCGATGTTGTCCTCAAAAATTACAAAGACAAAAGACATACCAAACATTGATGTTGCGCGAACTGCTTTTACTTTTGGCAAACCTTGAAGCGCGGAAGAGATTGGAAATGTAACTTGTTGTTCGACAATTTCGGGCGAACGCCCCATCCACTCGGTAAATACGATTACTTGGTTTTCCGAAAGATCTGGGATTGCATCGACAGGAAGATTGGCAGCGAAATAAATTCCAAATCCACTGATGATAAAATAGACTAGTAAAACAGTGAAACGATTTTTCGCGCTCCAATCAATAATTTTTTCAATCATGTTTTCTCCAAAGAATATTTCAAAATTCTAAAAGATTTTTGAAATGTTTATTATTTCATTGCGAAGGTGTTCAACCCACGCAATGAAAATAATTTTAAAAGTTGTAAGTTAGTGCGACTCTACTTCGCGATACAAACAGCAACCGGGAAGTTCGCTATAAACCTCATCCTTTGCTTTGTAAAGCGGAGTATCGTGCCCAACCTCTGCAACTATTTTTTGGAGTGAGTCGGTTGAAATTTTTGCGTTATCAAAAGTTACGGTAAGGATTTTTGTTTTTTTATCCCAAGATGCTTTTTTTACGCCGTCAACTTTTGCTGCTTTCTCAATTCGTTTTTTGCATGATCCACAATTGCCTTCAACGCGGATTTCTTTTTTTAAGACTTCGGCTGTTAATAAAGTTGAGAAAATAAATATTGCTATTAAAAATAATTTGGTTTTCATTTTATACCTCTAAAATTTTTTGAGTATTAAATTAGTTAATTAAAAAAAACTAAATCAAAAAATATTTTAAATCAGGTAAGCGCAGTAAAGTTTTTGGAATGAGGTTGTTAAATGAGGAGATGTATCTGAATTAAAAGAAAGAAAGAAAATATTTTCGGTTTCGAATGTATTTTTTTCAACTGGGATTAAATATTCAAAAATCTTTTCGGTGGTAATATTTGGAGCGGCGCTGTTTTTTTGTTCATCATCAAGTTGGAAGTGTTTTGAAGTAGTTTGGCAACAATAATCTAATTCGAAATTTTCATCGCAACCACAATTGGGGGTTTTATTTGGCAGAGTTGTAACATCGACTGATGAAATTTCTCCGTTACAAAAATGAATTGAAATTTCATACCCTACCGAAGTAAATGTGTAGACAAAAAGAAAAACTATGAGAAGTATTTTTTTCATATGTTAAACTAATATAATAGACTTTTAACTAAAAATAAAGTTGTAATTTGTTTGACGCTTCGGAAATTTATGTGTAATTTTAATCAACAAAAATATGCACAACGAAGATATTATCCATAAACAACAACCTGGTTTTGCTCGCATAAGCAAATACCTCGGCGAACTGGTTTACGGCGGAATTGACGGAAGTGTTACAACTTTTGCAGTTGTTGCTGGAGCGGCGGGAGCAAATCTTTCAAGCGCTGTAGTTTTAATTTTAGGTTTTGCAAATCTTTTTGCTGATGGTTTTGCGATGTCGGTTGGTAGTTATTTATCAAACAAATCGGTTCGCGATAATTTTGAAAAACATAAAAAAAGAGAGTATTGGGAAATTGATAATTTGCGTGAGCGCGAAATCCAAGAGATACGAGATATTTATTCTGCAAAAGGTTTTACTGGAAAACTTTTAGATGATGTTGTTGAAGTGATAATTTCCGATAAAGACCGATGGGTTGATGTAATGATGAAGGAAGAATTGGAAATGATTTTAGATCCGAAAGAACCATGGAAAAGTGGCGCGATGACTTTTGTTTCGTTTTTGGTTGTTGGAATTATTCCTCTTTTAGTTTTTCTCGCTGATTTTATTTTTAATTTAAAACTTGTCAATTCGTTTTTGTATTCTTCAGTTTTAACCTCGCTTGGTTTTGTTGGAATTGGATTTATGAAATCGTATGTAACTGAAACAAGTCACACAAAAGGAATTATTGAAACAGTTACGCTTGGCGCGCTTGCGGCAATGGTTGCTTATATGGTTGGCGATGTTTTGGAAAAAATAATTGTCTAAGTTTTTAATTAAATATTTTTTAATAATTATATTTTTTTCTACAATTCTTTCGGCTCAAAGTAAATCAAAAAATATGGAAAATGATTTTGCAGTTTTTGGTGGTGGTTGCTTTTGGTGTTTAGAAGCAATTTTTGAACGCTACGATGGTGTCGTTTCTGTTATAAGTGGATATGCTGGCGGGAAGTCACCAAACCCAACTTACAAAGAAGTTTGCAGTGGAAACACAGGCCATGCAGAAGTTGTAAAAATCGAATTTGATTCGGAAAAAATATCTTTCAAAGATTTAATCGAAATTTTTTGGACTTGCCACGACCCAACTACATTAAATAAACAGGGAGAAGATGTTGGGACTCAATATCGCTCTATTATACTTTGTAAGACTGAAGACGAAAAACTTTTTGCAGAAAAATCAAAGCTCGAGGCGCAAAAAGATTTTGATAAACCAATTGTAACTGAGATTTCAAAACTTGAAAATTTTTATAAAGCGGAAGAATCGCATCAGGATTATTATAAAAATAATTCTAATCAGCCGTATTGTTATTATGTTATAAAGCCAAAACTTGAAAAGCTGAAACTGAAAAAATAATTATTCGATTTTTAAAGTAGCTTTCGCAATCCCAACTCTACAAATTTCGTATTCCTCTTTGGATAAAACATTTTGCGCCATTGGAAATAAAATATTGTTTTCTTTATAAATGTGCGATGAAAGTAGTTCAACAATAAAGAGTGAGGTTCTCACCAACATTTCTTTTGAGTTTTCACTCTCGAGGTTTTCAATTTCTTTTGCGATTATTTTTAATTTGATAAATGCATCCCACAAAATTCTATGTTCATTTTCCATTACCGTTGTCGGACCTGAAACATATTTTGCAACAAGTGGAAAAAGATGTTTTTCTTCTTTTTCGTTATGAAAACGAATTTCATTATCAATAAAATTAATTGCCGAAGTAACTCTATCTAACTCCTCTTTGGTGATTCCATTTTTTTTAATTTTTAAAGCGGCGTCTTCAAGCTCTGTTAATTGTTTAAGCCCCTCTTCGTGCTCGGCCATTAAAATATCTATTGGATCAGTTTGAAGTGTGATTTCGTTTCCCATTTTAAATTAATCTTTCCGAATTAGTTTTAAGTAATCCTCTTTTGTGTTGATGTTCTCCAACTCATTAATATTTTCGTTGTCGTTTGAAATAATTGTATGACGAATATTGTTTATATATTTCAATACCGAATGATTTTCGTTTAACAAATATTTTTCAAGCGTGCTTAAAGTTTTTAATTTGTAAATACCACAAAGTGGCTGGACATGATTATGCGATGTAGAAAATATTACGCTATCGTTTGTATTTATTTTTAAAATTTTTTCAATCAGATTTGTACTGACAAGTGGTAAATCGCACGCAATAACAAAAAGATCTTTTTGCATAAATTTTAATGTTGCATGTATGCCAGATAGTGGCCCGCAATTTTTAAATTCATCCTCTATTATATTCAAATTTAAAAAATTATATTTTTGTTTATCGTTTGCGCTAATTACAACTTCGCTAAAACTATTTTTTAAAGTGCCAGTAATTTTTTCAACAAAAAATAAATCATCGCATTTTAAAAGCGCTTTGTCTTGCCCCATTCTGCTACTTTGCCCACCAGCTAAAATTACTCCAACAATATCGTTTCTTAAATTTTTCATTAAAAATCTTTTTTGTTAAAATATTTCAGTCCGAATGAAAATGGCAAAATAGCCCATAAAACAAGGGACAAAAAGGATATTGCAAATCCAATTGCGCCACCAAAAAAATTGTTAAATATGGCGCCGGTGTATCCCATTAAAACTGAAATATCTGTTTTCAGCAAAATTAAAATTCTTGATAAATCAATTGGGTTGAGCGAAGTTAAAATTAAAGTTGGAATTTCAAGTGGGTAATCGTTGAATGAAATGATTGCTAAAAGAAATATTCCATCATAAACGAAAGCAAATATTAACCAGAGTAAAATTGAAATCCCTAATCCTTTGGCTTTGTCATCGTTCAATACCGAAATTAAAAAAGATAGCGCAACAAATATATTTGTTAAAAGTAGTGCGGTGATGTTCACTAATAATATTATTTCGTAGTTTTGTTTTGATATTAAAAATAAAATCGGAAGTGTTACGCTAATTATTATTGAAAAACTAAGTGGAAGTGATAGCCCTAAAAACATTCCAATAAATAAATCTTTTCTTTTTAAAGGTTGAGATAGTAAAAAAGTAATGTACTCTTTTGAATTATAAAAAAATGTTGTCCCAAAAATTATACTTACAAGTGGCACAACAAATAATTCAATATTCATTAAACTAATAAATATTTTTGTTGTGTTATCTTCAAATCTCAGTAAAACAAGTGTTGTTATAAAAAAGAAAAGTGAATAAATAATAATCCATTTGCTTCGCAAAACATCGTGTAGTTGATATTTTAAAATTTTACCAATCATATTAATTTTTTGATAATCGCATTAAGTTTGCAATCGCTCGTTCGAGATTATCTTCTTTCGTTTCAAATTTTAAATTACTCAATGAGCCACAATATGCAATTTCGCCGTCAATCATAAATATAATATTGCTGGCGAGCTCTTCAATTTCGTGCATGTTGTGCGAGGTTATTAAAAAAGTTTTCCCGTTTTTATTTTCTTTTATAATTTTATCTTTTAGTTCGCTTGATGCGATTGGGTCGAGTGATGCGGTTGGTTCATCTAAAATATATAATTGCGGATTAAACATAAAAGATATTATCGCGTTTAGTTTTTGTTTTGTTCCGCCAGAAAGATTTTTTATCTGTTTTGGTAATTCTTTTTCCATTAAAAATTTTTCAAAAAGTTCTTCATCTAAATTGCCAGTTTGATTTCGAATATCTTTTATCATTTCAATAAGTTGGCTTACTGTTAAATTTTCGGGGAAACGCGTAATTTGGGGCATATAACCTATCTGTTTTCTATATTCGCATTTTCCATTCAATACATATTTACCAATTGAAATTTTTCCAAAATCGATTTTAATTAAATCCAAAATCGATTTTATAAGTGTCGTTTTCCCCGAGCCATTCGGTCCAACAATTGCAGTAATTTCTCCCTCTCGTATGGAAAGATTAATTTCTTTTAAAACTTTAAAATCGTCAAACGATTTTTTTAAATTGATTATTTCAATCATAATATTGTTTTCATCGATGGCTTTTCGTCTAACAATTTTGCTGGCGTTAATACGGGAATTATTTTTTCCGAAATTTCTAATATATCTATGAAATGACTTTTTAATAAAACTAATGATGCTGGCGTGGAAGCGGTTATTAGCGAAAATAAATTAACTGGTCTATAAGGTGTGTCGCCAATTCCATCTTTCTTTAAATCATATCCTTTATAATTATCCCAATAATTATTTTCAAACTTGTTATAATTTAATCTGCTGTTTGTAGAAACATCAAATGAATTAGAGAAAAAATTATTTTTTGTAAAAATATTATCTGTTGAGTTTGCCATTAATTTAATTCCCCAACCGTTTTCTTTAAAAATATTTTTTTCTATCACTAAATTCGACGAGGCTTCCATGTGTAAGCCAATTGTATTTTTATAAATTATATTTTTGGCAACATAACTATTTCTTATATCCTTAAAGAGAAGCCCAAAGGAAGCGGAGCCCCAATTGTTTTCAAATCTGTTTGAAATCATTTCGATGTTGTTCGAATACATCACCGCAACTCCTGAGCCATTGTTTGAAAATATATTCGAATAATATTTACAACTATCCGAATACATAAAATGCAATCCATAACGAATATTATTTTCGCTTTTATTATTTTCTATAAACGAATTACGGCTAAACTCTAAATATATTCCATCTCGATGTCCGCTGATATTATTATTTTTTACCTCGTTGTTTTTGCAATACCATTGATGCACTCCGTTACCAGAAGAGGATTCCGATGCCCCGTTTGAGTGAATCTCGTTATCAATAATTTTACAGTTATTGGCTTTTGATAAATAAATCCCAAAATAATTATTTGTGAATTTATTATTTTTTATTGTGCAATCGCTAACTCCCTCAATTCTTATTGCGGCATTGTCTTTTAAATAACTAATTCCTGCATTTTTAAAATGGATATTTTTTATTTGGATGTTGTCGGTTTTTAAAATCAATATCTCAAACTTATTTTCGCCATCTATTTCCGCATCGTTTTCACCAATTATAGAGATTGATTTATTAACGATTATTTGGTTTTCTTTGTAAATCCCTTTTTTAATTAAAATTGTATCGCCGTGGTTTGCGTTTTCAATCCCAGATTTAATTGTTGATGTACCACTATTTTTTGAAACTATAATTATTTTTGAATTTGCGTGTTCAAATAAAAATAGTAAAGTTAAAAGTAAAATTATTTTTCCCATACGGCTTTCACTATTTCTTTTACTTCTCCCCATTTAATTTCTTTAAAAGTATTATTTAAAATATTTGTACGATTCTCTTCCATGTTTTTCTTGACTGCTAAAAATGATAATCCCATTGGACTTTGTATTTCGTCGCTTCGTATTATTTTTGATTCTTTATCTTGAATTAAAACTCCCGGAGTGGAAAAATCCGCAAACCAAAGTGAATGAGGTTCCTCTATTTCTATTTCATTCGTGTATGCCGCTAAACATTCAATTGAATCGTATTTAAATATTTTTCCTTTTTTGGTAATAAGTTCTGCTCCAAATTTCCTATCTGTAATCATCATTCCGCAATAGGCGCAAACATCTTTATTATAATTTATTTGCTCTACTTTTGTGGAGCAACCTATTAAAATAAAAATGGAAATAAATATTAAAAATATTTTCTGCATAAAATTATTTATTTCTTTTGGATTCACTAAATTGCGCAAACCAAACAAGAATAATGCTTGCAAAAATAATTATCGAACCAATGTATGGTGAAGAAATTGCTTTGATATTTAAAAGTTGTTTAGAGCCAAGTAGCGGTGGTTGATAATTTGCGCCGGGAACTTTTATTGGCGCATTCGGATTTAAGTTGTGTCCGTAATCGTATTCCCATTGATAAAAATCATAAATTCCAATAAATCCTGCAATCACAAATAATAATATCCACGCTATAATCCATTTTTCATTTCCTTTGTACGCAATCCCAAGTCCGCTTATCATAAAAAATGCAATCACATAAGGAATAATTTTTAACTCGGGAATTGATTCAGGATTAATTTCTTTCATACCAATGTAGTGGTTCAATCCATTTAATGTCCGAAGGTCGTTCGGATTTTCGCCTGTGATTTTATCAACCCAAATATAAAGTCCCAATCCTTCGGGATATTGTGGAGCTTCGAGTGAAATTTGCCAAATCGGAAAAAAATATACTAACACTAAAAGTAACGATGCAATTAAAACCAAAATTTTATTTTTTTTTAACATTTTTTATTTGAAAAATTTAGGCTCCGTTTCCAGAGCCTAAATAAAGGTGATTTATTCGCCTAAGCTCGAAGTTAATTTAACATTCGCGCCCGGACTTGAAACTCTAATGTAGCCTTGCATTTCTTGATGTAACGCTGAACAAAAATCTGTGCAGTAAAATGGATAAATGCCAATTTGTTTTGGCTCCCATAAAAGTGTTTGCGTTTCGCCCGGCATTAAAAGTAATTCGCCGTTGGTTGAACCTTTCACAGTAAATCCATGTGGTGTATCCCAATCTTGTTCCAAGTTTGTAACATGGAAAAATACTTTGTCGCCGATTTTTACTCCTTCAATATTGTCTGGTGCAAAATGGCTTCGTGTTGAAGACATGTAAACATGAACTTCGTTTCCTTTTCTTTCAACGCGAGCATCTTTTTCACTTTTTGTTGCTTGAGGATGTGTGTTTTGTTCGAGTGCATAAATTTTTAATTGATTTTTTGTAAGCAACTCCGCTTTGATTGCTTGCGCATAATGCGGTTCACCAATTGTTGGGAAGTCCAACAATATTTTCATTTTGTCTCCGCTTATGTCAATTAATTGTGCCGATTGAGTTAATGCTGGTCCTGTTGGTAAATATCTATCTTTTGTAATTTTATTTAAAGCGACTAAATATTTTCCATCTGGTTTTTTACTACCGCCACCTGGGATAACTAAATGCCCAACTGAATAATAAACTGGTATTCTGTCGACAACTTCCCAAGTTCCAATTTTCCATTTTACAACTTCAGATGAAATAAAAGATGTTGTGTATCCAAATCCATTTCCATCAAACTCTGTGTGAAGTGGACCAAGACCTGGGTTTTGAACTTCGCCTGCAAGAATTGAATTATATTTTAAAACTGGAATGCCATCAATCTCTCCATCAAATTCTTTATTCTCAATTGCTTTTAACATTTTTGAAAAAGAATGAACCGGAATTATTGCGGCAAGTTTTCCGCCAGCAACAATATATTCTCCACTTGGGTCAACATCGCAACCGTGTGGAGATTTTGGTACTGGTAAATAATAAATTAATCCAGGGCAATCTTTTGGATTTAACATTTTTACAGTTTTGAATTTTTCTGTCTTTGCAATTCTCGTTCCTTCTTCGCGATAATTTCTAACATACTCTCCAGGAAAATTAATCGCTTTACCTTCTGCAACATATTTTTCTGCTAATTTCCAGTTTACCGCGGCTATAAAATCTTTATCATTTTTCGATGCATTGATTTCAAGTAGCGTATTTGCTTGCTCTGTATTATAGCATGTAAAAAACGACCAATCGCCTGATGGACCTTTGCCAGAACGCGATAAATCATAATTAAATCCCGGTGCTAAAATTTGAAATGCTAAACTCATTTTGCCACTTTTATCATCAACTTTAATAAATGAAATTGTTCCTTTAAAATTTTCTTTGTAAGAATTAATTGGAACATCTTTTTTATCAGTTGGTACACTAAATCTTGTTGATGCAACAACATACTCGGTGTTTTGAGTACAGAATGGCGAACCATGATTTCCGCCTGAATTTGGAATTTCAATTATTTCAGTTGTTTCAAAATCTTTAAGATCGATTCTCGCAATTCGTGGCGTGTTGTTTGCGTTGATGAATAAATATTTTCCATCTTGCATTCCATCTGTTTGAGAAAGTGACGGATGGTGCGCATCATCCCATGGAAGTTGACCATACGATGTGTTCAGCATTGCTTTTGTCTCTTCGCTGTAACCATATCCTGTTTCAGGATTTTGCGAAAAAACAGAAATTTGTTTAAACATTCTTCCGCTGGGCAAACCGTAAACTCCGACTTGTCCACTAAATCCACCGGAAGTAAATAAATAAAATTCATCGTGAGTTCCAGGAGCGACATAAACTTTTTTTGCCGCGTCGCCTGTATCTAACGCTTTGTTATCCGAGCATCCGCTATAATAAATTCCGATTGCGAAAACAGGAATAAGCAGTAAAAATATTTTCTTATACATTTTGTATTCCTTTCTTTATTTTTTGATTGGTGGTGTTTCGTTGCCTACTTTTCTAAAAAATTCTACAATTTTTTTTGCTTCTTCAACAGTAATATTTTGGAAAGTCATTTTGGTTGGATACTCAGCTAACATTTTTTGTGCTTCCGGATGTTTTAGTAACATTTCTTCCGGATTTAAAATCATGTTCATAACATATTCCGGTGATCTTCTTTTTAAAACATTTCTTTGAGCTGGACCTGTGTATTTTTCATCAAGCTTGTGGCATTGCAAACATTTTGCTTCATAAATATTTTTGCCGTAAAAAGCTATGAGTGTATCAATGGTTGGGTTTAAAATTATTTTTTCTTTTATTGGTCCAATCCCGTTTTGCATTTCAAAATCGGATAATCCATCTTTGCTTCCGCATCCGTTCAAACAAAAAAATAAAATCAATATTGCTGTTAAATTTTTAAACATGTTTTCCTTTCTTAAATATTAATGAGTAATTAAAATGACATAGTACTAATATTATTGCAACAATTGTGCCACAAATTGATTTACAGCGTTTTCACGCAATTATGAGAGGAAAAATCGTTTTTATTCCTGCAAATAGGAGAACAATTCCTAAAATTGCTTGAAGTTTCCTAAAAGATAATTTTGATGAGCCGAGCCGAGAACCTAAAAATCCACCAACAAAAACGATGGCAATAAAAGGAATGATTAATTCGAAATTAAAATTTCCTTTAATAGTTTGCGAAGCAAGACCGCTAATTGAATTTAAAACTATAAATGCGCTTGAGGTTGCCGCCGTTTGTTTTGCATTTGCCCACCCAAAAAATAAAAGTAGCGGACTTAAAAAAACACCTCCTCCAATTCCAAGGACTCCAGCGGCGAATCCTAAAATCATTCCGATTGTGAGTGTGGTTTTGAGTGGAATTTGCGAATCTACTTTTGAAGTTTTTATTTCGCGTAAAAATAATAATCTGATTCCCGATAAAATTAACGCAACCGAAAGAAGTAAGTCAAAAGTTGGTTCAGAAATTTTTATCAAGCCACCAATAAATGCCGCTGGGATTGATGTTAAAACAAATGGAAGTAATAATTTTTTTTGAAAATATCCTGACTTGTAATAACTTATAAAACTTATTGATGCGACAATTATATTTAATGCAAGTGGCACTGCTACAAGTTTTGGCGAGGCGATTCCGAATAAAGCAAAAATTGCAATATATCCTGACGCACCTCCGTGACCAACGCTTGAGTAAAGTAACGCAATTAAAAAAAAGAGAAAATAAATTTCAATTGGAATAAACATTTTAAATATTTTGATTATGATAAATTATACAATCGTCGCCAATTTTTATTTCTCCATTTTTTAAAACTTTTGCAAATATTCCTTCGCGTGGCATCACGCAATCTCCCGCTTTGTAAAATATTGCGCAATGAGCGTGGCACTCTTTTCCGATTTGAGTTATCTCCATAATTGTTTCACCAATTTCAACTTTATCCCCAACGGTTAAGTTTGGTATATCAAGAAATTCGGTTGTAATATTTTCCGCAAATGCGCCTGGTCGAACATTTAATCCTTTGGCTCGCATTTTTTCAATGCTCTCCATTGCAAGTAAACTAATTTGTCTGTGCCAATTCCCGGCGTGCACATCTCCTTCGATTCCCCAATCTTCCTTTAACATTGCTTTTTCAATGTTCGATTTTGGAATTCCTTTTTTCTTGCTGACTGATATTGCAAGAATTTTTCCTTTTGAAATTTTTGTTTCTGTTTGCATAAATATTTTTCCTTTAAATATTATTCCATGGTAAAAAATGAATCAAAACTTTTTCTCCCTCATTTAATGCTGATTTTTCAAGGGGAAATTCAATTAAACAATCTGCGTTGGCGAAACCGCTTAACATGTGCGAGCCTTGTTTTAAAATCGGCGTAACTAATATTTCCTTATTTATTTTTTCGATATGACCACGTAAAAGTTCAACTCTTTTTGTTTTTTTTGAAATTGATTTTGTAATCACAGCCTCACTTTGTTTGAGTGACAAATTTTTCCCCGATAAAATATTTAAAAATGGATAAACCATTTCATAAAATATTACCCCAACTGCAACCGGATTCCCGGGCAGACCAAACACAATTTTGTTTTTTACTTTTCCAAAATAAGTTGGCTTGCCGGGTTTAATGGCAACTCCACAAAATATTTCCTCCGCATTTAAATCTTGTAAAACATCTTTAATAAAATCATAATCACCAACCGAAATTCCCCCTGTAATTATTGTAACATCTGAGTTATCAATTCCATTTTTTAAAGCATTGTAAATTTCTTCTTTACTATCATTTACATTGTGCGCTTGAAAACTAATTTCAACTCCCATATTTTTTAAAGCGCTTAAAAGAAAATATTTGTTTGAGTTTCTAATTTTCCCTTTTTGTAATTCCTCTCTAATTTCTTTTAATTCGGTTCCAGTTGTAATGATTGCAATTTTTGGTTTTTTAAATACATTTATTTTTTCATAACCAAGTGTTGCTAAAAGCGAAATAACTGCTGGCGTAATTTCTATTCCACTTTTTAAAACAATCTCACCTTTTTTAATTTCATCTCCCGTGTATCGAATATTTTCCCCCTCTTTTACCGCAGAAAAAAATTTGACGCTTTCAGTATTCGCTTCGCATTTTTCTTTCATCACCACTGCTGTTGTACCATTTGGGATAATTGCGCCAGTCATAATTCTTCCGCAAGAATTATTTCCTAAAATATTATTTTCTTCATCTCCTGCTTTAATTGTAAATGCAATTTTTAAATTAATAGGATTTTCTCTCGTTGCATTTTGCAAATCGCAAAACTTCACCGCAAATCCATCAACAGCGCTGTTATCAAAACTTGGATGATTTTCTTTTGCAAAAATATCTTCGGCAAGTATAAAATTGCACGAATCTAAAATTTCTTTTTCCTCAACTCCAAGAGAAAATGAATTTTCTTTTATTAATTTTATTGCATCTTCAAATAAAATCATTTCATACTTTCTTTTTATGCTCTCCACTGCGAATCATCTTAAAAGAGTGTAATAATGCTGGCAAAATCGCGTCGAGAGAATCCTCTACTCCATTTTTTGAGCCGGGCAAAGTTACAATTAAAGTTTTTCCTCGCAATCCTGCAACCGCGCGAGAGAGCATTGCATAAGGAGTTCGCGCTTGTCCAAAATTTCGCATCGCTTCAACTATTCCCGGAATTTCTTTTTCAATTAATGGTTTCAAAGCTTCGGGTGTTGTATCTCTTGTTGTAAATCCTGTTCCGCCTGTTGAGATAACTAAATCAAGTTTCATTTCGTCTGAATATATTTTTATTTGCGATTGAATTATTTCTAATTCGTCGGGAATAATTTTATACTCAACTATTTCTACTCCAAAACTTTTTAATCTCGTTTCGATTAATTTTCCCGATGTGTCAGATTTTTTCCCTGCCGAAATTGAATCGCTCATTACCAAAACTGCGGCGCGAATAGATTTTATATTTTCATCTTCAAAATCAGATTTGCCTCCCCGTTTTTCAACAAGTTCAACTGAAACAATTTTCATTTTGTCATCAATCATTTTAAGCATATCGTATAAAGTAAGTGCGGCAACACTTGCGGCCATCATCGCTTCCATTTCTACACCGGTTTTATAAATTGCTTTTACTACAGTCAAAACTTCAATTTTATTTTCAAATAATTTAAATTCGCAACCAACAAAATCTATTGGGAGTGGATGACAGTACGGAATTATATTTGCACAATTTTTTGCTGATTGAATTGCCGCAACTTTTGCAACCGGGAGCGGATCTCCTTTTGGGATTGAGCCATGTTTAATTCTTGTAATAATATCTGGCGAAACTTCTAAAATTGCTCGCGCTGTTGCAGTGCGAAGTGTTGTAATTTTGTGCGATACATCTCTCATTTTTTATCCTCCTATTGCGACCATACTTCTGTCATTTAATTCTTTTAAAGTTTCTGCATCGGGATGTTCTTTCCATTTTAAAGATAAATCCGTTTTTATTGCAGAAAATATTTCAGCATCTGACGCGTTTTCTCTAATCAATTTTTTTAAGTCAACTCCATCTTTCGAAAATAAACAGGAACGCAATCTTCCATCTGCAGTCAATCGCAAACGATTGCACGATGAACAAAAATGTTCGCTCATTGTAGAAATAAATCCAACAATTGCATTTGTCCCCGAAACTAAAAATTCCTTCGCCGGTCCGGCAACAATTTCATCTCGCAAAATATTTTGCAAAACAAATTTTTGCTCAATAATATTTTTTATTTCCAAATACGGCATCATTTTAAATTCATTCCAGCCGTTTCCGGTAAATGGCATATATTCTATAAACCTAATATTTACGCTATGTTTAATAGCAAAATTTACAAAATCTAAAATTTCGTCATCGTTAAATCCGCGCATCAAAACTGTGTTGATTTTTAAATTTTCAAATCCCGATTTAATTGCTTTATCAATTCCCAATAAAACATTTCCGAGCGACGATGCTCTTGCGATGTAATTAAATTTTTCTGCTTTTAGCGTATCCAAACTAATGTTGATTTTATTTACGCCAGAATTTTTTATTTCATCAATATAATTTTTAAGTAGCACGCCGTTGGTTGATAATGCTAAGGATTCCAATCCGCTAATTTGCGATAAATTTTTTAATAACGATGGAAGATTTTTGCGAACAAGTGGCTCACCGCCAGTGATTCTGATTTTTTTTACACCAAGCGAGACAAATATTTTTGCTATTTTTTCGATTTCATCAAAAGTTAAAATCTCATCTTTTTCTTTTAGTTTGATTCCTTCGGCTGGCATACAATATTTACATCTCAAGTTACATTTATCTGTAACCGAAATGCGTAAATAATTATGCATTCTTCCAAAATTGTCGTTAAGTATGTTGTTCATATTTTTAAAATAAAAAAACCTATCTTTTTTGGATAG
>ERZ1292623.242-Hain-H51-01um-R1-242-length-61434-cov-8_pt3 | contig 23469 bp, 25 predicted proteins | sample MGYA00564398_ERZ1292623 | MGnify/ENA primary metagenome ERZ1292623 (study PRJEB36523, sample SAMEA6512633) | groundwater metagenome | collected 2019-01-07 | study: AquaDiva: Metagenomics assemblies of 32 groundwater samples | reverse complement strand
TGCTCTCCCCTGCTCTAAAAGTTGTTTGAGATACTTTTGGTACATCTCTGTTCTCTCACTCTGCCGGTAGGGGCCATAAGATCCGATATAATTTTGAGTTTGAGTGATTGGACCCTCATCCCATTGAAGTCCTAACCACTGAAGATTTTCAAGGATATCATCCTCCCATTCCTTGAGAGATCTCTCTTTATCGGTATCCTCAATTCGCAAGATAAAAACGCCTGCTCTATTCTTAGCAAAAAGGTAGTTGAAAAGAACAGTCCTGACTGTTCCCATGTGCATAGGACCAGTTGGAGATGGAGCGAATCTTGTACGAACGACTGTTTGTTTTCCAGAACTCATCATATCTATTTGATGAGATACTCAAGAATATATTGAGCAATGATTCTTGCGGCCTGCGGCTTTGCAAATTTGAGCGCCGCGCTTGACATTTGTTCTGATATTTCGGGACTAAACGCAATAGAGCGTAAACGTTCAAGGAAGAAATGCGGGGTAAGGTTTGCTTGTTCCAGAACAATGGCGGCTTTGATACCTGCGTAGGCGTATGCATTTTTGAGTTGGTGATTCTGTGCAGATTCTCCAAGAGGGATAAGAATGCTTGGTTTTCCAAGCGCCGCAATTTCGAAGATTGATCCTGACCCCGCCCTGCTTACAATGATGTCGGATGCTGCATACACGTGTCGAAGTTCTGCTTCGTTGAGAAAAGGAATAGGATGATAACATTTCTTATATTCTTCTTTGATGACTACATTTGCTTCTGCGCGAACCTGCTGAAAGTTTTGTTCTCCTGTTTGGTGAATAATTTCAAAATATCCGAGCGCCTCGTTCAAAACTGCTAACATCACATCGTTGATTCGTTGGGCTCCTTGAGAACCTCCCAAGATCAGAAGAATTGGTTTTTCATTCGTGAGTTGGAATAATTGAGTTGCTTCTTGTTTTGATCCAGTTAAGAGTTCTCGGCGGATCGGATTGCCAACAAAAATAATTTTTTTTGAAGAGAAGTAAGGGACGGATGGAAAAGAAGTAAAAATTTCGAGAGCAAATTTTCCAGAAATGCGATTCGCTAAACCCGGAATAGCATCAGATTCATGAAGAAATATGGGGATTCGAAGAAACCAACCCGCAATCGTCGCTGGAATTGCTCCATATCCTCCTTTGCTAAAAATAAGATCTGGGGAAAGAAAAAAAAGAATGCGGAATGCTTGAAAGATGCCGAGGGGAACTCGAAAGACAAGATCAATTACATTTTGGAAAACTGTCCCGCCGTCTAAATATCGCCTCAATTTGCCAGCTTGGATTACAAAAGCTTTCATCTCTTCTTGAGAAAGGAGAATATCTCCAAAAGCATCACGAGGGCCGATGTAAAAGAGCTTGAGATCTTTTCCTTGGTAACTCCTCCGAAGTTCTCTTGCAATAGCGATGATAGGAAGAATATGGCCTCCTGTACCCCCTCCCGTGAATACGATTTTCATACGAGTTTAGCATATCATAGGAGCCTCATTTTGACAATTTTTCAAAGTGTAACTCCTCACGATCCCGAGAGTCTTTCGTGCCTTGAGCTCCGAAAATCAGTCTTCAAAATCGTTTCCCCCTACTCGCCCCTCGACAAGCTCGGGGCTCGCCGCGCCCTAACCCCACGATTTTTCAGACTGGTTTTCTCCGCTTTACTCAAGGGCGTGAGCGGTAACTTCAAAGTGGATTGGGTTAGTTGCAAGGTGAGATTGTAGATATCACCTGCGCCCATGACCATTACGATTTCTCCGCCTTTGAGGTTTTCATTGAGATATTTTTTGGTCGCGTCCAGACTGAGAATATAGAGAATTGTATTTGGTATTTTGTACTTCGTGTGTTGTATTGCATTTGCCAGTTTGTCTGAAGATACTTTTTTCTTGAGAGATAGATTCTCGCGGCCTGGAACATCGTAAATATCGGTCAGGATGAGTTTATCTACCGGCGCTTTCGCAAGAACCTTTACAAAATCTTTCCAAAGATAGTAAGTGCGCGCGTATTGGTGTGGCTGATACACGAGCCAAATTTGTTTTTTGGGCCACTTGGAGCGGGCGGCTTCAACGGTAACGCGGACTTTTGTGGGGTGATGGCCATAATCGCTCACGAGTGTGTATGGCACCGGTTTCTCGAGACGAAATATCTCAAATCTCCGCCACGTTCCTTTGAATTCAGAAAGCGCCTTGAAACTCGTCCTGTCGGGAACATGGAGCGCTCTTGCCGTCGCAAGAGCCGCGAGCGCATTTGCAACATTGTGTTCTCCTGGAACCTTGAGAATTTTGCGGAGTTCTTTTGCTTCGGGTTGTCGCAATGAATAAGTCTGAACTCTAACCTTGTTTTTTATTTCCGCTCTTTTCGTTAGTATTTCTTTTGTATTTTTATCGTCTTTGTTCGCAATAATTATCCCATCGGGAGGAAGGTGCGCGATATATTTTCGAAAAGTTTTGATGATATTTCCAAGGTTTCTATAGTAATCTAAATGATCGGCTTCAATGGTCGTGAGCACGATCATTTGCGGCCAATAGTTCAGAAAGGAGGCGAAGTGTTCGTCTGCTTCGATCACTAAAATTGGTTTTCCGTTGATGACATATTTCCTCCCCTCCCCTACTCTGCAATTGGAATTTCCAAATTCCTTGAGTTTTGTGCCCACGATTACGCTTGGGTCAAGTCCGGCCTTCAAGAGCACGAGCGCAATCATCGACGTTGTGGTACTCTTGCCGTGAGTGCCGGAGATCGCGATGGTATAATGGATTTTCGTAAGTTCGCCTAATGCTTGAGGGTAGCTTAAGACTTGTATCTTGTATCTTGTATCTTGTATTTTGTATGCTTTTTGGAGTTCGGGGTGATCTTTGGTTACTGCCGGGCTATAAATCATTTCTTGCATGTTAGAAGCAAAACAAGCGTCCTGCGGAGGGCCGATACGAATTTTTGCGCCCATTTGCGAGAGTTGTTCGGTAATTTCAGAAGAAGCAAGATCGCAGCCTGATACGTCGTGCCCTTTTGCAAGGTAATATTTTGCAAGCGCAGATACTCCTATTCCTCCAATGCCAATGAAGTGTATCTTCATAGTTCAAATCAGTTAAACTTTTTATAAGCCATATGATTCTTAGTTTACTATCTACTTTCCATATAAAGAAAAAATTCTGCTTAATACTCTATACATACGTATGAATTGTTAAGTAAAACTATTTGCTACTGTTTAAGCAAATGTGAATACTCCTCTTTGAGCTTGTCGAGCTTTGGATTGATGAGAAGTTGACAATAACCCGCTTCTTTATTCCTTTCGTAATACTCTTGGTGGTAAACTTCTGCGTGTCCAGTTTCGCCGGCGCACACCTCCTTGTATGTGGGGTTTGCTTTGGTGCCGCCCGCATATCCGGAAGTTACCGCGCGTACTCCCTTGAGCTGTTCAAACACTGCTTCTCCGCACCAGAAGCATCCCCCGCCAAACACTGCGATTTCCAGGTTCAAAGCCTCTTTCTCGCGTTTGAAATTTTTATCATTTGGTTCCATGTTCTTCAAGAAACTTCACAAGTGCTTGAACGATGCCTGCGGCCGCCATTTGGGGATTTGTTAAGATAATAGCGCGATCCCGCGGATTTGGAAGATACCCAGTTTCGATGATCACGCTCGGGGTTAATGGATGAACAGCGTATAAAAACTTGTCTGAATTGAATGCATAATAGGAAGACATACTTTCTGGAATATATACTTCACGATCAAGCCCTGTTGCCCTTCGGTATTCTTGCTCGAGCAATTGGGCAAGCCGTCTCGCCTTGCCGCTTTTGTCATGTGCGGAAGCTGCCACTTTGAATCCCGATGCTCGTGGAAGGTTTGGATTTTGATCGGCGTGAATGGCGACAAGTGCGTCTGCTTTATAAATGCCGGGCAAGGCCGCGCCAAGCAGCGTTACTCCAATACGGTGCGCTCCCAGAAGCTCTGCCGCTTTTTGGGCAATCGCAAGATTTATTTCCCATTCCATTTTCCCTCCTCCGCGTGCCTGCTCTGAATGATTGAGTCCTCTCAATTCCCATGGCACTTCTTCCATTTTCCAATGCCCCACTTGCAAGGCAACCTGCCATCGTGCAGAGGAAGGTGCAGCTTGCAAAGGCTGCCGGAACGCAAACATCTTTACCTTCTCTCGCAAAAGGAAGGCTTTGGATTCTACCTCTTGAATCTGGGCGCGCAAACTCGCGACAGAAACAGACGAGATTGTGCCCTGGGTTCCACTTGCAAATACAAAAGCAGGGTATAATCCCGCCATTCCAACTATTGAAGCTACAATAACAAATCTTCTCATAAGCCTGATGCTTTTATGATGAGGGTATCGCGTCCATCATATCGCAAACTGCTCAAATAGGAAGGGAGTAGCCCTCTTTAGTTTACAGGAATGTCGAGTTCCGAGGGGCGGCCGGCAGAATGCCATGCTTGGAAGCTTTGATATTTGCGGTAGTTCACAACGATCTGGCGGATTTTGCGATTTGCGCCCTCGTACCAGCGCGTGTAATACATAAGGAATTGTGGCGTTGTTTTCTCGTGCATGAGAACTGCCATCGCAAACAAGCGGCGCATAGTGTATTCAAGATTTTGCTCATATGTCTGGGGTGGTTCTACCGCAATAACAATAAATGGATTGCGCCAACTGTCTTGCACAACAATGTCAATCTCGGCGTAGAGCACTGTTTCGTTTTTGATTGGGAGATAGACGCCCACATGAATTGCTTCTGGGAGGTAGCGATAGCGTTCCATGAGCTCGACAACCAGGTGGGCTTTCAACAGTTCTTTTTCATCTGGGAATCCAAGAAAGTCATCCCCATATGCGACCTTCGAACATTCTCGTACGAAGAAGGTTTTGCCCCGAGTGATTTGAAAAATAATTTGGGTTGGTGTGTTCATATTATTTGTATATTCGTGCCTAATTCGTAATTTGTAGGATTATAAAAGTCCTTTTTCTTTAAAGCTCAAGAATCCTATTTGGCTTATGATGACATGATCAATGAGTTCGATCCCCAAAATTTTTCCTGCTTGAGCTAAGCGTTTTGTAATTTCAAGATCATCCTCTGAAGGATCCGTGTCATCAGATGGATGATTGTGCGCGACAATAATATGGGCTGCATGTCGGCGTATGGCAATATCGAACGTTTCCCGCGGATGCACAAGACTTGCGTTGAGCGTGCCTATGGAAATCGTGTCAATGCCAAGCAATTTGTTGCGCGTGTCAAACGATAATACAAGAAAGTGCTCTTTTGCGTATCCACGGATCTTGGGACGGACAAGCTCATACAAGGAACGAGGTGAGATAATGACTTTGCGCTTTTGTATTTTCTTCCCTCGCAGTGACTCTTGCGCTTGCCCCTGGCGCTTCACCACTTCCATGCAGGCTTTCATCTGCGATGCTTTCGCAAGACCAATACCTTTAATGCTTTGGAGATCTTCGAGTGACGCCTGCATGATTCCTTCGAGTGAACCAAAATGGGAAAGCAGTTTCTGTGCCGTCATCATTACCGGCTCCCCTGCCGTACCTCTTCCCAAGATAAGTGCAAGAAGTTCTTGGGCCGAGAGCGCTTCTGGCCCGAATTTCTGTAGTCGTTCTCTCGGACGTTCTGACTGCGGAAGATCGCGAATAGTGAAAGATTGCTTTTCGATTGAATTATTGGGAGACATCTGGACGATGACCTTTCTTAATAATAAGTATTACCACTTTTTCGTGCTCGATTCGATACACAATTCGAGATGGCCATACGCTACATGACCACTCCTCCCCTCTCTTTCCGTATAATTTCGTTCCTCGATAAGGATTTTCTTGGAGCCCTGCAAGTGCCGCTACAATCCGGTCGCGGTATACCCCATCAATCGTATCGAGTTTTTTTTGAACTTTTTTGGGAATGACGACGCGGTACCTCATATTTTTGCTTTCCCTTATCAGCAAGCACATAGCCCTGTCGCGCAAGTATTTCTTGGAGCGCGACATACTCCCCTCTCTCATATTGTGTTTGTGCCTCTGCGATATCCTTTTCCAGATTCGGAAATTCCTGAATAACCTTGATTGTTTCAAGGAGTGACTCGAATTCTTCAATAGAAAGAATAACAGCTTTTGGTTTGCCGTTTTCTGTAAGAATATAATAGGTATCTGGCTGCTGCACTTCGTCGGCAATCTCGAAGATGCGTTTGCGCGCTTCTGAAATTGGAACGGTTCGTCGAACATCCATATTATGTACATATTAATGTACAACAAGCAACCTTGTCAACCCCGTCCCATGGAAGCCGCTTGGAGAGGAAAACTTTGAATGATGCCGTATTCTGAACCGGAGCTCTTGAGGTGACTCTCCATCACTTCGATGGAACGGACGGAAAGATTGAGGGTGATTTCTTCGTTGATGGCGGGGCGCTCTTCAATATTCATGTGACGGAATTTCCATTGGAGGAGCCGGCCGAGCGTGAGATGAACAGAAAATGGCCGGTTTTCGGGATGGAAGTGAAGCTGCCCGGATTTCGCAAGCGAATCCTCCACATCTTTTTGGAGTTCCATAAGTTCCGGAGATTCTTTGCCTATCACCCATACCATTCGCGGAACTTGTTTGGGAGGTCCGTAGATGATCTTCGTGAATTCCATGGAAAAAGCTTGGTGCCGCTCCCCCACTTCTCCCATGAGCTCACCTATATGCGCTACTTCTTTGTCGGATGTATTGCCCAGAAACGCAAGCGTAAGGTGAAGATTTTTTTCTTCAGTCCATCTGACAGGGAGTTCAGGTAATTTTTTCTGCCAGTTAAGGAGTTCTTCCTTTATCTCTTTGGGCAAGTTAATTGCAATAAAAACGCGATGGAGCATAATTGAATTTTACTATACAGAAGGTTACAATTGAAGTGATGAAACTCAAAAAGAAACAAAGAGCAAAGAAAAAAGAGTATGAAGAAACTGCCATTCAGCAGGTGGTGAATCATTATTTCTTCACGAAAGGGCTTTCGACCGAACAAATTAAAAGGGACGCAAAGAAAAAGAAAATTATCTACTCTCGCTATGTGCGACCCGCCCGAGATCTTATCGCACTAGCAGGGTCGGTTGCTAAAGCGGAAAAGGCAATCACGAAAGTTGCTCAATGGGCGAGTTCGCGCGGATTGGATTATTCGATTGAGACCGTGTTTAAGAAATGGTTAGAATTAGATCGGTTAAAACCCAAGGAAATAGTGAAGAAACCGTTTTATGACGGGAATCCCATGGTTTGGTCTGAAGCGAAGAAAAACTGGTATGTAGTAACAGTAGACGGCGAGTGGCTCGAGTTTGCAGGAAAAGAATCAGAAGTCGAATGGAGAATCGTGAAATAAAAAGTGGATGAATAAACCCGCGTTCTTTAATGACTCGTATCATCTTCTTTGGAACCTCGGAATTCGGCGCGATTATTTTAGAAAAACTTATACACGCTAAGATAAGGCCTCTTCTGGTTGTGACTGTTCCCGATAAACCAGTTGGCAGAAAACAACTACTAACGCCTCCTCCCGTGAAATCACATATCATGAAGCACAAATGGAATATCCCAATTCTGCAACCAGAGAACCTTTCAACAATCAGCAATCAACTATCGGCAATCAGCCCCGATCTCATGGTGCTCGCGGCGTACGGGCAAGTTATTCCAAAAGAAATTCTGAAGATTCCTCGCTACGACGCTTTGAATGTTCATCCTTCCTTATTGCCAAAATACCGCGGCCCCTCCCCTATTCAGACGGCAATCTTAAACGGCGACGAAGAAACTGGGGTTACCATCATGCTCATGGATGAACAGATCGATCATGGACCGATTGTTGCAAGTGAAAAATTTAAAATGAAAAATCAAAAGTTTACTTACCCAGAACTCCATGATACATTAGCGAAATTGGGAGGCGAGCTGCTTATAAAAACTATTCCAAAATGGGTTAAAGGAGAGATCATGCCGCAGCCGCAGAATCATGCAAAAGCAACCTCTACCAAACGGATCGCCAAACAACATGGACATATTGACTGGTCAAAGCCCGCGTTGTATATAGAAAGACAGACTCGAGCGTTGAATCCGTGGCCAGGAACCTATAGCTTTCTGAAAGTTGAAACTCAAGACTTGAATCCTCAAATTCTAAAGATTTTAAGGGCTCGTGTCCTGGAGGGCACCTATGAAAAAGCGCCCGGAAAGACATTCCTCACAACGAGTGGGAAGCTTGCGGTACAAACACAAAAAGATGCGCTCCTCGTTGAAGAATTGCAGCTCCAGGGAGGAAAGCCGATGCCTGCACGAGAATTCCTTCTTGGCCATAAAGATTTTGTCGGCACTATCCTTGCGTAACCTCCTCACGTTCCAACCACATAAATCTGTCAACAATCTATGCTTTCCTACTTTGATCTCCGTAAAGGCATACAATTTATTTATGAGGACCAACCTTACGAGGTTTTAGATTTCAAACAAATGGGGAAATCCCAAGATGTGGTTGTTGCCCAGACAAAGATCCGCAATCTCATTGACGGACGCGTCTTGCAAAAGAACTTCCATCAAAAAGAGACTTTTCAGGAGGCGGATGTTTCAAAGTTTCAAACAAAGTTCATTTACAGTAATCGAGGGAAATATGTGTTCTGCGAAAAGGATAATCCATCCAAGCGCTTTGAACTCACCGCAGAACAGATTGGACAAGGAACCCAGTTCTTAAAGCCAAATGAGATGGTAGAGGGATTACTCTTTCAAGATAAGATTATCAATATCTCGCTTCCTATCAAGGTGCAACTTGCCGTGAAAGATGCTCCCCCAGGACTCAAAGGAGATAGCGCGAAAGGAGGCACCAAAATCGTAAGGCTTCAAACCGGCGCTGCGGTAAATGTTCCTCTGTTCATCGAGACCGGAGATATTATTGAGATAAACACCGAGACCGGAGAATATGTGCGACGAATATTGGATGGCGCATAATGCTACGCGAACAATCAAGAAAAGTTGTCGTCAGAGGTTTGACGACAACTCAAGACCTAACCCTTACCTCTTCCACGAATTTCTAATGCTTTCAAGCAGTACTATTCCCTTCCTCCGAGAAAGACATAGGGAAAAATCGGGAGTGGTATTTTGTCCGAACTCGCCCCCGTAGATGGGGATCTTTGTTGATAGCTTGAACGGTTACAAAAATCTGATGGAAAGGTCCTATGCCGCGGCAAAAGGGACACTCTTGCTCATCGCAATCGAATAGAAGACCACAACACTGATTCCATCGGTCTCCATTTGCATCGACCATCTCTTCCTCCCTCCTTCCTAAGTCTCCGTACTTCTCGTACGACCTACTTTCAGTATAGACTGTTCTGCAAGAAAGACAATTTACAGAAGCTCGCACTTCAGCTATACTGGAGTATGGACCAAACTTCATTCGATATCGACATTCGTTCCATTCTCATACCGGCAACAAAGGTATTGCGCGCAAGCCCGGAAGACACTCTCGATCATGCCCTTGCGAAAACTCAAAGCAGTCACGATGCAGTGTTTGTCTTTAACGAGGAGGACAAGTTCCTCGGCTTCGTCTCTCCTTCGTATGCATTCTTTCGAAAACGATATCCCTATACCACAAAGATTAAGTCGTGCCTGGTCAATCCTCCCCATATCACGGATAGTACTTCGATTTTCCAGATCGCAGAGTTTATGGTGGCCACGGGAATTTATACCCTTCCCGTATTCCAAGGAGAAAGAATTTCAGGCCTCATTACTGCAAAGAGTATCTTGAGGGTTCTCGAACAAAACCAAAGCTTCTTTTCGCAAGTTGCTCGAGTGCTCAAACCAGAAAATCCGGTTACAACTCCTTCCACTTCTTCTGCCCAAACAATCTACACGCTCATGCGTGAAAAGAAAATATCTCGGGTTGTGTTAGTGGGGACAAGCGGAAGAGTCGACGGAATCGTATCTCGACGAGATCTCCAGTTTCTTCTGGCTAAACCCGGTCCACGCCAAAGAATAAAAACAGGCGGCAAGGGATTTTCGAGAAGTTATGTGTTTGGCATAGAGAAAGAATCCCGCCTGAATGTGCCTGTAGCGCCCTTTGCCCAACGAAATGTACTCCTTGAAGATATGAGTACGGGCAAAGAGAATATCCTTGAGCGGCTTATCAATTCAGAAAAAAACAGCATCGTTATTGTAGATAAAGATAATAGACCAACAGGAATCATTTCGATTCGCGTACTCCTTCAAGCACTTGTCTTCCTCAAACCAGAGTTGCAAATTCCGGTGATTATAAAGAACGCCGGGCATCTGCGACATCTGGAGGTACAATGGGTGAAAGAACTTGCATATAAACTTGGAATAAAACTCTCCAAACGCTCTCCCATCGAACGCATCGAAATCGCAATCAAAGAATCAAAAGATCCGGTAGGAAGGCCCGATGAATTCGAACTTGCCTTTCACATTCTCTTTTTCTCGGGCAATACGCTCATCGCATCAGGGAAAGACCGAGATTTCAAAAAAGCAGTAAGGAAAACAATCCAACGAATAAAACGACAACAGCCCTCCTAACGGATCGCATCGCTCTCTTGGGTGCAAGCAGATCGATACTCTTTCTTTAGACAGAGTGATTCGTGGATCCTACAAATCGAAAATCTTTGATTTTCATCGCAGGGACTACTACCCCGCCAGGAAAGGAAATGTTTAGAGGGTCGAACACGAGTCTCGAAGGAGACATTGCCTCTATGCGCTTGAAGGCTTCTGGAATACTTTCTTGAAAACGCACATTCTCAACCGGCCCTATCACTTTTCCGTTTTCGATCAAAAATACCCCGTGCGAGACTACGCCAGTCATGGTTGCGGTTTGATAATGCTTCATTCCCGGATAATGGAGTTTCGTTACCCAGAGAGTCGGCCGAATTGCATTGGCAAGCATCTCTTCCATAGAAGTATTACCTCCTTCGATTACCAAATTAAAAGGGACTGCTCCTTGAGATCTGAAAGATGGCGAAAGCGCGTTTCCGGTTGGGATATGATTGTACTTTTTTGCAAGCGTATTGTCGTATACTGCATTTCTTGCAACTCCCTTTTCAATAAGGTAAAGAGTCTTTCTCGGTCTTCCTTCAAAATCAAATGGAATTCCCATTCCTTGGGTTCTCGGATCGAAAGGATCGTCTTTGATGCTCACGTTCGAGCCCGTTATGAGATTTCCTATGTTGCCCGAAATAAAACTTTCTCCTTTTTCGACAAACAGCCCATTGAATCCAAAGATGCCCATCCACTCAAATAAAGGAGCAAAAAAGTAAGGCTCGCCGATGAGATCAATCTTGAGTTCTTCTCCCTCTCTCATTTGAGCGAAAAGATCAATTTTTGCTTTCCCTCGAGCCAAATCGCATTTGTAGACAAGTTCGCGAAGGATGCGGTCCGTATCAAGTGAATCGAGCGATATGCCGCCAGAACTTGCATAGGCTGAAACAGAAGGATTATATCGATCGAATGCAAACAACCCCGCACAAGCGAGAGTAAAACGCATTGTTTGGGAAACGCCAAGAGAATTTTCATAGGTCATCCGGCCTCTTGCCTGTGCGATTTTTCCAGAGAGGAAAAGACCGTGCTTTTCCAATACCTGAATAACTCGTTTTATGGTTATCATGCGACCTTCTCCATCAAGTTCTGTAGTCTTCTCATTAAATAGTTCATTTCTCGGAGAAACAGAAGGAAAAGTATCTGTAGGAAGAATAATCTCTTGCTCTGGCAGAAGATCCATTTGAGCTACCATTTTTCCGATGAGCTCTTCCCCAAGGAAAGGGTTGTCGAACCGGACTGCTTTCCTTCGGTTTTTTCGCACAAGCGCAAGATCAATTCCCCACTGTTCTCCTGCGGGCGGCTGATCCACCTGTCCTTGTTTAATTCGCTTGAGGGAAATTTCGGTTTTGGTCGCCACGACCTCGCAGAATTCAACCCCATACCTTTTTGCTATCGTAAGGATATCTTGTGCTACTTTTGTTGTATCCATGTTTTGGTTGTCTCCATTGGCTTTTATCCAACTGCTCCTACCCGGATATTGCTAAAATATGCCGGCGACGCTCCATGTCCCGTGTGCACGACCTGCAGAGGATCTGCTTTCCCGCAGGATCCCACCCCTTGCAATTGAAAACTTTTCTCATCGCATACGATTTGGCAATTCCGCCAAAAGTTGAGGTTGTCTCCATAATACTTCGCGTTTTTTCTGATCTCCCATTTTCCATTCACCTTCTCGAATGCAATTTCTGTACCAAACGTAAAGTGCCGCCGTACGTCATCAATACTCCAGCTTTTATTCGTTCCAAATAGTATGGTTCCATTGGGAACAGAGTCTTTCAGATCTTCAAAGTCTGTCTCTCCGGGTTCTACAATTATATTCGTCATACGGATTACCGGCCAATCTCCATAGCTTTCAGTTCGCACCGCTCCGCTCGGCTGTTTGAAATATTCCCGGCCGATTTTTTGATTCAAAAGCGGTACCGTTTCTCTTGAGGTGAGAAGTCCTACCCAAACTCCATTCGTTACGAGCGGCATTCGTTGGGCGGGCGTTCCTTCGTCGTCATAGCCAAATGTCCCTACGCCGCCTTCCAAAGTGCTATCAGCCCTGATGTTTACTTTCTCTGATCCGAATCGAAATTTCCCTATCTCCGAAAGAAGAGGAGTCAAAAAACTTCCTCCAGCTAACGTCCATTCGCTCCCCAATGTTCGATCTGCCTCAAATCCATGAACTGTCTCATGGCTATGAAGATTGAGCATTGACTGCAGAAGAATGATACCACGATTCCCCGAAGGAGCACGCGGCGCTTCCAAAAGCTGTTCCGCTTCTTTTGCGATCTTTGCAGCATTCTCCACAAGTTCGAGTTTTTTAATGTATTCGTATCCTCCTTGCATATAATAGAAATGAGAATCTGGCCATGAGCGCCGCTGGATATCTCCACCTTGTTGCGCTATCGCATGTGCCTGCAAAGAGGCTCCGCATTCAATAATTGTTTGATCAGTCCGTACTCCTTCACTGCAAGCAAAAAGTTTGCGCGTTTTAAGGATTGCTATCTCCCCAATTCGCCAAAATACTTTCTTTGAAGTCTGAACTATTGCTTCATCGGCTGAAGTTAAGAGCTTTAATTTCTCATCGAGAGAAACTGCAAAAGGATCGATTTCTATTCGTGTTTGGTATATTCCGACTTTTTCTTTCTCCCAGAGTTCCGCCCGAGGAACAAGGAAAACCTTCTCTTTTTGAAAAGAAGAGTTGATGCTTGCACTATGAATTGCCCGTCTTACTACGGTTTCGATGTTTTCTTTTTTGAGAATGGGACTTCCATAAAACCCCCAACTTCCATTCATAAGTAAGCGCACCCCAAATCCAGCGCTCCTGGAAGAATTCAAAGCGGTAATCTGTCCATTTTCAAGTTTTATCTCCTCTGATTCTTGCTCGGGGCACAGCCTGCAATCCGCATATTCTGCGCCAAGCCTTTTTGCCTGCCAAAGTACTTCTTGTACGAATTGTTGATATTCTGATTCCATATGAATTATTGCTCCAGAGAAACAAGATGGAAATGGAGATATCCTATCGTTTGATATCTTGGTCCATTGGTGACGATCTTATATTTTTTGAGATTTTTTTCTTTGATAAGGGAAGACATAACCGCGTAAGCGTCGAGAAGATACTCGCCATCTTCATCTGATATCTCGCCCGCATTTGGAATATCTTTCTTGGGGATAATCACAAAATGAACATCTGCTCTGGGAAAGGGGTGGCGTATCGCTATCGTTTTTTCGGTTTCTTTCACCACAAAGGGAATCAAGTTGGAAAATCTTTGGATACCCACGGATGCTGCCAATCCAGTTAGCTCTTGGGGCTCCAGACATGTATTTTTACACTCGTGAAACGCCAAGAAGGAACGCGTTCTTGTATCAGAAAAAAGGTATCCACCGAGCAAAATACCCACGAAGAAAATCGCGAGAAACAGGAAAATCGTTTTTGTTTTCAGAGAGAATATGGTTGCCATTGTAAGATATTGGACTACTGTTGATTGTAACAGATATCTCGTTGCCGTGGAATTTTGCATGGAATACAAAGGAGGCGCCTTTGCGCGCCTCCCCCCTCACGTAGGGTCTACTTGGGTTTATTTCCGTCCATTCGATGTGCCAGCTTCGTTCATGCTTTTAGGATTTCCGTGGTCCTCCTCAAAGATTACGAAGCCAGATTGTTAGAAAGGCTATATGTGCAAAGGCGACGAACCCTTGCGTAGCCTTTCTATTCCTATTATATCCCCTCCCATCGTACTTGTCAAGCGCCACGCACAACCCTTGACGAGTTTTCTCCATCAAAGTTCAGGAAGGAAGTAGCTACTACGAAATTATGCATATGCATAAAATTGCAGTACCAGGAAGCGGTTCGTGGATTTTGATGGGGGAGTTCCACAAAATTATTTCTCTCTTCTTTGGATTACATCGGTGAGCTGCTCGAGAGCATTTCGATGGGGAGTTAGACCAAGTGGAACTAAATTTTTCTTTGCTCTTCTGATATACATTTGCGCGAGCGCAAGCGCTCTTTCTTTCGCATGTATTTTCCCCATCGGTCTCTTTCTTGTTTTCTTGATTGCGTTGCCATGTTCCTCCTTACTTTATTTCTAGAACCCATTTGCGCTTCATCACGTAGTTCCATCCATCGTCTGGAGAGAATACCGTACGAAGGCTTCCTACCTCGTCAAAGGCAAGAAAGACATTTTTATTGGTATCGTAGAAACCGAAGCGATCAAGTTCCGTTGATCCCTCTAAATGTATCCAATGAGTCTGACAGCCCCACCCTCGGTCTTCATGATCTGGAGAGCGCCTTGTGGGCTAGGCTTGTACAGAAGAAAACAAAACAAAAGGGCCAGCGCGTTTGCACTGGCCTTAAGGATTAGCTGGATATTATATCAACGCTACTCCTTTTGGTAGTCTTTCAGTTGTACTCCGATTGTACGGAGCTGTTCTTCGAGGTTCCAATTTTCGGGTTTCAAATCGAACTTATCCAATTTAATTCCCTTTTGAACCCATTCATCTGCATGCCATGGAGTTCCTTCCTGGAGCCATCTACGACGATTTATTTCTGCGCTTTCTGGTGTACAATCCTGATACCCAGACTCTGCACCACAGCAAGGACAAATCTCGTACTCAGGATATCCTGATTCATCGTAGAATGCGTCTGAATTGCGATACCCACAGACACGGCAGATATACTTTTTTTTATTGTTCACATTCTCCATACTCCTATTGCCCTAAGAAGTAGTCGTAGTTCGTGGGATAGCCATGGATGGCAGGATCTGGCTTGTAGAATGTTTTAATTCTTCCATCTGCTGCTTTTATTCCGAAGTGTTCCGTTACGGTGTCAAACCGAATGATATCTCCATTGGCACGCGTTTTGGTCAGAAGCGTACCACCAGCAGAACGGTTCATGAACATCTTTCCAAGCCATTCATATTCAACCTCGCTTTGAACTCCCAACCTTGCTCCATGGTCTTTGAAATGCTGACTCAACCGTATAGGATCAAAGCCCTTGTGGTGTATGTACTGTAACACCTCCTCGCCATGTTTGTCTACTATTGTGAGTATCTTCGTGCCGTACTTGGCAATGTATCCAACGAGTCTGACTGCCCCGCCCTCGGTCTTCATGATCTGGAGAGCACCTGCCGCGGCCTTGATGACCCGAGGCGCACTCTTGAGGGTTCGGATCGAGATTCCACCTATGCCGCCAGTGCAACTGGTTTCCAAGCAGCCCCAGATTGCTTCAAGGAATTCCTGTCTGAAGCGCTCTTCCTCGGTAAGACACTCATTCGGGCCGCAGGGTCGTATCTCTCCTCCTGCGAAGCGTGGCTGGAGAGCTCGGGCAAGGCGGATGTTGGCTGTGAGTGAGTTGAGCTTGGTTCTGGTGCTTGAGCCCACAAAGCCAGTTCCTTGGGTGAGACCAAGAGGAGTCAGGATTTCCATGGTATACTTCTCTTGGAATCGGATAACGGCATTTTCGGTCAAGGGGCCAAAGTAGTCGGTCTCCTGTCCTGGAGAGCCTGGTCCTTCGATTGCTACTGCGGTATCCAAGTAGGTATTGAGAACGATCTGGAGGCACCGCACATCCTCTCCGCCCATTTCTCGCTTGAGATCAGTGTGGAATACGCAGTCTTCCGCAAGTGCGTAGTTGGACCATTGCGTCTTTGCGACAAGAGCTTGTTGATCTATTGGCTTGGGAGAACGGATAGGGTTGAGCCCCAGCGCTTTTGCTTCTTCTTGGCTAAGGTTTGTTTCTCTGCCTGCTGGTCCGAGTTCCGGATGAGAACTTAAGCCTCCTTTGTGCAGAGCTTCTTGAATGGCAATGAGAGTTCCGTCTCGAAGGGGAGATTGTGCAGAACCAAGATCTGCGATGTTGAATCTTGCTATACTTTCTTCCGAAACTCCAAAGATCTTTGCCAGCTCTGATCGGTAAACGGCAAACCCGCTTTTGTTGAGCAGCCAGTTCGTGTAGCTTGAAATGGATTGATTGTTGATTTGGCCTGTCCCATCGGTGTGTCCGAGAAATACCGTACCTCCTGGATTGACTTCTACTCCACCTCCGATGATGCCAAAGCTCCTGGCGAGACTCGAGGTTTCCGCCCGTGCGTCGGAAAAGGCGATACCTTCATTGAATTTCTTGTGTACCACTCCGTTCACGAAGATTTCGCTTCCAGCTCCGCCGCTCGCATACTCATAGCGGAGAATCACCACGTGGGTTGCTTTGCGGACAATGTAGTCGAACTGCCTTCCGAGACGGATAAACGTTTTTGCATTGGGTCCGCTATCAGATTCCGAGAATATCGCGCAATCCGCAGGAATGTCAAACTCGAACTTCTTGGCTGGAATACCGCCGTACGCTGGATTGTAATGAACGATGCGCTCGGGCTTCCCAGGCCTACATCCCTGTTTTGCAGCTTCGAGAGCCTGCTGTTCCTCTATTGCTTTCTGGATTTCTTCAACCAGTACCCAGATTTCGTTGATCTGCCGTTGAATCTCTTGCTCAACAGGTATGGGCGTAGCAGTTGGTGTCGGAGCAGGCGTAGGAGTAGGAGTCAGAGGCACTGGTGTTGAGGTTGGAGTCTGTTGGTCTGCTGCTCCATACACCATAACCTCTACCCATGGGTTTCCTGGTTCGTCTATCCCAGCATCAGAGTTGCCATTGCTCCATACTCTGATATATCGATGGGATTGGCTAGGAGAGAGGATGATCTCCTTTCCTTCCAAGAAAGACTCAAGTTCGAGAGCTTGAACTATGGATGTCCAGGTCACGTTGTCTGAAGAACCCTCTACCTGTACTTGATGTAAGATCCTTTTCTTCCCTTGTTGGTACAAAGGATAGAGAACTATCTTGCAAGCAAGGTATGCCTTTCCTAGATCAATGGTAAATGATTGTTTGCCTGTTCCTACAAGGGTGTACTCTCCGGAGTCTTTGGGGATGAGTCCATTGGTGAGAATGGAGATCTCATTCGCTTCAATCTTTGCCTGTGTGGAGACTGGTGCGTCTTTTGCGATGTTGGGTGTGGCTCCATCTCCGCATTGTTCTCCCTGCGCTGTTCCTTGAGAGAGCACAAGGGAAATGGCAAGGAGGCTCGCAAGGATGAGTATGCTTCCCAAGAGGATACAAGGTTTGCCTGCTTGAATGATCCTGCTGATCAAATACATTTTGTGCACTCCTTTTTCTGGTTTTCTGTATGTTGTCTTGCTTGTCTGTATATTCCTGTTTGCCTACTTCCCTCTTGATTCTCTATTCTCTATTCTTTTAATCCCTTCGCGCTTCTTTCCTCCTTATTCGAGATTCAATGAACTTTCCAATAAACCTTCCTTTGTCAGAGAGTTCTGAAATACTTGAGACTTCGATTCTCCATCAATCCTCCTTTCAACTCTGTCAGGTTTTACTGCCATTAATACTAACTTCACCCTAGAATAGGGCAAGACTTTTATCAAGATACACCAACGCCACGATGGAGTTTCCACAAAATTACTTCTCTCTTCGCTGGATTACATCGGCGAGCTGCTCGAGAGCATTTCGATGGGGAGTTAGACCAAGTGGAACCAAATTTTTCTTTGCTCTTCTGATATACATTTGCGCGAGCGCAAGCGCTCTTTCTTTCCCATGAGTTTTCTGTATATATGAGCTGACCCTTTTTACATCTGAATTTGTTATAACCCTCTTGGTCAAAATTCTTCTCACCTCCGTCCGTTTTTCAAAAGGTAATTCTTGGAGCGCAAAAAATATCAGAATGTTTCCGAGTTTCCGTTCGCGAATATCTTGTCCTAATGGCTTTCCAAACTCTTGAGTGCCATAGATATCTAAGATGTCGTCGGTAATCTGAAATGCAATCCCTACATTTCTGCCGTATTGCTTTAACGCCAAAATTTTTCGCCTTGGCGCTTTTGGCATCAAAGCTCCAATCTCACAGGAAGATTCAAACAAAAACGCGGTTTTCTTTTCTGCCATACCCAGATAGTCTTGCAGGGTTATTTTTCCAAAACGATGAGTTGTTGCATATGGCTCATCAACTCTCCCGCTTTGTTCAAAAAGAATATCCAAAATTTCTCCCTCTACAATTTTCTTGATGGTCCTGGCAAAGATTCTCGCAATGAGCTGCGGCTTGGAAGTTCTCGCTGCAGCTTCCAATAAAGAGGCTCCGTAATCCATTCCCACGCATTCTGCAAACGATCTTCCAAACTTTCGCCATGTGGTAAGCTTTCCCCTTCGCTTGTCGCTATGGTCAATGATGTCATCAATGATCAAACTATACGTATGGAGAATCTCCAAGCCCGCGGCGGCCTCCAGTACATCTTGAACTTTTCCTCCACACGCAAAACAACAAAGTATTGCCAGGCAAGGCCGCAGGCGCTTTCCTCCTGTCTCAATCTGATAGAAGAGAAGTTTCCTTGTTTTGTTCTCTGCTCCGAGCGCGAGGAGTTTCTTTATTACGGGATCAACTTTTCTTGCAATATGTTGAAAGTTCGCATCGAGATCCATAAAAAAGCTATTTCCCAAATCTTCGGTGTCTGGCGGCATATACCTCCAGCGCATCGTCGAGATCCTGTTTGGTAAAATCAGGCCAATATTTCGAACAGAAGTAGAGTTCCGCGTATGCTGCCTGCCACAGTACAAAATTAGAAAATCGTTTTTCTCCTCCTGCGCGGATGACCAGATCCGGGTCTGGAAGGCCAACAGTTGAGAGATACTGACTGAAAACTTCCTCGGTGACTTGTTCGGGAGAGATTCCAGCTTTGATAATTTTTTGAACAGCCTGCACAATATCCCACCTTCCGCCGTAGCTTACGGCAAGGTTCAAAAAAAGATTTGTATTCTTTTCCGTTCTCTCTTCTACTTGATGAATTACTTTCTGAAGAGATTCCGGCAGCCGTTCTCTTTGACCGACTACTCGAATTTTCACGCCGAGGCCGTGGAGTTCAGACTCTCTCTTCACAAAACCTTCTTGAAGACCTTTTTCGAGCAGCGCCATAAGATATGACACCTCTTCTTGAGGCCTCTTCCAATTTTCCGTGGAAAATCCAAAAGCGGTAACTATTTTGATTCCTCGTTCCCTACACCACTCGCAAAATTGAATCATCTTTGTATGCCCTGCCTTATGCCCTTGGAAAGTATCAATTCCTTTTTCTTTTGCCCATCTCCGGTTTCCATCTGGGAATAATACGATGTGGTTTGGAATAAAAGACGATAATTCAGTCATAGTTCTCGATTCCTATTTGGATTGGTTCTTTGAATTGTTCTCGCGCAGTAAGGTAACCTACAGCGAAAGAAAGCAAAGAAATCAACAAAACGCCAATTGCAAGCATTATATCAGATTGATGACGCTTTACAAATTCGATAAGTTTTGCTAGCATCAAAGTATGGCTACCAGTAAATCAGGAGGCTCCACGAGTCTAGGGAGAGACTCCCAACCAAAATATCTTGGACTAAAGCTTTCCCCCGGCCAAACTGCGAAAGTAGGTCAGATTTTAATTCGGCAAAGAGGAACAAGGTTCGTACCGGGGAAAAATGTCGCTATGGGAGGAGATAATACGCTCTATGCGCTCAAAGAAGGAGTTGTCCGCATCACCAAAAGAAGAAAAACGGGATTTAATCGCGTCCAAAGAACCATAGGACTTATCCATATACTTGACGAAAACAAAATCTCTATTTCAAGCAAGCCGTAATGAATTCTCCGAACAAGGGGTGAGGATGCAAAGGCCTCGATTTGAATTCCGGATGAAACTGCGTTCCAAGGAAAAAAGGATGGTCTTTCAACTCAATGATCTCGACTAAGTCTCGCTCGGGATTTATTCCAGACATTACCATCCCTTTATTCTCGAGCAATTCCCGGTATTGATTGTTGAGTTCGTAGCGGTGTCGGTGACGTTCTGAAATATCTTGGACCCCATATGCGCGCAAGGCAATCGTCTCTTTCTGGAGCTTACATGGATATGCTCCAAGGCGCATGGTGGCGCCATATCTTTTTTCTTTCAAAAGGAGTTTTTGCTCTGCCATTACATCAATCACGGGGTGTTTGGCGTCTTGCTCAAATTCGCTTGATGTCGCGTCTTGAAGACCGCATATATTTCTCGCAAATTCAATCACCGCCAGCTGCATTCCAAAGCAAAGCCCAAAGTACGGAATCTTTTGTTCTCTGCAGAACTGAATCGCTCTGATCTTTCCTTCTACCCCTCGCGTGCCAAAACCACCTGGCACAATAATGCCCTCAAAGCTTTTCAATTCTTGGAGCGCTGCTGGATCTTTCTCATACTTTTCTGCCGAAAGCCATACATTCTGGGCGTCTCGTTTGTTTGCCCAACTCGCATGCTTGATGGCTTCGATCACCGAGATATACGAATCCATCAGTGTGAACTCTCCAGTCTCGAAGTATTTCCCTACAATACCAATACGCACTTTCGCTTTGGGAGCTTTGATCACTTCCACGAGTTTTCCCCACTCTTTCAAATCGAGCGAGCGATGGGTTTCATTGAATTTTTCTAATATCCTCGCTCCAAGATTTTCGTTTTCAAAATTGACTGGAACCTCGTAAATAGATTCCACGTCAGGCGCAGAAATAACATCCTCGATATGCACATTGCAAGATTGCGAGATTTTTTCTTTGCGGGGTTTATCCACTGGAACTTCTGCTCTCGCAATGATAACGTCTGGCTGAATGCCCGTGGCGTTCAAGGCACGCACCGCGTTTTGAGTCGGCTTTGTCTTCATTTCTCCGATCGAACGAGGAACCGGGAGATAAGAAACCAAAATGAAGAGAACCGATTGAGGCAGCGACAATCGAAGCATCCTTGCTGCTTCGAGAAACAGCATATTCTGATATTCTCCCACTGTTCCTCCAATCTCTACAAGTACAAAATCTGCTTTTTCAGAATCGGCGAGTGCTTGAATTCGAGAAATGACTTCCAAGGGAATATGAGGAACTACTTCCACGCATTTTCCATCGTATTCTAAATTTCTTTCGCGAGTAATCACTGCCTGGTATACTCTTCCGGTGGTCAGATAATTGAGTGTGGTGAAATTTCGATCGAGGAACCTTTCATAGTTTCCAATATCTTGATCGCATTCGGTGCCGTCATCAGTTACAAAAACTTCCCCGTGCTCGAGAGGATTCATCGTGCCTGCATCCACATTAATGTAGGGGTCGATTTTGAGAACAGTAACATGGAAACCCTTACTCTGAAGGATCTTTGCAAGGGAAGCTGTTGCGATCCCCTTCCCTACTCCAGACATGACTCCACCTGCAACAAAAATGTACCTTACCATTATGTTTCTCCCGTCACGATTACTCGTATTTCAACTTCGAGATTATGGTCCAAATTTATTTTGACAGGAAATTCTCCAACTTCTCGAATGGGCTGTTCAAGGGAGATATTATTCTTTTTCAGTTCAAAACCCATCTCTTTCAATCGCTCTGCAATTTTCTGCGATGTAATAGACTCAAAGAGCTGTCCCTCCTCTCCAATTTTTACAACAATAGACACCTCCAACTCATCGAGGTTTGAAGCTAATGCCTGAACTTCTTTTAACCCTTCCTCTGCTTTTTGGGCCGCAATCTCTCCTTGTGTTTCCAACCACTTGAGTGCTTCCGGACTTGCTTTTTTCACGAGTCCTCGAGGAATCAAAAAATTCCTGGCATATCCATCCGCCACTTCTTTCACCTCAAACTTTTTTCCGAGATTTTCCACCTCTCCAAGAAGAATAACCTTCATATGCTTAGTATTTCATAGATTTCTCAATACTTCAAGTGCTTTTTCCATCTGCGGATCCCGATTGTTGGAAAAATCTTCTTCGGTAATTTCCACTTCCTGATCAACGGTAAGTCCTTTTCCCGTAATAAGAATGCCCTTGGGCGTCAGCCAGTTTGCCACCGTCACCTTAATGGAAGAATCATCTTTGAGCTTTTCTAACTCCTGAACAGAACCCTTGCCAAATGAATTCTTTCCCATGAGGAGAACCCCGTGGTGATCTCGAAGAGCACCCGCGAGAATTTCCGAAGCAGAAGCAGAACCCTCATTGATCAACACCACCATTGTGTATTCACCAAAGCGGGCATTTCCCCTCGCCTTATATTCTTTTCGCGTTTGGTCAGTTCCAAAATCTTCAATAACCACCACTTCTCCATTCTTTATAAACCAGCCTGCAATATCAACCGCAATCTCGAGAAATCCGCCTGGATTATTCCGAAGGTCGAGGATAAGTTTTCTTGCGTTCGTCAAAAGGATCTCTCCAGCTACCTTTTGAAATTCTCGATTTGCTTTTTCTGAAAAATGGAAGAGTTTGAGATACGCGATATTCCCCTCTTTGAGTTCCCAACGGAGAGCAGGAATCTTAATAACATCTCTTTCAATAACAAACTTTTGCGCCTTTGTCCAATCGTCTCGCAAAATCTCGAGTTCAACCGTAGTTCCTTTGGGCCCTCGGATAAGAGAAACTGCTTCGTCAAGAGTCATGTCATTGGTAAAAGTATCTCCAATTTTCACCATATGATCACCAGATCTAATTCCTGCTTTTTGAGCGGGGGTACCTTCTAAAGGAGCAATAACCTTGAGCTTTTTCTCTCGGATTCCAATCTCCATTCCAATTCCCTCAAAGGAACCCGATACATCCTCAAGAAATCGCTTGGTGTCTTGAGGATTTAAAAAGGCAGTATAAGGATCACCTAGACTCTCTACCATGCCCTTGATAGCTCCTTGCACCATTGCCTGATAATTAAGTTTTGCGGCGTCAACATATTTTTCCTGGATAACTCTCCACGCGTCCCAAAACAACGAAAAATCTACGTATTCTGGCTTTCCTGCCTCGAGATTCGTTACCCCTTCAATGGGAGGCGCGTATCCTTGAATCTTCCCAAATTCAAAACCAACAGCAAAAATAGCAATGATGCCCGCAGAAAGAAGAATCAGCAAGAACAATGTCTTTCCTCCTTTTGCATTCATTAAAAAGTACTATAGCATAACAAAATAAAAGAGAAAAGACTTT
>ERZ1292623.1384-Hain-H51-01um-R1-1384-length-23474-cov-5_pt1 | contig 23474 bp, 21 predicted proteins | sample MGYA00564398_ERZ1292623 | MGnify/ENA primary metagenome ERZ1292623 (study PRJEB36523, sample SAMEA6512633) | groundwater metagenome | collected 2019-01-07 | study: AquaDiva: Metagenomics assemblies of 32 groundwater samples | reverse complement strand
CATATCATTTGGTTTTGCATCCAGCGCGATATAGTTGCGAGCACTTTTGCTCATTTTTTTTGTTCCATCTGTACCTTCAATCAACGAGACTGTCAAAATATCTTGTTCACTAATTCCGAAGTATCTTTGAACACGACGACCCATCAATAAATTAAACTTTTGATCTGTGCCTCCTATCTCAACATCAGCTTTAATCCTAACAGAATCGTAACCCTGAAATAATGGATACCATAACTCGAGCATTGAAATATCATTTCCTGCATTCATGCGTTCCTGAAAATCCGCCCGGCGGAGAATTTGCTGCAGTGAACTTGCGCGAGAAAGTTTAATAATTTTTTCTATTCCCGTTTTTTCAAACCAGGAGCTATTAAAAGAAATTTTGCACTTTTTTATATTTATAACTTTGTTCGCAAGTAAAAGATATTTTTTAAGATTTTTTTTGACCTCTGTAGATGTGATGGGTTTCCGTTCTTCGCTTCTGCCCGATGGATCGCCAATAGTAGCGGTGAAATCGCCAATAATCAGCACGATTTTATGCCCTGCTTCTTGAAACTGGCGCAACTTTCGCAAAGGCACCATGTGTCCCAAATGCAAGTCAGGGGAAGTGGGATCAATTCCGAATTTAACTATTAATTTTTTACCAGATTTTAAAGCGGCTTCTAAATGACTTTTTTCAATCACCTCTTCAACACCTCTTTCTAAAATTTTTTCTATAATTTCTTTTGTGGCTTTCATTTTATTAATCATAGTATCAAAAGCATAAAAATTCAAAGGCACTCCCGAAAATTTCTGAAGTGCCTTTTTTCATCTTTTTAATTACATACCCAAAAGTGTGTTTTGTCAATAGGGATTGACATTGAGCTTATTTTGGGATTAAAATAAGCCGAATGAAAAGAATTTTTTATTTTGGACTTTTTTGCGCTCTTACGACAACTGCCGCTTTTGTTTTTTATGTATTTGCACTTGAAATTCCCGATATCAATAACTTCAATGAAAGGCGCGTAGCCCAATCAACAAAAATTTATGACCGCACCGGGGAAATACTGCTTTACGACATACATGGAGAGGAAAACCGCACCTTAATTTCTTTTGAAGAAATACCCCAACACGTAAAAAACGCAACTTTAGCGCTTGAAGATACTTCTTTTTACAGTCACAAAGGAGTACGCCCTCTTTCAACACTGCGCGCAATTTTCAAAAACATTTTTGCCGGCTCTTCCGAAGGAGGATCGACTATAACCCAGCAACTGGTAAAAAACACGCTTTTAAGCAACGAAAAAACTATTTTAAGAAAAGTGAAAGAGTGGGTTTTGTCATTGAAATTAGAGCGTAGTCTTGGGAAGAATGAAATATTATCCCTGTATCTTAATCAAATACCTTACGGCAGCGGAGCTTACGGCATAGAATCCGCCGCGCAAACCTTTTTTAAAAAAAAGGCTAAAGAACTCTCACTTCTTGAAACCGCGTACTTGGTATCTCTGCCGAAAGCTCCATCATATTACTCTCCTTACGGAAAACACCGAGATGAGCTAGACACAAGAGCTGGTTTTGCTCTTTTGAGAATGAAGGACACTGGATTTTTAACAAAAAATGAATATGAGACGGCGCGAACACAAAAAGCAGATTTTGCTCCGCCTAAAAAACAAGGAATTTCCGCTCCACATTTTGTGCTTGAAGTTAAAGAAGAATTAAACAAAATGTTTGGAGAAGACGCAATAGAACGAAACGGACTTAAAGTTACCACAACCCTTGATGCTGACTTACAGCAAAAAGCAGAAGAAGTTGTATTAAAATACAGTGAATCAAACCTAAAAAACTTTAATGCAAATAACGCAAGCGTTGTTGCTGTAGATCCAAAAACTGGGGACGTTTTAGCAATGCTCGGATCCAAAAATTATTTTGAAAAACCCGCACCGGAAGGATGTACCCCAGGAATCAGTTGCGCTTTCGATCCGCAAGTAAATGTGTCTGTGAGATACAGGCAGCCCGGATCTGCACTTAAACCTTTTGTTTACGCCACGGCATTTAAAAAAGGATTAACCCCGGAAACCGTTGTTTTTGACCTTCAAACAGAGTTTAACCCTTCATGCAACCCAGATGGCACTCCAGCGCCCGGAGGAGATGCGGAAAAATGTTATCATCCGGTAAATTTTGACGATAAGTTTAGGGGACCCGTATCTTTACGAGAATCTCTTGCGCAGTCTTTAAATATTCCTTCTGTTAAAGTTCTTTATATCGCGGGGCTCAACGAATCACTAGATACAGCAAAAGATTTCGGAATAAGCACACTAAATGATCCGGCAAGATATGGACTTACACTAGTGCTCGGGGGCGGAGAAGTATCTTTACTTGAACTCACATCTGCTTTCGGAGTATTTGCAAATGACGGCGTAAAAAATAATCATAGATATATTTTAAAAATAGAAGACTCGAATGGAAAAATAATTTTTGAAAATCAATACTCTCCTGCGGAGGTTATAGAAAAAAACATAGCGCGCACTATAAACGATATTCTTTCCGACAACAAATCCCGAACCCCGGCTTTTGGAGAGCACTCGGCTTTATATTTTCCAGGCAGACAAGTTGCTGCAAAAACAGGAACCACAAACAACTACAGAGATGCATGGGTATTGGGATACACGCCTCAACTTGCAGTAGGAGCTTGGGCTGGAAATAACGATAATACTGAAATGGAAAAAAAGGTGGCTGGATTTATAGTAGCTCCGTTTTGGCATGAAATAATGGATTATGCCCTATCTCGTGTTCCTAGTGAAAATTTTATATCTCCCGATAAACTCCTTGCTGAAAAACCAATATTGCGCGGTGAATGGAAAGGTGGAAAAGAGTATATTATAGATAAAATTTCCGGGAAACTTGCCACAGAATATACCCCAAAAGAAACACAAGAAAAAAAAGTAATACAAGAAATTCATTCAGAGCTTTTTTGGATAGACAAAAGTAATTCTCAGGGTCCATCACCTGAAGATCCTTTGTTGGATGCTCAATTTAAAAATTGGGAGCACACAGTAAAAGCTTGGGCGGAATCACAAAAACTATTCGATCAAAACGAATCAATAATACCGACGGAGAAAGACAATGTACATTTGCCAGAAAAATTTCCTCAAATCTCTGAAATTAATATTATTCCGCAAAAAGATACATACAAAAACGGGGATAGCGTTGTTTTTATTCCTAAAATAACAAATACCTACCCCATTACACAGGTTGATTACTTTTTGGACAGCGAATATATTGGGTCTTCAAATAAAAATAATTTTGAAATAAAAACAACTATTCAAAACAGTGAAGAAAAAAACCAAATAAATCTAAAAATAAAAATTTATGATTCAGTAAGAAATTCTATAGAGAAAGAAATTTCTATACCCCTCTCATAGGCATAATTAAATATAAAAACGAATTATCTCCTTTGCCTTTTATAATCATGGGGAGATTATCTCCGTTTAAACCCAAATTTAAATATTCTGATTTTATCCCTGAAACACCGTCAAATAAGTATTTCCAGTTATATTTAACCTTTAACTTATCTCCTGTAACTTCTCCGTGTATTTCAGAATTATGTTCTCCTATATCAGAATTTGAGGTATAAAAAGATATTAATTTTTTTTGAGGATCAAACTCTAAGTTGATATCATTGAGCCTACCCGAAAGAGAACTTGCAATTTTAATTGAGCGTGTAAACTCTTCGTATTTAACTAAAATATTTGTTTTGAAGTTTTTTGGAATAATTTGGTCGTAGTCTGGAAAAATTCCTTCTACAAGCCTTGATATTAATTTTATTGAACCCGTATTCAGCACTAAAAAGTTTTTATTAAAACCTATATTTATTTTTTCTTCTTCCGATATAATTCTTAGTATTTCAATAACTGACTTTTGAGGAATCAAAATAGATATTAACTTATCCGAATAATTCTCTTTAGAAACTAAATCTTTCTCCGAAAGCCTAAAAGAATCTGTAGCTGCAAATTTTACAGAATTTTTAAAAAATCTTAAATAAACACTTGCAAGCTCAGGTTTTATATCAGACAAACTAGATGATCCTATCACACTAGATAAAGCTTCTTTAAACTCATAACCATTAAAATTAACTAAACTAACCTCTCCTGTTTTTGGAAATAAAGGAAAATCCTCAGGATTTAATCCTTTTAAAACTGTTTTTGTATTTTGTGTTTTTATAAAAATATTATTATTTTGATTTTGAATAGCTATATTTTCTTCTGATATATTTGAAATAAACATACTTAAATTTTTAGCCGGCAAAACAATAGAACCTATACTTTCAATTTTTGCTGGGATATTTATTTCAACAGCAATTTCAAGATTAGTAGATTTAATTTTAAGTTTATTTTGTTCACTCGCTTCAATAAATAAACAACTTAAAACCTGCAACGTTTGATTTTTTGAAGTATTTCTTTCCGCAATCATCACAGCTTCTTTTAATACTTTAGTATTACAAATTACTTTCATATTAATAATTAGTTATAGTTAATGTTGTGGATTTTGTGGATAATTTATTTTTAAGTTTAAAATTTGAAATTTTTACTTTACTAAGTTGTGGATAAATAACTGATAATATTTTCATTGATATTTTTCCCGAATTAATTTTATCTCTTCGATTATTTTTTGATTGTTTTTTAACTCCTCTTTTATTTTAAAATATGCATGCATGGCGGTTGTATGATCTCTTCCACCAAATTTTTGACCTATAGAAGGAAAAGATCCGTTTATATCTTCTCTTATTAAATACATTGCTATTTGCCTTGGACGTACAATTTCGTGTTTTCTTGTCCTTTCGTACATTAGTTTTTCAGGAATATCATATAGTTCAGATACGATTTTAATTATTTGAGAAGGATTTATTGATGTTTTGGGTTTTGAGTTTTTATTTAGTATAAATTTAACTTCATTTTCTTCTAAAACTCTGTTTTTATGCTGAGACTGCATAAAAATAAGGTTTAACGCTCCTTCCAGTTCTCTTATGTTTTTTTCAATATTTTCAGCTATAATTTCAAGTGTTTTTAAAGGTAAATCAACGTGTTTTTCCTGACATTTTGATTTTAGTATTGCAAGGCGCGTTTCGTAATCAGGTGAACTTATATCTACAATCATTCCTACTTCAAGGCGTGAACGCAATCTTTCCTCGATATCTATTATTGATTGCGGGGGTCTATCGGATGAAAACACTACTTGTTTGCCAGCGTCATATAAAGTATTAAACGTCCAAAAAAATTCTTCTTGGGTTCTGATTTTACCTGCAAAAAACTGAATGTCGTCCACTATTAACAAATCAAAGTTCCTATATTTATCCTTAAAAGAGCTAATTGTATTATTTTGTATTGAAGAAACGGTCTCATTCGCAAATTTTTCAGAAGTTATATACTGAACTTTTTTTTGAGAATCGTTGTTTTTTACACTGTTTCCTATTGCTTGTATTAAATGAGTTTTTCCAAGCCCCACCCCACCGTATATAAAAAGAGGGTTATACGCTTTGCCAAGATTTTTAATCACAGCAAGAGCAGCGGCGTGAGCTAGATCGTTAAAAGAACTTACTACAAAGTTATCGAAGGTGTATTTTGGGTTTAATTTTGTAATTGGGTCTACATGAAAATCTTTAAACTCGAGTTGTTCTCCTGATAATGCAATATCTTTTTTAAATTTGTTTTTTTGTTGCATGGCTTCATATTTTCCGCTTTCTTGTGCGGATATTACGTAGTTTATGGATCTAATTTCAGGAACGCAGTTTCGTAAGGATTTTAGTATAAATTTATGATATTTATTTTCTAGCCATTCTTTTGCAAATCCATTTGGAACCCCAATTGTTGCAATTCCTTCGCTTAAATCTAAAACACGAGTGTCTTTAAACCAAGTGGTGAAGCTAGGCTTAGAAACGCCGGGCTCTATTTGAGCAAGAGAATTTTGCCATAATTCCTCGTAAGTCATATATTTTAAATATATATCCTATTTACAATTAAGTATCGTAATAAAATGTTAATACCTTGTTGATATGCTGTGAATATTGCATTAAAATAAAAATATTGTAGAATAAGAAAATGTCATTTACCTATAAGCCAAAAAAGAAAAAAAGAGCGCGTACTCATGGTTTTTTACGCAGAATGCGGTCAAAATCCGGAAGAAATATTTTAAAAAGAAGGAGAAGCAAAAAAAGACGCAAACTTACTGTATGACAAAACAAGATATTGAAAGATTTTTTAGCGCAAAATTTAAGACCTACAGGGCACAAAATATAATACTAAGGATTTCTAAAAACAGGCTAAATACCTTAAGAACCGCTTTTATTGTTTCAAGTGCGGTAAAGAAAAACGCGGTTGCGAGGAACAAAACCAGAAGAAGAATGAACGAGATTTTGAAGTTTTTGCTCCCAAATATTAAATCCGGATACGATTTAGTTTTTTCATATAAGCTGGAAAACAAAAAACCCCCATCGTTTAAAGATCTAAAAAATGGTATTATAGAGCTACTAACTTTATGTGGAGCGCTATAAAAATATTTTATATCCAAGTTTTTTATGAACCTCTTTTGTGGGGACTTGTTTTTTTGTCATCGAGCCTGCCCGGAAAAGATTTGGGTATTGCTATAATTTTACTTACCCTTATTGTTAAAATAATTCTATTTCCGCTTACGCATAAAACTCTAAAAACACAGCAGGTAATGAAAAAATTAGAGCCGGATATTAAAAAAATACAGTCCGACCAGGGCAGCAGTAAAGAAGAACAAGCAAGGAAACTAATGGAGCTTTATCGAGCGCACGGCATTAATCCATTTTCTGGGTTTTTTGGTCTTTTTGTCCAGCTTCCTATTTTAATCGCTCTTTATCATATTTTCTGGAAGGGGCTTGAAGTAATCCCCACAGGAGTAAATACGTTATTTTTGGGATTTATAGCTTTGGGTGAAGCAAGTATTGGCATGGCGGCGCTTGCCTCGATTTCCCAATTTTGGCAGGCAAGGTTATCTTTAGTCCCTTCTTCTGCCAAAGCTGGTGATGGCAAGGATATGTCTAAAATAATGCAAAAACAAATGATGTATGTATTTCCTGTTATAATTTTTATGATTGCCTATAAGCTTCCTGCCGCAGTTTCTTTGTATTGGACGGCTATGAATGTTTTTGCTATAATGCACGAAGCATATGTCCGATATCAAAGCAGAGCCGAGTCAGACTCGGCAGCAAAAAATTGAATTTGCGGAAACAGTTATTAAAAATCTTTTTGAGAAGATCGGCATTTTGTGCAGTTTAGAAATACAAGACAATGGCGAAGAGATTTGGTTTTCAGTGAAAACAGACGACTCTATTTTGAGTTTTCAAGATACAAACAAAAGTATCGCGGCTTTTAATACTATTTTGCGAAGAATTATAGAAAAAAATTTTGGCGATGACGCGCCCAAATTTTTAATAGATATAAACGAAGTCCAAAAAAAACATATTGAAGAAATTAAAGACACTGCGCGCATGCATGCGCAACGTGTAAGGTATTTTAAAAAAGAAATAGAAATGCCACCAATGAATGCTTACGAAAGGAGACTGGTACATACGGTTTTGCAGGAATATCCAGACATTAAAACAGAAAGCGCGGGGGAAGGATTTGAGCGCAGAGTGGTAGTAAAGCCGGTAAGTTTAGGATAAAACAACAAGGCCCGCTGAAATTTTTTCAGCGGGCGATGAACTTGACCCCATAGATTATGCCGACAAAGAACCAGCTTATCGGCCATCTGTGGTTTTCCCAAAGATACTCTGCGGCATTCTCAAGAATTTCTCGAGATCTAGCAGTATACCTCTGGGCGCCGTCGGGTCGGACGGCGAAGTGAGCAGTAATAAGACCCAAAACCCATATCGCGAGCGCAATGCCAACCGCGATGAGTATGGGCCAAAAAAGTGCATCCCATCGCATTAGCTTCGCTACTGCGATGCCGGCAAAGAAGAACATAATTTCTCTTCTCCACCGATTCCACGCCCACAAAAATGGGCGCTGGACTTGCCTGCCAGACCAGCGAGTAAATCGTTTGTGCTGGCGAAACATCATGGCAAGTCCAAGAATCATTAGCCACAGCGCCAGCAAACCAGCGATTATCTTGCTCATTGTTCCTCCGTAATTATGATGTGAAAGCCCCGATTTGGTATCGGGGCTTGGTGGGATCCCGACCGATGTTTTGGTCGGGGTGGTTTGAGCCGGAAATATCTCCTACACTGGTCTTAAATTACCCCTCATCTACCTGTGCTGTAGGTATTGAGGGATCCAGTTTTCTTTACGCCGTTCCGGTTCGTCGTAAAGGTTTCTTGAGTTTGTGGTCCAGCACAGACCATGTAACCACCACACCTTTGCTGGTGCTGGCGGTTCTCAAGGGTTTGTTCCCATAAAATATGGGGCAAACGGAGATACTCCTAATTTCAAAAAACTTGAGGGAAGGGGGGTCGCTTCGGTCTCCAGTAGGAAAATAAGCATCCTACCTGACCGATTGGAAAATTAACGCGACCACTTACCCCTCCCACCGAAAGTATAAATCATCAATCCAGAAACTTAAAACGACATTAATTATTCGTGCTTCACAATGTTAATTTATACCTTTGGTGGGACTCCGACCGATGTTTTGGTCAGAGCTTTGATGCGGGTTGTTACGGGTTGAGCAGATTTTTAATCCATCCACAATCTGTGGACGACTCTATTTTAAAAATCTTCAACCCAGCCACGCGCATTTTCGCGCGGGCATCCTCAACGGCCGGATTGTCTTTTGAGACAATGCCGCTGAGAATAGCTTGAACAAGAACCTTTATGGACGGAACCAATTCCATACAAGCCCTTGTGTTTCCGGCAAAAGAAAACGCAATCCTCATCTCTGTTTTCCTCCTTTCTCGAAAAATTTTTTTAAAAAAAACCGAGGGAGAGGTGGTCTATTCGGGTAGTTCGGTTGTGTCCGAATCCCGATGGTATATTAAAACTTTCACCCCTCCCCGCCAAAATGTTCAAAACTTGGTTTTTAACACTTTGGTGGGACTCCGACCGATTTTTTGGTCGGAGCAGGTACTGAAAGGAGGAACTGCGGGTTTGTTGCAGTTTACTTATGGCGGCCGTTGAGTCGGTAACCAGGTTGACCACCAACTGGGCTGGGAATTAAACTGCGTTCAAATTCTCGCTGTTCTTGTGGAATTTTCTCTCCAAGCGGTTGCCCATTGGATTTGAATCCACCAGAATGCAGAATCTCATTTCCCCAGCTCCGTAACGCAAAAACTCTTTCCCTGTCCTTACTGGTCATATCCCTCCTTAGATATGGTTTTTTCCTCAATGAACTTACTTGTATATTATATCACTTACACAGAATCTGTCAAGTACACATGACAGATTTAATCTGGATTTAAGCCTAATATAAGGCTTAAATTTTGTCAAAAGAACGCCAGAAACACCAAGTGATTAGTGACTCTGGCGTTCCCCCCACTATTGGGGAACTACCACCCATGCATGTTAAAGATTTTCGCTATGCGGGGCCGGATGTTATTTTAGTATGTTCCGGTACTCCGCGCTTAAACCCTTAACCCTAATAACTTACATTATACTCGGATTTAAAGAATTGTCAAGTAGCAATGACAAATTGACTATTTTAGCTTTATTTTTAATGTTTTAAAAAATTGTCAGAATTTATGATATTAACAGGTTATTCACATCTGGTTGACATTTATCCTTGACAGGAGTATAATAGAAGTATTCTAGGAAAAAAGGAGGTGATGCTAGTGGGCAGTAGATGTAGAATTGGCGGAGGTATGTAACCAAAGCCGAAGTAGTGTTTTTTTAAAGCCCACAAAAAAAAGAAATTATTGATTTGAAATAAGACAAGTTAGTAAGCTAACTGAAGGTTCAAAATAGAGCTCCGCAACGTCGGAGCTCTGATTTATTTTAGGCTCACGGACTAAATTTTTTCCCACAGAAGATCAAATATTGCTCCAAACGATTTTGCTATTTCCTCACTTTCTATGATTATTCCAAACTGTTTTTTTGAGACTACTGATATAACAACATTCTGACCGTAAGTAAGCATATCTCCAGAAAACGGCATTTTAGAGGATTCTATAAATTTAGACTCTCTTAACATTTCTTTATCTGTGCTTTTAAGAAAGTCTCCCTCGGAGCTTGTATAGATTATTTTAGATCTTATACCTCTTTGTACTCTTTTGGGAATATAGTTTTTTGCATGCTGTGGAAAGAGCTTTAAAACATCATCTGCGTTTGTTACGGCTTTTATTAGTTTTTCTTTTGTTTTTAAAATTTCGTCTTGAATTGTTTTTAAACCCTCAATATCTTCAAAAAAGCGCACTCTGGGGCGCTCACCCGCGGAAAGGTAAAGATTGCCTAGTCCTGGTAAAATTTGTTCCAAAGCCTCGGCTTTTAACTTTTGTTCTTCTTTTTCTTTTTCCAGAACCTTATGCAAATGCTCGGGATCTTCTGCGCGAAACAAGGTTTTGGCGTTTCTTTCAAAAGAAGAAACCAATCCCCGCTTCATCAGGGATTCTAGTTGAACGTATGTGGTAGGCCTTTTAAGTTCCGATTTTTGAGCTATGGTTTGAGCGGTGGAGCTGCCAATTTCCAAAAGAGCTAAATAAACTTTGGCTTCGTTTTGAGATAATCCGATTTTTTTAAGGTCTTCTAACATATGCGCCTATTATACCACGAGCGTCAATTATTTAAGCTTAAGCGACCACAGCTCTCCCGTGCTCCTGTCTTTAAAAAGCAAATAGGTATCGTTTTCCAGAAGCACTGGGTTTGTGGCATCGCTTTGGGTTTGCGCAAAAAATACTAGTTCAAGATTTGATAAATTTATGCCCGCAATACTGTCTGTAAACGCTATTTTTCCTTGCCACCACTTGTCAGAATTCATATTTTTGGAAACTGTTTTTGGAATTGCGCAGTAAACAACATCGCTTTTTGCGGAAAACACACATTTTTCTGCCACGGTTTTAAGACTCAAACCTTTTTGCTCACCTGTTTTAGTATTTAAATAAAATAAGTTCAAGTTAAAGTCGGTGTACATAATTTTGGAACCATCTTTATTCCACATGGCATCCAACCCCGTAGACTCAACAACTTTTTGGAATTTGTTTCCAGAAGCGGTTATTGTATATAAAAATCCGGGATCATCTTGCGAGGATTTTGTTTTTAAAGCAATAATGTTTGCGGCAGGCCAGGAAATTTCGAGTCCTGGAATATTGTTATCCAGAATCTTTTTTTGATTTCCGAATGAAGAACTTGCTGTAAATATATTGTGTGTTTCTTCAAAAGAGTTGATAAAGGTGATTGATTTGGAATCGGGGGAAAATGCCACCGCGCTTATGGTATCTGGCAGAAAATTTGTTTTGGGAGTGGTTTCTGTGTAGTCAACCAAAATTTTTCTTATCTCTTCGTTTAAGTTATAAAAAATTACAGCTCTGCGGGCGTCTGGGGACCAGACAACACGCAAAATTTTAGGGATTGTAAAATTAGAAACTCTGCGCTCTTCGTTTGACCCGTCAGCCAACCTTTCAAACAAATGCCCTAGATTTTCTGCGGTATTTTTGTGGTATTTTGTAGTAGTTCCGGTTATTGCTAAAGACGATACATTGTCGGAACTTAATCTTATTAGCGTGCCCGGTGGCAGATTTTGGGCAGTGGCGGGGTTTAGTGATGGTTCTTGAGTTTCTGTTGAAGTTAATAATTCTGGCGGAATTTCTGGTGGCTGTTCCACCACGGTTTCGCTTTGTGGAAATAATCTGCCCAAAAAAGTAGACCCACCATTTTCAGATTTTTTTCTTCCGAATAAAATAATCAAAGCCGCAACAGCCACTATAATTACTATTACCGATATTATTAAGGTTTTTCTAGTGTTTTGCATATTATTGTGATACCACTGTCTGAACGCAAGTAAAAATTCCATCTTTTTTTAAACAACCCTGATTGGGACCGCTGGGACATTTTGATTCACATTCTTTTTGTGAATCAAACTTTTTACCTACCGGATTTTCAGTTGTAGATTTTGACGGTTCAACTTTTACACTTTCCGGGAAAAATTTTAGACTTACAAGTTCCGGGTTTATTGTATTTAGTATTAGATATACCAAAAGAGCTAAAACCAAACCCCCGATGGCTTTCCAAATTCTGTCGTTTGCGTCCCCAATCGCGGTGGGATTTCCTCCGGATGTTGCCCGTAAGATTCCGCCAAAAACTATTTGCACAAACGCGGCAAGCGCCGCAAATGCGAGTATAAATGGGATCAAACGAGAAACAAAGTCCGGAAAGTTTCTCACTTGCTGTATTCCGGGCAGAGGCTCAATGAGACTGTATTGAGCACTGTTTTCCGCAAAAGCAATATTAAAAGTTAAAAACGCAAAAATCAAAATTAAAAGTAACAGTATAAAGTTTAAAATTTTTAGTTTTGGATTGTGATTTTTCATTTTGCTTGTTTAATTTTGAACTTTGATAATAATTTCTGACCCACCTTTTTGGAAAATGTTTTCTTCACTTTCTATTTTAAACGAAATATTATTTTCTGACTTTGAATCAGCCGGAGAAGAGAGCTCTAAAATAAACGGATTTTGTTCTTTTCCGGTGTTGATTTTAGAGCCGTTTACAAACCATGAAACAGCAGATTTTGCAAAAGAATTGAGGTCAAAGAAAAACGGCTCTGCGGCAACTGCAAGGTTCTCCCCAGATTTTAGCTGAAGTTGAGAAATCGCAAGAGAAGATTTTCCTAAAAGAGGACTTGTTTTGTATAAAATAATTTCCGATTTTTTTATTATTATTTTTTTTGTTTCTTCGTAAGCTGTGTTTCCATTTAATGAACTTACTTTAAGAGTTATTTCATTTTCACCCATCAGGGTTTTGGGAAGAGAAAAAGTAAATCTGCTTTTTCCTCTGCCGGATTGTTCTTTAACAGCATTGCCATCTAACTTCCATTCAAAAATAATGTTTGGCAAAGAAATGCGCGATCCTTGGGAATATAGGTGCGGAATTGCATAAACCTCAACTATGCTTCCCGATGTGGGAAGAGCTTGAGCTCTGTAAAACGGAGGAACATAAGTAAGCGGACTTACTATAAAGTCAATATCATTTATGCCGATTTGCGCCACTGCCTCATAAAACTTTCCTTCCGGTGACCTTGCAGTCACTCTAATATTTATTTGTGATCCGAGCCCCTCTCCTTCAAATATTTTTTTTCTAACCCCAGTACCTTCATCAACTTTTTTTCCATTTTTAAACCATTCAAAATATGCGCGCGATGCGTCAAATTGGTAAGATTTAGCCTCAATCGTATAATTTTGATTTGGCGAAGGCAGAGCAGGAAAAATAACTAAAAACAAATTATTTTCTTGAGCAATAGAAAATGAAAAATTAAAGATGAAAGCCCCGCAACACAAACCAAAAATTTTTAATTTATTGCCCAAACTCATCTTTTGCTTTTTTAATTGCCAATAACTGCGCCGGGTCAGAAGTAATTAGCTGGTCTTCCGTGTAAGAAGCAAGCACCTTTATAGCTACGTGCTTGAGCCCCGCGAAAAATATTCCTTCTCCAACATCGGATTCTAAAAGTAAAAATTTTTCTTCCTCCGTAAGTTTAAATACTTCTTTTAGTTGATCTATTGCCGAAGGAGACTGCTTGAGCAGTATTTGTATTGAAGAGTTGTTTATAATGGTGGGTCCATAAGGTGAATTTAAAAAATCGCTTACGTCTTGTGTTATAGTACAAAGCCCCAAAAAATACTTTCGCGCGCGCTTGGCAATGCCTGAAAGAAACGAAGCCCCTTGCTCATTTTTCATAATCCACCACGCCTCATCTACCACCAAAAGTCTTTTTTGAAGTTTGGCTCGAATTGCACTCCAGATATAATTTACTATTAGGTACATTGCCACCGGACGGAGTTCGTCTTCCATATCTCGTACAGAAAAAACGACGAATTTATTATTTATATCTACATTGGTGGGCTGGTTTATAAAATTTGCCCATGTGCCTTGTGTAAACTTTCGCAAGCGCTGAGCCAAAGACTCTCCGCCTTCCATGTTAGCTACAATAAGCTCTAGATCCGAAAGTATTGGAGGATTAGCCTTGCTAAAATCAGAAGCTGGGGTGATATCGCGTGAAGCGTAAGTTTCGGCAATGGCTCTATCCATAATTGCGTCTTCTTCGGGCGTGAGTCCCCCAAGCATTATTCTAAAAAGTCCAACCAGGTTTATTATGTGAGAACGCAAAGTGTCTGCTGGCGATTCGTCTTCGCGGGGCATGGGAAGCTCAAACGGATTTATATGGTGTTTTGAAGCAAGCGAAATGCTGAAATATTTTCCTCCAGTTGCTTCAGAAAGATATTCGTACTCTCTTTCTGGGTCTATTACTACTACATCCGTGTCAAACATAAGCGAGCGGAGTACTTCTAATTTGGTGGCATACGATTTTCCTGCGCCGGCTTTGGCAAAAATAACGGAGTTATAGTTTTCCATGCTAAATCTATCGAAAAATATTAAGGAGTTGTTATGAGAATTGACCCCATAAAGAATGCCCTTGTTTGAGGTAAGATCAAAAGAAACAAAAGGAAATATTGATGAAGCTGGGGAAGAATTTAAATAATTATTTATTTTTAAAATATCCGAAGCCGTTGGAAATACCGAGTCCAATCCTTCTTTTTGCTGAAAGAGAGCGGACTTGGCGTATACTAGGCGGGACTCGAGCATGGATTTTATTTCTGTTTCTACTTTGTTGAGTTCATCTTGTGTGTTTGCGTAAATAGTTATGTAAATCCCAAAACTGAAAAGTTTTTCTTGCGCTTGCTGGAGCTTATCTCTAAGCGATTCCAGATCTTGGTATGCCGTATCGAGCACAGGGTCTCTTACCAAGCCTTTTTCTTGGCGTATATTTATTTGCGATTGCACTTCTGCTACTTTTCGCTGGAGGCGGCGCAAAATCAAAGCCGTGTCCACTGGATGCACAAATATAGACACGTCAAAAATTTTATCTAAATTTATAATTGGTGAAAACCAGTTGGATGAAAGATAACGAGGAAGAGAAAATATAAAAAGAGTACGGGCGTATTTTTCTCCAAGGCGCACGTAATTTGAATTTATTTCTAAGGCTGAGGGGGCGATCACATCTTTTAATTCCAAAACGCCAGTTCTGTAAATTTCTTCTGGAAAAACGGGGAGTATATCTGTTTCTTTTTCTTCTTTTGTTTTTTTAGTGAATAATGCGGTCATTGTATTGGTGGTGGTTTACCCTTTTCTAATTCTCCTGGGTTATAGAGCCCATAGAATAATTCTATCAGTTCTTCTGTGTTTAGTGGTACGGTGCGTACGCCAGCGCGCGTAAGACCCGCAATTACACTTTCCATTCTTTGCCAGAGCTGATTTTTATACTCCTCGAATTTTTGAGGAGTCATACTTTCTGTTTTTTGGGTTTTTGTGCCCCAAATGTCTTTAAAAATATTTAAAATTCCCCTCAACCCTTCTTTTGAGGTTTCGAAAACCGGTGGTGTAAAGGACGTTACTACATAAAAACTTTTAGTTACAATATTGGAAGCCTTGACAAAAGTCCTAATAAACTCTGCGTATTCGGAAATTTGTATTTGCATAAGTTCATTGGTTTGTTTTTCTTTTGCCTCTTTTATGGTATCGAGATACGGTTCTATATTTATTTTTCGCGACTGCACAAAAAACTGTATGCTAAAATCTAACGAATTCAAAAAGTTTTGGTATTGAAAAATTATTGCTTGTTGTTCGTCTTGGGATTTCAAGGCAAAATTCAAAGACGACGCCATTAAAACCACTTTTAGGGAATTGTCGTTTAAAATCAAAATACCGTCTCTAATTTCTTTTATATTTAATATTTCTTGTGAAGGCGCTATTTGAGGCATATTATTTTCTTGCTTTTTGTTTAATATCCAGCGACCAAGCAAGTTCTTGAAGCTTGTTTTCAGTGAGTTTGGGCGCGACTACCTCCCCGCGCCCCTCCTTACTAAGGAGAGGAAGCTCTTTTGGTTTGGTGAGGACCGGGCTTCGCTGCCAGATAAATACTTTTTGCTGGGCAGTGTGGCTTAAAAAATTTGCTAAGACTTTTGTAAACGGAATTCCATTTATTTTTAAAAAAGTAAGAGCAAGAGACAACCCCCCAATAGGGAGTCCCAATAAAATTACCACCCAAAGCTGAAAAAACACGTATAGTATAAAACATCCTGCAGCTCCGCCTAAAAGATAGAAAAATTGTTTTGCGGTCAGTGGACCGATAATTTTATCTTCTATATCTATAAATTGCGGGGTTTGGTATTGCATTTATTCTCTGGGTTCTTTATAAGGGTCTTGGTTGTTGTAATCTGACGGTTTTTGTGTTGGCGCTAACTCTTTTTCAAGTTTATTTTTTGCTTCTTTTTGCTGATGCGCTGTGTTTTCTTCAAATTTTTCTATTGGTATTTTTTTAAGAAAAATATCCGGAAGCTCTTTTTTGGCTTTTTCTATTTCTCTAATACTAGGAGGAATAGATGGTTCTTCTTGTTTTTGAGGCTCGTATATTTTAGACACCGGAGGCGGCGCTGCAGTTTCAATTCTACCGCTTAATGAAGGTTTTAAGTCTATTTTGGGCTCCACGGCTTTTGCTGTTTCTCCTGTTTTTATGTGTTCCGGCTGCGCAGGCATTATAATTTTTTGCGGAGCGGGAGAGGATATTTTAGTTGGAGTTGGATGTTCAGGAATTTTCTTTGGAGCCTCGGCTTGAGCCGAGGCGGTTATTCCGTGAATTTTTTTAAGCGACTCTCTGATTGGCGAAAAAACTTTTTGGTTTATGTCTTCAGCGATTTCTTTAGCTTGACTTGCCGATACTCCAAGTCTTTGCTCAAGATTTTTTATGTATTCCGACGGCTTGGTTAGCCCAAGCATTATGAGCCCGGTTTCGTCCGCGAGTTCTCCCAACTTATTAACCACAAGCCCATACTTTTTTCCAACTCCCGAAATTGTCTCAGATACTTCAACGGAAAAGAGTGCTTTTTGGACATCTTCCGGAAGTTCCAAAAACTTCTCTTCAATTTTTTCTATTTTTTTGTTATCATCCATCATTTTAGTTTTGTTCGTTACCGAATAATTTTTCTTTAAGATCTTTTACATAACTAGGCAATGACTCTGTGGGAGAGGATTTTACGCGCTCTAGATAATCTGCCAACTCACTGTTTTTGCCTCGAAGCTCATTATCTTCCACGCTCTTTTTTACGGCATTTATTATATTTGTGTTATTTCTTAGGGCGTACAATTGTCTAACATCTATTTTATTAATCAGCGCTTCCTGGAATTTTGGATTTATTTCTATTTTTTCATCAATACTTATTTTTAAGTCATACGGTCTGGCGCTTGAAATAACCCTTTCTAATTCTGCTGGGCTTATTGTATCTATTGTTTTTAGTTTCTCAATAATTACTCTGGCGCTGGGAGTTATTTGCGGTGCTTTCGGAGCCGCTGGCGCTGGTTGTGGTTGCGGAGGCGGTGTAGATGGAGGCGGGGTTGCCGGCGGAGGAGTTTGTGGCGGCGGTCCCTGCTCCCTTAATTTATTTAATGTCTTGTCGTAATCTTTTTGTTGGTTTCCGGTTAAGTTATTATCAACATGCTCTTGAACCTTATCTCGCATTTTACGATTATTGCTAGTTTCCCAGTGGTAAGCAAGACGTCCCAGCTGTTGCGGAGAAGATGATACAATAATTTTATTTTGTTCTGCTTCTTGATCTTCAAAAACATTGATAAGCGCCTCCACTGCCGTAAGCGAAGCTTTCTTTCCAACCGTTTCTCTGTAAAACTTATCCTTGTCTTCCGGCTTCATATCTATCAACCAACCCTTCAACTTTTGAAGATCAGCGGCGCGATCTTTGCCTTGCCATGCCTCAAGAAGCACTAGGCGCTGCCGGTCATCCATGGCTCCAAAATATTTTTTCTGGTCATCGCTAGAAAGCTTCTCAATAAGTTCCAAAAGTTTGTTTTGCTTTTCTCCAGCAATAAGTTCCTGCTTCATGCGGGCTTTGGCGTGTGTTAACCACTGGCCAGCAGTAAAACGAGCATCGTGCTCCAAAAATTCTTCGGCTTGTTTGGCGGCGCCCGCATTTTTTTCTTTAACTTTTTGCAGAAACTCCGCTCGTTTCTCATCATCTGTGTAGCGCATAAGGAAATATTTTTTGGCTTCATCTGAAAGGTTTGCAAATTCTTGGTGCTGTTCTTGCATGGATTTGCGCTGAAATTCTTCTACCTCAGAAGCTGCTCGTTCCGCGGGCTTAAATGCCATAGATCGCAAAATCTGGCGGGCGGCTTCGGCTTCTCCTCCGGATACTCTAGATAGATCCGCAAGCATTGATTCTCTTTCCTCGGCTTTCATTTTGCGGAGCATAGCTTCTTTGGCGGCGCGATCCAATTTTCTAAAATACCCGGCACGCTCTGCTGGCGCCAAACGCATTCCAAGCTCTGCTTTTTCGGCCGCTTTTTCCGGGGCCTTGCCTTGCTTTGCGAGCCATTCAGCAAAATCTTTTGTGGCAACTCCAGCCGCTGCTCCCCCAAGCCACTTTTTTTGTCCAATTTTTTCTGGTATTCCTTTCGCTGTTATCGCAGCTCCGAGTGGCGCCACAAATGTCCGTGCCGCAAGTCCTCCGATAAACCCGGTAACCGCACCCTTTGCCCAGTTTCCCCATTTAATCAGGGTATCCGCGCCAATTGCCCCCATTTTTCGCGCAATCCAAAGGCTCCCCCAAATCAGTACAAGAGAAAAAGTATAAAACATTAATCTAGCGTTTGTTGGATTTGTAAAGTCATATGGAACACCGAGTACTGTAAAGCTGTCTTTCATTGACTTTATCAGTGTTAAGCCAAACCAAAGAAAAAACAAAGAAAAGGGCGCAAAGAAAGATTGTTTAAAAAGATAATTCCACCACATATTGGCATATTTTTGAGTTAACGGGATGGTCATAGAAGCAAATCCAAACGGAGAAAGGATCATTAAAAATAAAAGCGAAACAATTCGGATGATAAAAAGAATTGCAAGAGACGCTATTACAAAAACAGTCACTGCCAAAAATATCAAAGTTACTACAAGGTTTACAAGTTCAGAAAGCGAAAATCCGCCCACGGCGGAAGGCGCTACTGTTTGTGTTACCACATACGAAACGCCCATAAACGCCGCTGCTTGCAGAATACTTGCGGCTACAAACTTTACCGCAGAAAGCGCAACTTGTCCTGCTTGAGCGTTGGCTTCTGGTAAAAGAAATCCCGATGTTTTGTTTTCCGAAGAAGTTTCTTTTAACTCCGGATTTGCTTCAATTGCTTTGTCCACCGTCGCTGAAAATCCTTTTGCATCTAGCGCGTTTTCAACGTTTGAAGCAAAGTCACAACTGCCGTTGACTTTGGCTTCGGGGCAGAGCGCTCCTAAAAACTGAAATGCAATAATATTTGAAACATCAATAATAACCCCAGTTATGGGCATACTAAAGTTGACTATCAAAGCTATTCCAATAAGCATTGGCAGGAGTTTTTTTGCCTGATAATTTTGAAGCCTCAAAATAGTGGCAATTGCTATAAAAAGAAAGATCAATATAAACCAAATATTTACAAAATCTCGCACAAGCTGCCAAGCGCTGGTGACAGCGTCAATTTTAAACCAATGGGGATTCAAAGCTGTGTTTACCGCAGTATTTAACAGTGAATACGAAAGACTTAAAAGACCCCACAAAGAGTGGTATAAAACAACTAAGACTCCGCCTACAAATAAACCCCACCCGGCTCCGCTAAGCAAACCCCCTACTATTCCTCCTCCTACTGCTCCCGCGGCCCCTCCTCCTGCTTTTGCTGGTGTTACCTTGGACTCAATCGCGCTTGCGGAATCAACAAAAACCAAAAATGCAAAAATCAAAATTAAAAATAACGGTGCATATTTTTTTATGATTTTGAATTTTGATTTGTGTTTTTGCATTTTTAATTTATTTATTGTCCCAATCCCTTTCCTTGTCCTTCACATGTTTGTAATTCCTGTGTTGTAGATACAAGTAGTGCTTCGGTTTGCTGATTTTCTGTGAGTGCGGAATCATAGATGTTTTTTACAATATCTACAGCGACTTGTAGATTCGGAATTAATGCTTGGATCGTGTTGATATTCGAGGCACTAGCAAGTTCTTGTGCGCCGGTGTTTATTTGTGACGCCACATTGTTTATATGCAGTATGTCTTGCGAAAGTTGAGCAAGATCACCTTCTCCGGATGCAATTCTGTTTGTTGCGCTGGTCTCGGTTATTCCGGTTGAGGATTGCAAGCACGAATCCAAACTTTGCAGAATGCCAACCGTTGTTGCTATGTTGGTATGGGACTTTCTCTTTAAATCTAGCGCTTGATTTGCCAACTCAATGGCTTGTTGTATACCAAGAGTATCTGAAACTCGCAGGCGGAGACTTGGAACATCGTTTTGACTACTTTCTTTACTTGATTGGCTTATTGGATCTTCGGCTGGAATATCAGCTTCAAAAATGCCGCTTGATCTAGTGCGCAGACTGGAAAATAAAGCTTGGAAAGCGGCTTCTATTACTTCGTCAATTTCATCCGCAAGTTCAAGTTGTCTTATATCTGATCCAAATACTTCTTCAAGTTGGTCTTGTATTAATGCGCCTGGAGATGTAATGTTCCACTTCAGGCATGTTCCGGTTTGGCTTGAAGCCGTTACGCAAACTTCCTGCCCTAAAAATCCTCCTCCAGCTATAGCTTCTGATTGTTTGGCATTGAGCGCCACCGATTCTCTTAAGATTTTTTCTTCCAGTGCCAAATAATATGATCCATAAAAATTATTTTGCGGAATCATGGTAATTTCAAACCATCTTGTCCATCCGCCGTTTTTAAAGTTTCTATAAAAATCTTCCACATTTCTTGCTAAATCATCTATAGTGCATCGTGCTCTTTGGTAGTATGGCGATCCTCTTCCGCCGTGAATCAGTAACTCAAGACGGGGCCTGAATGGCTGGCAAATTTCAGTAAGTTCAAATTCTTCTATAAATATTCCACTAGCTTCATTGGCCACATTTTTTAAAAAATCTTCCCAATTTGTTACAAATAACGGCCCTCCATATCTTCCGCCCGAGCGAATCCATTGCACAATATCTCTGGTAATTTTTTTAAGTGCCATTTTGGCAATATTGTAAAAAATGCTGTCCAAAGAACCAGAAGCTCCGGGTATTGGTAAGGATGCACTACCAAGTCCGGGAATGCCAAAATCTATTGTTTTTCCTACTTCTTTTTTCTTTATATCTTCTGTAGCTTGATCAAAAACCGGAACTCGGCTTCCAATACCGGCTCCAACGGCCCCACCGCCGATAACCGAAATGTTGGAAACCCCGCTAATAAAACCAAACGAGTCCTTCAAAAAATCAAACCAATCCGCATAAGCAAAAGCAGGAGTTAAAAATGAAATCATTAAAATTAAAGATATTATTTTTTTCATTAAATATTACTAAAATACTGATTAAAAAACCGCCCTCCGTCTTGTTCGCTGAACCCTATTCCATCTTTTTCAATTTGCATTTTCAGGTTTTTTAAAAATTCAGCGGTTCTTTTGGTTTCTTTCACGTAAAGCCGTACTCCAACTATGGCTTTGGCAGGATCTTCTTCGATATTTTTCATACTGCGCACGGCAAAAAGAATGTTTTGCATGATATTAAGAATTTCTAAGTGAAGTTCAGTGTAAGTTTCTGGCACGGTTTCTTTTTGCAAAAATAAAACCATGTTTTTGTACGCTTCTATCAGTGGTTCAAAAAGTTTTGTATTTTCAAATTGCTCTTTTGAAAGCACAAGTCCTACAATGTCCATCTCACCCGCTGAAACGCCTTCAAAGTTTTTACTGAAAGCCCCACCCAGTTTATTTAGATACAGCTTCGGGCTTAAAAATTTAGAAATTTTAATATCCTCTTTTGTAAATACGTCTTGATATGCGGCAACTCCTTGCTCAATTCCAAGTGTTATTGAGTCTGCTAAACTTTGCTGGGCAGAAGCGCTTAAAGATTCTCCTCCAACCAGTCCCTTCCCGGCAAAGTAATTTTTGCCGAACTCTTGAGCAATTTTTGCGGTAAATGTTGAGGGTTCTTCGGGATCCGAATTTTGATTTTTGCTTATTTCTTCCGGACTCTGGAGTTTATCAGAGCATTTTTTTTCTTTTTCATCACAGGCGCCGGCAAGTTTCGGGTTCCTTCCTGCCCTCACTTCTTCTCCGTCGCTTATTCCATCACCATCTGTGTCTACAATTTCCGGGTCAGTTTTCCACAGCGCTTCCTCCCAGTCCAGAAGTCCGTCATTATCAGTATCTTTCTCCGCTTCTGCCAAAACTTTTTCAACACTCACCTGTTCTTTGCTTATCGAGTCGACATTTCTATTGTTCCAAAAAGACAATATCAAGTAACCTAGTCCCACAATAACCAAGAAAGACGCAACAATTTTTACAAAATTTTTAGATGGTAAGTAATCCAAAACAGGTGAAGCTGTTTCACCTCTTTTATTGTAACATTTAAGATTGCAAGCTAAAATTTAAGATATGCACAAATTTTTAGCCACGCTTCTTGTTTTTACTTTTTTATTGTTTCCCGGCACAAGCATGGCTATTATTTCTTTAGTCGGGGGAGGTTTTTGTGCTGATCTTGTGACTTGCGGTATTTTGGGTGCAATTCAAGGGTTTTTAGCAATTTTTGGAGGCAAATTAGCTTGTTTATTTGGTTCTGCAAAAGATATGTTTGCGGCAGGCCTTACCACCAAGACAGTTGTGCAGGATAGTGCGTATGATAATCTCCCAAATATCAAATCTTTAACGGACACAGTTGGTCCTTTTGGTGGGCAAATTTTGACCAAAATAAAGTGCAAATGCGGAGGAAAACTTGGAGCAAAAGAAGTTTTTATGGTGGGTCCGCCGAAAAGAACGGTGGTAGCGGTAACTTCTGCCACAAAAGTTTACGATTACAGATCTTTAAATGTTGGAAACTGGGTTTTGGGGATTTCTACTGGGCAAGTTGTTTGTAAAATACCTAAAGCTTTGGCTATTTCCCAGATTGGGACCAGCAGATAGTTTCCCAATCTTTAAGCTTTAATTCCTCGGGTCTTTTGTTTCGGTATTTTTCTGGTACCCATTTACCTAGCGAATGGCGCAACATTTTTCTTTTTTGCTGGAATGCTTTGCGGGCAAGTTCCAAAACCTGTTCTGCACCAATATCCGAAACCGAGCTTCGGACAAAGGGATTTATTTTAATAATTGCCGAATCTACTTTTGGCTGAGGAAAAAAGTTTCCTTTGCGCACTGTTTTTATAATTTTCGGCTCCCCATACGATTTAACCGATAAAGAAAGCAAAGACTCCTTTCCATCTCTTGCGATTATCCGTTCTGCTACTTCCTTTTGAATCATTAAAGCCATGAGAGACGGGCGTAATTTGGGATTTGATAGAAATAAACGCAAAAAACGGG
>ERZ1292623.1034-Hain-H51-01um-R1-1034-length-27759-cov-19_pt1 | contig 23485 bp, 28 predicted proteins | sample MGYA00564398_ERZ1292623 | MGnify/ENA primary metagenome ERZ1292623 (study PRJEB36523, sample SAMEA6512633) | groundwater metagenome | collected 2019-01-07 | study: AquaDiva: Metagenomics assemblies of 32 groundwater samples | reverse complement strand
GGTGCTGGTTTACTTGCTGGTTATACTGTTAGAGCAATCTATAAATTCCTTTCTAAATCTAAGAAATAGGGCAATATTTAAATATTAATAAAAGATGTTATTATTTATGAAATCAAAAAGAGGGGCAGAGCATACTGCTACTGGTTCTGTTGCTGTATTAATCTTTTTAATAGGATTATTTTTGATTGCATACTTGGTTTTACTTCCTGAAGATGCGAGAGAAGATGTGTTAGAAGGAAAAGATATTGATTATGATGATTATGACACTAGAAGTGATAGAGATAAGGACGAGGATAAAGATAAAAATGATGATGAAGAGACTTTATTATTAAGGCAACCAGGGGTTGTTTTACCACCAGGAGAAAATGAGGTTGAGAAAGACTTTCCTTCTGTTAATTTGCTTGATACTACAAAAAAATCAACTAGGAAACTAGCTGATAAAATAACTGTTTCTAGGACTTTATTTAATGATAATTATAAGGATATTGAATTTGAATTAGATGATATGGTTGATTTAGAAGATTTAAGTTTATTTTTTAACGTTGTTGATAGTTCTGGTGATTTGATTATTGAATTAAATGGGAATGCTATATTTGAAGGTAAGGTTGATATTGGAGATGTACCTGTTAAATTACCTGTTGTTAATTTAAGAGATGTTAATAAGTTAAGATTTATAGCTTCTAGTCCAGGAATTGCTTTTTTAAGTACTAGTGAGTATGTTCTTAGGGATATTGAGTTAATTAAGGAGTCTAGCTTAGTTAATACACAAGAGTTAAGAAGATTTGAGGTTGGTAGAGCTGAGGCTGTTGATGATGCGGTTTTAGAATTTTTTGTGAATTGTATTGAAATTTTACCTGATCAAGGTGTAATGAGTGTGTTTTTGAATAGAAGGAATATATTTTATGGTAAGGTTGTTTGTGATGCTACTCCTGTAGAAATTGATGTTCCTGATGATTATTTTGAAGATGATTCTAACTTTTTAACTTTTGAGATAAATAAAGGAAATTATATAATTGAGAAGATTAAGTTGACGTATGATTTTGATGAAGGATTTAATCCTAGGTATTTCTTTACTGTTGATGATGAACAATTTGAGGATATTTTAGACGATGATGCTGAAGTTACTCTTAAAATGAAGTTTGATGATGATCTAGATAGAAAAAGAGCTGAAATTAGAGTAAATGGTGATACTATATTTTTAGATCAAAATGATGATGAATTTGAGAAAGATATTACTGGATTTATTGATGAAGGTGAGAATTTTATTATGATTTTTGCTAAAGAAGAGTTTGATATTGTTTTATTAGAGATTATTTTTGAGAAAATTTAGTTCTGAAAGTTTTATATATCTATGATTAGTATAAATTGTATTAAAATGGAAGTAAAAGGAGTGGTAGGGTTCTAGAATGAGTTATATATCTAGGTTAAATAGGAAACGAAGAGGACTTATAGAAGAAGGTCGTGAATTAGACGAAGAAATAAGGAACCATCCAGAAGATCGTGGTTTGGTGCAAAGAAGGAACCGTATAGAGCAAGAAAAACTTAGTTTGATTAGAAATATTGAAAAATTAAGATCAAAGGCTCTACAAAGTGAGACTCGAGGAGTAAGACAAGAAGAGACAGTTAGTGGTGTCATTAACTGGTTTATGAATAAAGTAAAGGAGATAAGAAATAAATTTAGATTAAGGAGAACCTATAAAATTGCATCTGAACCTAAAGTTTCACGTTCATTAAGTTGGTATCAAAGGCGTAAACTGAATAATCAAGCCAAAAAGAAATTAAGAGCTAAACATATAGCAGCACAGCAACAAATACAAAAAGAGAGAGAGAAAGGTATAGTCTCAGGAGTTCCACCTACTCACACAACTGAGGATTTAGGACCTGCTAGAGAGGGAAAATGGTGGATTTGGTTATTGATTTTATTAATATTTGGAGTAATTAGCGCTATATTTTTTAGAGTATCTGGTATTGGTGGTTCCTATATTCCTCTTTTGGTAGGTGCCTTTGTGTTACTTGTGTTATTAGTTTTATTAATCTCAAAAGCAAGAGTTTTGAGAAATTTTTTTACTGGGAATAAAATTGTCGGATCAATAATTTTTGGTTTGATAGTTTTGGCAATATTAGGGATAGGATTTTATTTTTTTGATTTGTGGAGTTTGTTAGCAAGTGGAATATATGGTGTACCTGTTTTATGGTTGTTAATTCCTGGTCTAATATTATTCTTTGCTTACTATATTCTTAATAGCGGTAAGTATCCGTCTAAAAAAAATATTTTTTATATTTTGCTCATTGTTGGTGGAATAGCTTTAATTGCGTATATTATTTATAATGGTCTTCTTGGAATTGCTCCTGGCCTTTCACTTTTCGGTGTAGGTGTTAATTTTACTCTTGTTTATTTAATTCCTGCTTTAGTTGTCTTAACTTTGCTTTTAGTTGGTTTTTCTTATTTAAAAAATAAACAAGCTAAGGGCTGGTGGTATATTTTAATTGCTATTCTTATTGTTATCCTCTTATATTCATTAACTTATCTTGAAGGGATTCTATCTCTTAAATGGATAGTTTTGATATTTGTAGGAATTTTAGCTTTAGTATCTTTCATTAAAAATAAAATAGGTTATGGGATATTATTAACATTGGTAGCAATAGTAGTCTTTTTTTTATGGACAACTTCTGGTATAGGTTTTTTTGAGGGATTAAGAGCTAGTGCTGAAGTTTCAGCTGGAGAAACATTTAGTGAAAAATTAAAGACTTATTGGAGTTATCTTAAAGATCCTGAATCTTTTTTTGTTAGATACGGTGAGTTTACTAATCCTAATGTTGAAAAAAGAGCAAAAGTTGGATTAGAATTCCAAAGTTTTAACCCTGTCATACCTGAATTTAGAACAATGCAAAGTTTAAGGTTTAATGCTGAAATTAAACATTATACGGTTCCATTATTTAGGGATGAATCTGAAGAAAAAGCAAAAGTTAAATTGGGGTTTTTTTGTTATATTCCTAAAGATTTTAACTCATTGGAAGAAGACTATATAGGAACTATTAAATTTACTGGTCCAGGTACTGTAAAAGATTCTGATAAAGAAGGGAAGATAATAATTGAGGGAATTAGAAAAGATAGTAATTTTACTATGTTTACTAGATGTGATTTTGAAGCTGGAAAAGTTAAGTTTACTGGTATACAAAAAGAAAAAGAAACTAGAAAAGCATTTATGAATATCAGTTATGAAGGATTTATAACAAGAGCAGATGTTACTGCATATTTATTAGATAGAAATACTTTTGAGCAAATTGAAAAAAGAGAGAGTAGTGATGTTGAATTTTTGAATGAGTTAAGAAATGCTGCTAGTTTTCCCGGATTAATTGATAATGAAAGGAGATCTATACCTGAATTTAGTAGTGGTCCTGTTAGATTAAGATTAACTATTTTAGATCAACAACCATTGTATCCAAGAGATGAACCTTACTCGTTAGTTATTAGAACTTTACCAAATTCTAATGATTGGGTTGGGACTATTGTTCCTAAGAATTTGATTTTAGAGGTTCCTGGTTGGTTTGAACCAACAGGACAATGTGATTTTGATCCTGGTAGCGGGGAACAAAGAAAAAGATTGAGCTTAAAAAGAGAAGGACAAGATCTTTTAAAACATTGTAGTACTAGTACTGGTTGTGGTTATTTTTGTGAATTTAGAATAAGAGGAGAAGCAAAAGATCATATAGAAGAATTTAGGATTAGTGCATTTCAAACTACAGATTATACTGTTAGTGAAGGGACTACCTTTGAATATATAAAGAGTAGGATTGGGGATATTAAAGAGGATGATGAGTGGGCTAAGGAGGATCCAAAAAAATTTATGGATCAATTATCTGAGAGTAATGATATTCAGAAACTAGAGAGGTATTTAAAAATATGTGAAAATACTTTGGATCCATTGAATAAGCTCTCAGATGAAGTAATAGTAAAATATTTACAAGCTTATTGTGGTAATGCTGGTAAAATTAAAGAAATAGAGAAAAAAATAAAAAGTTTAAGAGATAGTGGGGTAAGTATAGAAGAGACTCCTGAGGAGGTTAATGAATTTGAAATTTTAAGTTCTAGTGTAGAAACTAGTTTGAGTAATGAAGAAGGTTTTTATGACGTTAAGATTGTTGTTACAACAAATAAAGTTTCTGAATGTGGGAATTCACTTAGTCCAGACAATTCGTTTGATCAAATGTCTAAAGAATTTACTAGTGCTGATGGGGAAATACATAACCTTAATAAAAAATTAAATTTAGACTTTCCTCTAAGAACTTATTATATTGCCTGTAAGGAAAAGCCCGGAACTAGGATAACTAGCACAGAGGTTAAGTTTAATCCTCCAAATTGATGATATTCCAAAATAATTTAAATAGTAAAATATTATGAAAAAGAAGATGAAAAAAATAAAATTATTATTTTTGATTTTATTGTTGTTTTTAATAGTTGGTTGTACTGGTTTTCCCAGCTTGTCTTTTTTAGGAAAACAAGATCAGCCGGAAATAGGCAGGGGAATAAGAATGTATTTTTTACCAGGAGCTCCGCCAACTGATAGAATTATAATTGGAGAAGGTTCAACTTTTTTAGTAAGGGTTGGAATTGATAATTATGGGGAAGATGTTAGAGGAGAGTTAAAAATATGGGATAATCTGCCTAATGGAATTGAAACACAAATAGGAATTATTGATGCTCCTTTAAAAGCTGCAAGAACAATCAGTGATCCTAATGATCCAGATAAAATAATAAATATTATTCCTGAGAAACATTTCTTTCCAGAAACTGCGAAAGAATTTGAATACGAATCTGAAGATATAGCCCCAGGAACTAAATTAAATATCTTTGCTGAACTTACTATAAATAATTATCATGTTGTTATACCTACAAATTTCTGTTTGAAAAGAGAGACTGCTGAGGATGTTCCTTGTTCAAATCAAGAAGTAATTACTTCTGGTAAATTAGGTAAACAAGCTACATATGCTCCTGTAACTGTTGATAGGATTGAAAAAATAGCTACACCATTAGGTGAAGATGATTTCTTTGTTGATTTGAAAATTGTTTTGAAAAATGTCGGGGGAGGAGAAATATTTAGTAATGATAGAGAGAAAGATGTGATGGAGGTGCCTACTGTTAGGATTTCCACTGCTGGAAATGCAGAATGTGCACCAAAAAAGGTTATTTTTACTAATAATCAAGCTACCATAAATTGTATAATTAAACAATTAAAAGTAGGGCAGAGTTATACTGATCATCAAATGTGGATAGAATATAATTTTCCCTATAAAATGAGGATAAAGGCAGGTCCAATCCAATTAACTTCATTTGATAGAAATAATTAACTTTAAATATAAGAAAATATTTAGGATTATTAGTTAAAAAGGAGGTATATGGATGAAGAGGGAAATATTGATGTTTTTTATGGTAGCTTTATCTATCCTTATTCTAGGTTGTGCTCAACAAGCTGAACAGCCTATAGGACCTTTTGTTGGTGGTGATGATGGATTAGAGATTGGTTATGTTGGGGGAGAGCCTCCTTCAAGTATATTTGATGATAATCAAGAAGATTTTGATATAACTGTTAATGTTGAAAATGTTGGTGAATTTGATATTCCTCCTAACAAAGTAATAGGAACTTTAAGCGGTATTGATGCTACTAGTTTTAGTATTTCTAATCCTAATGTTGTATTAAAAAGCGGATTAGAAGGTGTAAGCAAGAGTAGTGATGATGTGTTTAAAGGTGATGAAGATGAATTGAGATTTGAAAATGCTAAATACAAGTATGATTTAGTTGCTGATTTCACTACTAGTGTTAGAATGGATATTTGTTATTTATACCAAACTAGGGCTACTACTAAAGTATGTTTGAAAAAAGAAGCTACAGACAGAGATACAGATGATGCATGTCAAGTTAATAATGAGAATATACAAGTATTTAATTCTGGAGCTCCTGTGCAAGTGAATAGTGTTTTGGAAAGAAGTTCCGGAACTAATAAAGTACAATTATCATTTACTGTTGAGAATAAAGGAAGTGGAACAGTTTATCCACCAAAACAATTTTCAAATACATGTGTAAGAGAGCAAGATAAAGAACATAGATTAGATGTAGAGGTAAGAACTGGATCTGGTAGGCATGATGTGTCATGTTCACAACTAGATGGTAAAGCTTCAGGGGAAATTAAATTGACAGAAAATAAAAAACACATAAGATGTGATATTAGTACTTCAAGTGCTCCTGCTGGTGCTGTTGAAGAGCCTGTAAATATAGTAATTGGTTATTTCTATAAGAATGCTATTACTACTCCTTTAGATGTTGAAGATTCAGAAAGTTAATAAATACTTTATCTTTTTCTTATTTTTATGATTATAGCTGATCTACAGATACATTCTAGATTTGCTCGTGCTTGCAGTAAACAAATAAATCTTGATTATTTAGAGAAATATGCAAGAATTAAAGGCTTGAATCTATTAGGAACAGGAGATTTTCAACATCCTACTTGGAATAAAGAGATTAAGGAGAATTTAAAGGAAGATGATAATGGTATTTTATGGAGTAAGAATAAATTTCCATTTTTATGGCAAACAGAAGTTAGCTTAATTTATAGTGATAATGGAAAGAGAGCTGTGCATTTATTGATCTTTTCTCCCAATCAAGAGATTTCTGATCAAGTAATTGAAGTTTTAGGTAAAAAAGGGAGATTAGATTATGATGGAAGGCCTATTTTTGGGATGACTTGTGTTGAATTAGTTGAAATTATGAAAGAGATTAGTGATGATATTGAGATAATACCGGCTCATTGTATGACTTCTTGGTTTGGTATTTATGGTAGCAAATCTGGATTTGATTCATTGAAAGATTGCTTTAAGGATAAAGTAAATAAGATATATGCTATTGAAAGTGGAATGAGTGCTAATCCTCCAATGTTATGGAGAATGAAGGAAAATGTAAATATTGTTAGTTTTAGCGATGCTCATAGTTTTTGGCCATTTAGGCTTGGAAGAGAAGTTACTATGTTTGACTGTGATTTGAAATATAAAGATATAATAAGAGCCATAAGAGTTGGTAAAGGATTAAATGGAACAATAGAAGTTAATCCTGAATATGGGAAGTATCATATAGATGGGCATAGAAATTGTGATTTTTCTTGTGATTTTATTGAAAGTAAGAAACTAGATAAGATATGTCCTAAATGTGGTAAGGAATTAACTATAGGTGTTGGGTATAGAGTTGAAGAACTAGCTAAAGAAGAGAAAGGATATAGACCTGAATATGCTAATAGTTTTATTGAAGTAATACCGTTACAAGAATTGATTGGGAAAGTTTATGATATTAAACAATTAAATAGTAAAAAAAATTGGGAAATTTATAATAAATTAATTAAAGAATTTAAAAATGAGTTTAATGTTTTATTGAATGTTAGTAAAGATGATCTAAATAAAGTTGTTCCTGAAAAAATGAGTAGTATTATTATAAAAAATAGAGAGAATAGACTAAGAATAAAACCAGGATATGATGGAGTTTACGGTGAAATTGAATTAGAAGATAATGAAAAAATAGTAAAACAAAAAAAATTGGGTGAATTTTAGAGATAAATCAGAAGGTTCAACTATATTAGTTATAGAAGTTTGGCATAGAAGAAATATCTATAAGTTCTAACCTATGTAATTTATGTCTTTTCCAGACATTGTTGCTTGTTTTAATTTTTTAATTCTAGTTGATTTTTTCTCTAAATGTTCTTCCTGTTCTAATCCCATTTCAGCGTCTAGTTCTGTTAAGTCTAGTTTTAGTTTTAGTTTTTGATTTAAAACTTTAAGGATTTCACGTGCAGATTTTATCCCTAAATGATTGGGATGACCATATGTTTCAGCTAATAATGAAATAGCTGGTATTTTCCTTCTTCCTGCTAATCCTACTAGTAATCCTGAAACTCCAACAATAGGACCGACGACTCCATAAATATTATCTTGTATTAACCTAGTTGCGTATTTTTTTCTTATTTTTTCTTCATTAGCTGTGGAGTAAACTCTTGGTTTCTTCGGGTTTTTTTCTAGCGCTATACCTCCTAAAGTAATAATTTCTTTTTTTCCATTATGAGCTTCTACTATGTCTAGGATTTGATCACAAAATTCATAGCAAGAAGGTTCATCTAATGGTTGAATGTCTCCTGCTAATAATAATAAAGTTTTATCTTTATAGTTTTTGTAGAATAATTCTATTGTTGGAAGCTCTACTAAATTGTCTTCATTTACAAAAACACAATGAGGGAAGTTGTAAGATGTTATTTCCAATAACTTTTTAGCGTTTAAACTATCTATCATGAAATCAGTTGCTATCTTCCCCACATTACCTATTCCTGGTAATCCTTCAATAAGGATAGGATTTTTAATTTTTGGATTTGAAACCTTATTAATTTTCCAGTTCATTTTGCATACTACCCATTTTAATTTTATATATCCTTCTATGTTTTCCGAATTTATCTTCTGGGCTAAATTTAGCCGGTTTTATATTTATTGTTTCTTGATTGCAATGTGATTCTTTTAATGTATATATATTGCAACTTGCACATTTTAAGATTTCTTTTGCCATTCTGCTTCACATCCTTGTTTTTTAGCTTCATCTACTAGGAAATTTGAAACTTCGCTTAATATTTTTTCTGCGTTTTTAAAATTGCTTGAAGTTACTTGAAGATTGTATCTAGGTGCACTTAAATAAGTCATTTTTATTTTATATTTGTTTTTAGTAGCTAAAGCGTTTGTTTTTTTGAATATTTCTTTGATTTTTTCTATTCCTGCAGAATCTTTAGATGTTAATTTTATATTTGCTTCTAATTGTGCTTCAGGTAATTTTATTTTTTCTTTTATTTTTTCAACTAAATCTTCAGCTAGCCTCTTTTCTATTTTGATTTCTTTTGGTAAGTCAATATTGTTACTTAGTACCTGATTGAAGAAACTAGTTAAGGAGCTGTATTTTTCCATTATTTGAGATCCAAATCCTTTGTAAATGTCTTCTAAAGTTGTTTTGTGTGATTTTGCGAATTGTTCAAGTAATTTTTCAGCTTTTAATTCTTGTTTATACTCCTCTTCTTTTTTTCTTCTTACAGTTAAAGGAACGCGCCTTAAGGATAAATCAATATGGTTTTTCTCCCTTCTTATGTTTAATATCTTGCAAACAATTGTTTTTCCTTCTTTTACAAAGTCTCTTAGGTTTCTAATTCTTCCTGGAGAAACTTCTGATATGTGGATCATACCTTCTGTATTTTTATATTCGTCTAAAGAAACAAATACAGAATGAGGTAAGATTCTTTTAACTGTGCAAATAACAATTTCATCTTCTTCTGGTAATGTTGTTTTTTTGTAATACATTTTAATCTAATACCTCTAATATACGAGCCTTTACGTTTCCCTTCCCTCCTTGAGGCTCTACTAGGATTTTTCCGCATACAAGGCATTTAACTTCTGTAGATGGTTTTCCAAATACTATCTGCTCATTCTTGCATTTAATGCATCTTAGCTTAATAAATTTTGATGTTGGTTCTCTTCTCATATTATTTCAACCTTTTTTGCTCTCATGCCTTGAGCTTGTGTTGTTGTTTTATTACAAGTTTTACATTTAAATCTTAAATCTGGCTTCTTTGAGATTTTTGCACCTGTTCTATTGAACTTTGAGATAGCTGGTTTTGATCCCCATCTCCCCTTATTTCCGTAGCCTCTAGTTAAACCACGTTTTTTTGCTCTCCGGAGTGAGCCTTTCTTTAATGATCCCCTCTCTCTTTTTTTAGCTACTGAAACTTCTTGCTCTGTGTGTTTACGACAGAATTTACAGTATCTTTTGATCTTTTTTGGGCGTTTCATTTGACTTCTAAAGCACGTTTTTTGTTTATTAAAACTTGTGCTGCTTTGTGTGGCAGATTTGCCATGTCGTTATCTGAAAAAGGACCATAGATATTAAGGTCTTCTCCTATGAATTTTGGTACTGAATGTAAAAATCTAACCAATTTAGATTTTTCTTTATTTTCAGTTTTTATATCTTTCGGTAGTGAAATTTTTGGTTGTTTTAAGTTAATTAAGTTGTATAGGATTCCAGATCTATATGTATTTAATGTTTTTAGTAATGAATTGAAGAATTCTTGTTCTTCTTCAAGCATATTTGAGTATTCTTGCTTGATGTCAGTTCTTGATGAGAATAAAGCAAGTTGTATAATTTTATTTTCTCTTCTTTCATAAATTTCTCTTAATATTTTTTTTACATTAATAATTTGTTTTTCTGTTTTTTCTGTTTCTTTTGAGAAAATTGATTTTTGAGATTTTTGAGATTCTACTATTGATTCTTTTTCTTTTATGTAATCGATAACATTGCTGAAGAAATTATTTGGTAATGCTTGAAGTTCTGGTTCATATTTTTCTTTTCTTAGTAATTCATAAATAGTCTCATATGTTATAGCGATCTCAGCCAATTTTAATTCTCCCTTTAGAAATAAGAACCAAGTTCTTATAAACTTCCATATGTAGAATTAAGTTATAAAGATTGTTGTTGTTTGAGTTATACTTTAATGTTTGTTAATTTTTTTGAAATAATTTAATTTATTAAATCACTACTATGTAGTCATTACTATAGAAAGATTTATAAAGCAGGAAAATAAATTTGGTGTTATGGGATTTAAAATTAAAGCTTTATCAACCATTGCTGTGGGTACTGCACTTGGGTCACTGTATGGAGGATTTGGTCCCTATACAGGTGGTATAACAACTCTTGGATTTGGAGCTCTAATGTTTATTCAAGCTCTTAGTGGAGGATGGCCTTATATACGTAATGATGATACAGCTTACTGGCCGACTCAAACAATTTTTGGACAAAGGGATAGGATTTTGAAGCCTCGTATGACGTCTTTACTTATACGGCCCTTTGAAAAAAGGAAGAAAGATAAGGATGGAAAATTTGAGTCTATTGATGAAACAGATTCAGAACAAGTAATGAAGTTTCATGCAACTTCTATAGATGCTTTTGAGTTTGATATGGATGTACAATACAGATGGGTAGTTAGGGATCCTTTTAAATATGTTTGGATAGTGCAGCAACCTAGGGTTGAGAAATTGGATGAAATGGTTGCAGGTGCTTTACAAGATCAGATTGGTGCTATTAAAGGTCTTGTAGTTGCTAGGGGATTATATATAGAAAAAGCTAGAGAGTATTTGAACACAGAAGAAGAACCAAGATCTATTCGTAATAGGTATGGTGTTGAAATTTTAGGTATAAGGGTGATAAATCCAAATCCAACTAGAGAATCTCATGAAATATTAACTACTGTTGCTAGAGCAAAATTTCAGGCAAGAGAGACTAGAATAATGGCCAGGGCAACAAGAAAAAGTATTTCTGATTATGAAGAAGCTGCTGAACGTATTAAACAAGCAGGCAGTATGCTTCCAAAAGGGGATATTATGAGAGAACTTATTCAAAATGATAATAGAGAAAAACAAGTTACTGCTTCTAAAAATGCAACTGTTGTAAATCTAGGCGGTGGGATTCCAATGTATCAAGTGAATCCTTCTCAGCAAATTCCAATATCTAATCCTGCAACTCCTACTAAAGGAACTACGAGTGGTTTAGAAGATAAAATAGATACTGATGATGGAATCTATAAATTAAGGGATGACTAAATATTTATACTTTAATCTCATATTCAAAAAAATCTTCATAAGGATTTTCTAGTTTCATCATTTGTTTTACTGTTAGTTTTTCAAAGTATCTTCTAAATGGTCGCATAGAATTACCATGGGCTGAAATTGCTACATTTACTTTATTCTTTTTTATATATTCTATTAAATCTTTTATAAAACTAAGGACCCTTTTTTCAACTATTTCAATTGTTTCTCCCTTTGGCGGGGGTATATCGTATGATCTGTGGTAAATATCATATTTTTTTGGCCCATATGCCATAACTGCCGATAAATGAGATTTGCCTGTTAATTTTCCATAAGATCTTTCTTTAATCCTCTTATCTGTGATTATTTTTTTGCATTCTGGATGATATTTTAGAATATACTTTAATGTTTCCTTAGATCTTGATTGATCACTTTGGAAAGCTACTTGAAATTTTTTATTTTTTAACCTTATAGCTACAATTTTTGCATCTTCTATTCCACGTTTGGTTAATCTTGTTTTAGACCAGCCTGAGAATATACCTTTAGAATTATGAATAGTCTGACCATGTCTAAATAAATAGATTTTATATCTCTTTTTTGCCATGTAATAATGCTGGATTATTTAGTATAAAAAGTTTTTTAAATTGAATTTTTCTATAATAGGATATGTTTAAGTTTTTGAAAGAAAAAATAAAGAATGCTGTTTCAATTATTGGGAAAAAGGTTGAAAAAGAAGCTGAAGAGGAGCTTTCTAAGAGTACTTTAGAAAAGAGTTCACAGAAAAAGGAGTCTCAGAAAGAAAAAAAGGTAGAGAAAAAAGCAATTAAAAAATCAAAGAAGATAGTTGAAGAAAAGGTAGAGAAAAAAGGATTTTTTTCAATTTTCAAGAAAAAAGAGAAGGAAGAAAATGGTGTTAAGGAAGAAACTGATAAAGAAGAACCCAGAAAGGAAGAAATTAAAGAAAAGAAATCTAAGAAAGAAGAAAAAGCGAAACCTGAAGAAAAACCTATAGATGAAGAGAAAAAAGAAGAAAAGAAGAGTTTTTTTGGAAGAATAAAAGAAAAAGTAATCACTAAAAGAATTTCTGGGGATAAATTTGAGGAGTTATTTTTTGATTTAGAGATTGCTTTATTAGAGAATAATGTTGCGATTGAAGTTGTTGAGAAGATTAGAGAAGATTTGAAAAAAGAATTAGTTGATAAACCTATTTTAAGAGGTAAGGTTGAAGAATCTATTAAAGATGGATTAAAGAACTCTATTGAAGGTTTGTTTTTAGGTAAAGATGTTGATTTTGTTAGAGAAGTTAAGAAGAAAAAACCATTTGTTATTTTGTTTTTAGGAATAAACGGATCTGGTAAGACTACTACCATAGCTAAGGTTGCTAATTTGTTAATGAAAAATAAATTGAAAGTAGTTTTAGGTGCAGGAGATACTTTTCGAGCTGCAAGTATAGAACAATTGAAAAGTTGGGGAGATAAATTAGGTGTAAAAACAATAAGACATGATTATGGAAGTGATCCTGCTGCTGTTGGATTTGATGCTAAAAAATATGCTGAAAGTCATGGTTTAGATGTTGTTTTAATTGATACGGCTGGTAGATTACAGAGTAATAAAAATTTAATGGAGGAGATTAAAAAGATGGATAGGGTTATAAAACCAGATATGAAGATTTTTGTGGGAGAAGCTATAACTGGGAATGATTGTGTTGAACAAGCTAAAAGTTTTGATGAAGCTGTTGGTTTGGATGCTATTATACTGACTAAAATGGATGTTGATGAGAAAGGTGGTGCTTTTATTTCCACTACTTATGTTACCAAGAAACCTATTGTTTTAGTTTGTAATGGTCAAGAACTTAATAATATTAAGGAATTTGATAAAAAAGAGATTTTAAATAGTATTTTTTAATTAGGAATTTATTTAAATTCAGGATTGTTGTTGTTCTGTATGTTTAAAAGAGGTCAAGTAACTATTTATGTGGTATTGGGATTGGTTATTTTAGTAGTAGTTGGAGGTTTATTTTATTTTTTATCAAGAGGAAATGGATCTAATACTATTTCTACCTTGGGATCTCAAGCAGAAAATGTTAAATTATTAATCCAAAATTGTTTTGAGGAAAATTTATTGCAAGCTTTGTATTTAGCCGGGGTACAAGGAGGATATATTGAAGTTCCTGATAATAGTTTAGCTATAAATGAAGAATTAGCTGTAGCTTATGGTTATTTTGAGGGACAAGATTTATTAATAAATAAAGAAGAATTTGCTTTGGAAATTGCCAATTATTTAAATTTTGTAGTTGAAAAATGTGCTGATTTTTCTAGTTTTAATGAATTTACAATTGAGAAAACTTCTGATCCAAGATCCAGATTAGAGATTTTTGATGATAGAGTAGAAAGTAGATTATTTTATCCTGTAAAGGTTTCTAGAGGAAGTGAAGTAGTCAATTTTGAGGACTTATATGTAGTTGATTATAATATTAGATTAGGAAAGATGTTAGGTATTAGCAAAGGTATTGTAGAGGCTGAAAGGCAAAATCCAGATTTTATTGATGTAATTTATTTAAAGGAGGAAGTTGAAGAAAGCGGATTTGAAATTGATATTGTTGAAGTGGACGTTAATAATATTTTATATGTAATAAGTGATGATCGACCTAATACTATAGGTGTTGAATATGTATTCCAATTTGCGAATAAGTTTTAAATTAATATTAATAATAATCTTAGTTTTAAATAGTTTAAACTTTGTTTCAGCCCAAGATTTTTTTATCATTAGAAATGGTTTAGAAATTGAGAATTTTGGAAAATTTGAGAGTAATTTACCTTTAGATTCTGAAATTGCTGGTAATGTTACTGTAATTAGAGAAAATAATATTATAAAATCATATAAAGTTAAATTATTAGAAGGGGAAAAGTTTATACCGGTAGTGAAATATGTGGACAATATTTATGGTGTTGTTAATTTTATAACTGAATTTGAAGTAGCTATAGAAAATGATAAAGCTAAAATTAAAGGTGATGCTAGTGTAAAATTGCCAAGTTTGAAAGGTATAATTGCTAAAGGTACTAATTTAGAGTTTACAATTAGGAATGGTGTTTTTTCTGATATTAAAAGTATGAAAATAGACGGAAGTTCTGACTTTGAATTAAATGGTTTGGATATTATAGTTCCCGGTGGTGTTATTTTTGAGGAAGTTAATATTGTTAGTAATGTTGTGCAAAGTTTAGTATTGAAAAATAAATTAGATCAAGATTTGAAAAATATTAATATTGGAAAGATAAAAAATATCTGGATTAGGAGAGGAGGCGAGAATTATGTTAGGATTGAGATTAAAGGAAGTGAATATGAATTAACTGGAAGAGGAAGTAGTGTTGGTGAATTTGAATTGAGTGAACAAGATTTAATAGTTGATAGTACTGGGAAAGTTTTGGTCCCTATTTCTGAACAGAATACAATTACTCTGAAAAGTGGAGAAAAGGAGGTTGTGGTTAGTAAATTAGAAAAAAAAGTCGGAGGTGTAATGCAACCAAGTCCATTTGCCAGAGGTGCAGTTACTATAGTTGGGCCTGGAAAAAGTGTTCAAGAAATCGAAGGCGCAGCTGTGCAATTTGGGGTTGATCAGGATAATAAATTGAATTTAGTTTTTAAGGAGTTTAGTGCTGCTGAAATTTTTGGATTTGGTAAAATTGAGAATGGCAAACCATTCCCGGATAGAAAAGGAGTTAATATAGGAACTACTGTTTTTGTAAATAGAGCTGTATTTTATAATGGTCCTAGAAAAGTTGAGTTGGTTTATGAGAGGAGTGATTGGAAGGAAATAACTACTAATAAAATAATTAAGAAACAAGTTGAAAGAGGAGGAATTAGTAATGAGAGAAAGGTTAGAAATGTATTGAATTTCTTAGGAAATGTTAGAGGTATTGGAAGGGGAGGATATTTGGAGTATTTGGGAAGTTAAATCCATATGATTTATAAATGTCTTTTTTTTAGTTTTAGAATATGGTTTTAGATAAATTAGGTAGTTCGTTAAAAGGAATATTGAAAAAGATAGCTAAAGCTGGATTAGTTGATAAGAAGTTAATTGAAGAATTAATTAAGGAAATTCAGAAGGCTTTATTGTATGCAGATGTTAACGTTAAGCTAGTTTTTGAACTAACAAAAAATATTAAGGAAAGAGCTTTGAATGAGAAACCTCCTTCAGGTATTACGCAAAGAGAATATTTGATTAATATTGTCTATGAAGAATTAGTTAGATTTTTAGGTGAAGAGAAGAAAGAATTGAATTTAAAATCTAAAAATAGTAAAGTGATGTTAGTTGGTTTGTATGGGAGTGGTAAGACAACTACTATAGCTAAATTAGGTAAATTTTATCAAAATAGAGGAAAAAAAGTTTGTTTTTTAGTTTTAGATGTTCATAGGCCTGCTGCGATAGATCAATTAGAACAATTAGGGAAAAAATTAAAGATTAAGGTTTTTTCTGATAGAAAGGAAAAAGATCCTGTTAAGATTTATGAAGAGTTTAAAAAAGAACTAGAAAAATTTGATTTGGTTTTAATTGATACTGCAGGTAGAGATGCTTTAAGTAAAGATTTAATTAAAGAAATTGAATTATTAAATAAAGAAATTAAACCAGATGAAAGATTATTGATTATAAGTGCTGATATAGGACAAGCTGCTGAGAAGCAGGCTAAGCAATTTCATGATTCTGTTAATATTACTGGTGTAATTGCAACTAAGATGGATGGTACAGGAAAAGCGGGTGGAGCTTTAGTCGCATGTTCTGTTTCTGGTGCTCCAATTAAATTTATTGGTGTTGGTGAAAAAGTTGATGATTTAGAAGAATTTAACCCTAAGGGTTTTGTTGGAAGGTTATTAGGAATGGGTGATTTGGAAGCCTTATTAGAGAAAGCTAAGATTGCTATTGATGAGGAAACTGCTGAAGATTTAGGAAAGAAATTTTTGAAGGGTGAATTTAATTTTTTGGATTTATATGAGCAGATGCAAGTTATGAAAAAATTAGGTCCAATAAGTAAAGTTTTAGATATGATCCCTGGAATGGGAAATGTTGATATCCCTAAGGAAATGTTAGAAGGTCAGGAAGAAAAATTAGTGAAATGGAAATATATTATGCAATCTATGACTAAGGAAGAGTTGGAAGATCCTGATCTTTTATCTAGTACAAGAATTGAGAGAATTGCTAAAGGTAGTGGTTGTACAACTAAGGAAGTTAGAGAATTATTAAAACAATATAGACAGGCTAAGAAATTAATGAAATTAATGAAAGGCAAGGATCCTAGTAAATTAATGAAAAAATTTAAAGGAAAAATTCCTGGATTCTAAAAATATGAACCCTTTGAAGGAGTTAGACCTCCTTTTCTAGGATCAAGAGGTTGTAAACCCAAAGCATAAGCTAGTGGACTATTTCCATTTAAAAGACCATAAGTTCTACTTATTTCTAGTATGGTTTTTATTTCATTTCCACTAAGAGGCTCATTTCTTGTTGATTTTCTAATAATTTCCGCTATGCCTTTATCAGCAGGTATTGCTTTTATTCTGTGAAATCCTGACGGTACTTGGTCATTTTGATTCGAATCTTCTGTTGTGATCTCTAATGATTGCCCTAGAAATCCTTCGAAAATATCAATTTCTTCCGCAGGATCAAATCTGTTTGTATCTGGTTTTTGTTCATAATCCATAAATATTCCCCCTTCCTATTGAAAAATATATTTTTTATATATTATATAGGTTTGAGAATATTTAAATATTTTACGGTTCTTGTTTTGTTAAGATGAAATTAATACAAATTGGTGCTGAGGCTAAGTTATTTAGGGAGGGAAATGAATTAATTAAGGAAAGGGTTGTTAAGGGTTATAGATTAAAGGAAATTGATGAGAAATTAAGGAAATTTAGGACTAGGAGAGAGACTAAAATATTGAATAAATTAGATTTTGTTCCCAAAATTATAGATTCTGATGATAAAAATATGAAGATTACTATGGAATTTATAGAGGGTGATCTAGTAAAAGATGTTTTGGATAACTTAAATAAAAAAGAAAGAGAAAAAGTTTGTTTGAAGATTGGTGAACAAATTGGTGAAATGCATGATTTAGATATAATTCATGGTGATTTGACAACTTCTAATATGATTATAAAGGGTAGATCCTTATCAACTAGCATGGAGATTTTTTTTATTGATTTTGGGTTGGGTTTTTTTTCTAAAAGATTAGAGGATAAAGCTGTTGATTTAAGATTATTTAGGCAAGCTTTAGAAAGTAAGCACTTTAATGTTTCTGATGAATGTTATGAAAATGTTATTAATGGATATAGGAGAAGTAGGAATTCTAAAGAGGTTTTGAAATGGTTAGAAGATAAAGTTGAAAAAAGAGGGAGATATAAGAGGAAAATTTAATATGGAATACCTTCTAGCTCAATATCCTAGGTATAGCCCAGGTATGAAAACTAGTAGCAAATATTTAGTAGTAATGATGGATGGAAGAGTAGTAGGAAGGAGAAATAAAAATGGATTGAAAGCTTTGAGATCTGATAGACTTTTTATTAATGTATCTAGTTTTAAAGATGCTAATGATCTTGAGGAATTGTTTGGTTTTTTAGATAGGCATAATATGCCTTATGATGTTATTGATGGAAAGGTTTAAAAGTTCTTTATTTGTTTTATGTAAATAGCACAGCCCCATAGTCTAGAGGCCAATGACGCAGAAATAAAGATTGTTGATTATTAGCTAGCAATCTTTTTGTGGATCCCTTTGGTTTTTAGAGAAGACAGGCTGAAACCCAGGTTCGAATCCTGGTGGGGCTATTTTAATTAAATAAAGCAGATAGAACTAACACTACTTCTGAGATCTCTTTTTTATACTTTGTATGAGATATTTTTTATAAGGTATTTTGTTAACTAATAAAGATAATGATGATGCAAAAATTAAGATTACTGGTAAAGCTAATAACATTTCAATTATGAAAGCTAGTCTACTGTAATGTGTTCTTGTGGTTGGATTAACTATAGGAGTCTGAGTTGCTAAATTATTAAATCCGGAAATCCATTTAGCTATGATTCCTTCTATGAATGGAACTATAGCAGATCTTTATATCACCTCAATAATTAGATTATCTAATGATTAAAAAAGTTAACTAAAATTTGTTACTTGGATTAGTAAGAAATATATTTAAATACTACCCTAATCACTTCTTGAAGAATGGGAGATTTAAGTTTACCTGAGAGACTATATCAACAAAATCCTGAAAGATTTGAAAAAATTCCTGATAAAATATATAGAGAAATTCATAGCCTAACTACTCTTATGTGTGTTGATGGCTATGTCAAAATTAGGAATGGGGTCTTATTAGTGCATAGAGCTGAAGAACCAGCTAAAGGAATTTGGTGGCCCTTAGGAGGAAGAAGGATAAGAGGATTATCTAGATCGAATTCCATAATAAAAGCAGCAAAAAGAGAGACAGGATTGGATGTTGAGATTATTGAAGAGCTTGGAACAGAAGATGTTTTTTTTAATACAGATCCTCCCTGGTTAGGGCATGGGATGGGTACTGATACCACTAATACAGTTTATGCTTTAAAATTGATTGATCCTGATCAGGAAGTAATTATTGATAAAACCATCTCTAATTCAAGAATAATAACTCCTGAAGAATACGATAGAGAAAAAGGAAGTTTTCATTGGTATGTAGAAAAATATTTACCAATGGTTTTTAGTTTATAATATAGCAATTTTTATATATTTCTTCAACATAGATTTATTAGTATTTTATGGGGGTGTTTATTTTTAAAATGGCTGAGGAAAAAGAAATTGGAGAAATATTTTCGTTTTATAGCGATATAGATGTGGCTGCTATTAAACTAAAAGGAAAATTGAAGGAAGGGGATAAGATTAGGGTTAAAGGACATACAACTGATTTTGAACAAAAAGTTGGCAGTATGCAGATAGAACATGAGAAGGTAAAAGAAGCTAAGAAAGGGGATCAGGTAGGGATTAAAGTAGATGATAAAGTAAGAAAGCACGATAAGGTTTATTTAGTAAAGTAAAGTTTATAAAGGTATTTTTTAGAAATTGAACTATAGGATAAGCCGGTGTAGCTTTTTAGAAAAAAGCTAGCAAAAACGACTCTTAGAAAAAAGTTGGTAGAAATAGGATTGTATCCTTACCTACAAAAACTTGCTTATGCCAGGATGTTTAATTCTGGTATATATTAAAATGGCACGAATGCATAGTAGAAAACGTGGAAAATCAGGTAGTAATAAACCTAGTGTGAAGAGTAAGAAACCTTGGTTAACTAGAAATTCTAAAGAGATAGAGCAGTTAATAGTAAAGTTGGGTAAATCTGGTAAAACTGCTTCTGAGATTGGTTTAATTTTGAGAGATAGTTATGGCATTCCAGATGTAAAACAAGTTACTAATAAGAAAATTACTCAATTGATGGAAGAAAATAAATTGAGTCAAAAACTTCCTGCAGATCTGATTTCTTTAATCAAAAAAGATATAAGACTAAGTAAACATATGGAGACTCATAAAAAGGATATGTCAGTTAAAAGAGGGTTACAATTAACTTTTAGTAAAATAAATAGGTTAAGTAAATATTATATTAGAAACAAAAAACTCCCTTTTGATTGGAAATATGAAAGAAGTAAAGCTAAATTATTGGTTGAATAAAATGGAGAAATTTTTAAATAAAATAAAAGAGGGCGTTGCTAAATTTAAGAAACTAAATGGTATTGTTAAAATTGTAACTCACTTGGATGCAGATGGATTAAGTTCTGGTGCAATTATAGTTAAGGCTTTAATGAGAGAAAATATTAAATTTTCTTTGACTACAGTTAGATTATTAGAAGATGGTATATTTGAAGAATTAAGCAGAGAAAATTGCGAAATAATTTTATTTTTAGATTTAGGAAGCGGAAGTTTAAGTAAAATTGAAGAGAAGTTAAAGGATAAGGAAGTATTTGTTTTAGATCATCATAAAATTGAAAATTATAAAGCTAAGAACTTGTTTTTGATTAATCCCAATTTATTTGGCTTTGATGGAGGGTTTGACATTTCTAGTTCTGGTGTTTGTTATTACTTTGCAAAATGTATGAACTCTAAAAATCAGGATATGGCACATATTGCATTACTTGGAGCAATTGGTGATATGCAAGAAAATAATGGATTTAAATCTGAATTGAACAATTATATTTTAGAGGATGCAATTAATGAAGGCAAGATAGAAGTTAAGGTTGGATTGAGAATGTTTGGTATGCAAACTAGACCAATAAATAAGGTTTTAGAATATAGTACTGATCCTTATATTCCAGGGGTTACTGGTAGTGAAGAAGCAGCTAAGAGGTTTATAGAAGAGATTAGGATAGATGCTAAGTTGAATGGTAAATATAAAAAATTATTTCAGTTAGAAAAAGAAGATATGAAAAGATTAGTTACAGGAATAATACTAAAAAGACTGGGAAGTGAAGAAAATCCCGATGATGTTTTAGGATCAATTTATATCTTAACTGGAGAAGTTGATGAAAATCCTATGAAAGACGCTAAGGAATTTGCCACTTTGCTTAATTCTTGTGGAAGAATGAACATGCCGAGTATTGGTATTGGTTGTTGTTTGAATGATGAAAAAAGCAAAGAAGATGCATTAGTTTTATTAAATAATTATAAAAGAGAGATTATAAATGCCTTGGATTGGTATTATAAGAATAAGGAAAACTTTGTTGATGGTAAAGGATATGTTATAATTAATGCTGAGGATAATGTTAGAGATACGTTAATTGGCACGTTAGGAAGTATATTAAGTAATAGTAATGTTTTTAATGCTGGAACTGTTTTAATTACCATGGCTTATACTATTGATGGAGGAGTTAAGATAAGTTCAAGAGTAGTTGGTAAAAGTGATATTGATTTAAGACAAGTAATGAGTGATATTATTGATAATATTGGTGGTGTTTGTGGCGGACACAAGCAGGCTGCAGGAGCTTTGATAGGACAGGATAAAGAAGAAGAATTTGTTAAAGTAGCTAAAAATGTTCTTGGAAGGGTTGTTTTGGAGGAGACCGTCAAATAACAACTGTTTAGAAAAGTGTAGATGGAAAATGCAAAAAGGAAAACTTTTAAAATAACTTTTTTAGAAAAAGTTTAACTGAAAATAAGAATGGCAGAAGTTAGTGTAAAAAAAAGTAAGAAAGTTTGGGTTAAAATAGTTGGATCTAAGGAGTTTAAAAATAATGAACTGGGAGAGAGTTATACCTCTAATCCTAAAGGTTTAGTAGGAAAAAGAGTGAATGCTAATCTATCTGGTTTAATAGAGGATATGAGGAAACAAAATACGATTATAGGTTTTAGAATTAAGGAAGTAAATGGAAATCAAGCTAATGCTGAAATGGATTCTTATAGATTAGTTAGTGCTCATATAAGAAGAATAGTCAGATCTGGAAAGGATAAAATTGAAAGCTCATTTGTAATTGATAGTAAGGATGGTAAAAAAGTCAGAATTAAACCCTTGATATTAACTAGAGCTAAGACTAAAAATTCTGTTTTAACTGCTATAGGAAAAAAGATTAATGATTATTTTATTGAGTTTGGTAAAGAAAACAGTTTTGATGATATTATTAAGAAGACTATTAGTGGTGAATTAATTAAGAGTTTAAGGAATGATATTAAAAAAATTTATCCTTTGAGTGCTTTAGAGTTGAAAGTTATTGAAGTTGTGGAATAGAATGAAGAAACTTTATTATGGTGCTTTGTATGTAAGTTCTATGATAGTTGGAATGGTAAATGGTGTTATGGATGGTAGAGGTATGGATATCCCTTTATATTTGGATGATATATCTATTGCTTCTATGCCGTTGATTGGAATACATTTAGGTTCTAAATTAGAAATTGAAACTGTCCTTAATAGAGATAATTTTGAAACTGCTTTTGAAAAAAGTGGTAAGGGTTTTGAGGGGGCTATAAAGGGAGGAGTTGGTGCAGGTTTATGTGAGCTTGTTGGGTATGGAATTGGTAGAGTTATTGAGATTGTGAAATAATATTATGCCTTTATTTCTGGTTCCTTTTTATGTTGTTCTTTGCTTGGCCAGTTTTCAGGATGTATTTTTTTCATAGAAGGATATTTATCAACTATTCTTTTTGCTTCCTCTGTTGATATTAGAATATGCATCAATCCAAAACTGTATTTTCTTAATGCTATATTTTTTGCTGCATATGATAATTCAATAGACTCTATCCCTTCTAGTTCTTTTGGGTTAAATTTTGTATATGTTATTAGGAAAGTGGCTAACTCTTCTCTAGATGGTTTTCCATCTTTATCTAAATCTATTGCTTCTGCTAGTTTGTGTCCTAGGTTTTGATTTATTGTTTGTACTGTATGTGGAATTTTTTCTTGAGTTTTATAGGATTTGGGAAGTGAATGTCCTATTAAAATTCCAGCTAATGCAGATGCTGCTCCAATATACAAGGCCTTATATTTCATTTCCTTTTTGGTTTAGGTAGTTATTTTTAAATCTACTGGTTTTAGGAATAGTTAAATTTTTAAAGAATTCTTGATAATTTATCTTTGTGCCACCGTAGCTCAGAAAGTTTCTTTTGAAAAAAGAAACTTGAGTAATGGTAGAGCAGCTGCCTTGTATTATTAAACAAGGGAGCAGCAGGTCAGGGGTTCAAATCCCTTCGGTGGCTTTTATTTTTTTAATATAAGAACTATATTTTTTCCAAATAGGTTTGATTTGATAATTTTAAATTTTGTTTCTTTAATTAATTTTTTTAATTCGAAATAGGTAAATAGATGATAATATCTCTGATAAGTTTTATTTTTTATTTTCCATGGAATGTA
>ERZ1292623.1381-Hain-H51-01um-R1-1381-length-23502-cov-6_pt1 | contig 23502 bp, 20 predicted proteins | sample MGYA00564398_ERZ1292623 | MGnify/ENA primary metagenome ERZ1292623 (study PRJEB36523, sample SAMEA6512633) | groundwater metagenome | collected 2019-01-07 | study: AquaDiva: Metagenomics assemblies of 32 groundwater samples | reverse complement strand
AGTCTACCCCGCTTTCGATACTTCAAACTGCACACGATGTATCTCATCTTGTGCAATCCCAAAGCTTGACAAAACCGGCGTTTCTTCGTAGGTTACGGAGATGCCAAATTGAGTATTTGGCAGCACGGTACCAGTTGGTACGTTGACAATGAAACCAAGAAAATAGGAGTAAATGATGGCAAACCATTGGTCTAGAGAGCGCGTGCTCTCAGAAATCAAGCGGCGCCATCAAAATGGTTGGCGCTTGAATCTTGGCTATGTTCAGGATAACTGCCGGACATTGTACTACCAGGCAGTAAAGTACTTTACGTATTGGCGTACCGCTGTGAAGGCATCAGGCATTAACTATGACGGGATTAGATTATTCAAAGCGAAGGGTGCTTGGACGCAAAAATTGATAATATCAGAAATCCAGAGACTACACACGGACAATTTGCCTATAAATTCCAAGGCGATTTTTCTACATCAAGGTGCACTGTGGAATGCAGCCTGTAGTAGATTTGGTTCTTGGAAAAAAGCTGTGATAGCAGCCGGCATTGACTACGCATCAATCAGTATTCGTGTGCATGGGTATTGGAATCAGCAAACAGTAGTTGCTGCAATACTGCAGCGCGTAAAACAAGGCCAGTCGTTATGTGTTACCACCGCGAGGAAGGGTGATAAACGTCTGACCTGTCTTATCTGTGCGGCACAGGCACACTGGGGCACATGGCGGAACGCTATTAAAGCAGCGGGACTGAACGATCAGGAGATACTCCGAACGAGTAATCGTCACTGGACCTTTGCGAAAATCGTTGATGGTATTCGAAAAAGGTATCGCAAAGGAAAAAGTCTTGGCTTTCGAGTGTGGTCTGTAGAAGACCAACCGCTGTACGTTGCGGTCATGAAACATATTGGCAGTCGAGAATTAGGTATTATTGCAGCGGGAATAGACCCACTGTTCGCAGGGGGGAAATTCCAATGGAATAATGCTCGCATCGTTAAAATGATCCGCCTTATTCATGCCAATGGCGAGTCACTTGCCCCCGCATACGTCAACAGAGTACACAAACCCGTTTTTTTAGCGGCGCGTGACTACTTTGGGTCGTGGAAAATTGCTCTGGCCGCAGCTGGCTTCGACTACCGGCACTGGTATGTAAACAATGCAACCAACGCGTGGTTGAAATCGCTGGACCTGGAAAAAACCGGGGAAATTATTCAACGAACATTTGACATGATTGCAGAAGAAAAAACAGCACCAAAAAGGAGAAAATATGGAAAATCAAGAGTCTAAAAACATCCCACTTAATTGCATTAAAGCAACCAGTAGCCAACCCCGAACCAACTTCAATGAAGAAGGAATTCAGGAGCTTGCTTTGTCAATACAGCATGATGGTGTATTACAACCCATCATTGTTCGGCCGCTAAAAGGACAAAGCCAAAACTACCAAGTCGTCGTTGGATCGCGTCGTTTCAGGGCCGCGCAGCACATCGGGCTCAAAAGTATACCGGCTATTGTTGCCACACTCAACGATTTGCAGTGCTATGAAGTCGCCCTGATTGAAAACCTGCAACGCGAAGACTTGACCATCTTTGAAGAAGCCATTGCGTTATTCAACTTAATGAAAACAGGAGGCTACGAAAAGATTGAAGACCTAGCGAAACGTCTCGGGAAATCTGCAGTCTTCGTGCGTGATCGTGTAAAGATTCTGCAGCTTCCGGAGCCCGTGCAACGACGCATTGCCAAAGGTGAACTCACCCTTGGTCAATCGAGTGCGCTGCTCCGACTCAAAGACGATGATAAACGGGTAGAGGTTGCTTCGCTTATTGCCGAGCAACACCTAACGAATGACGAAACGCAAGTGCTTATTTTGAATCGCGCAAACACCTTACAGAAGCGGTTAAAAATAAGTCATTCGGTCTCTCCGGTACATTTTCTCGGCCGGATTGATGCATTGGTTGCAGGTCTGGCGAATGCAGAATGGCATGACATGGGTGACCAAACACGTCAAAATTGTGTCGAACTATGCCAATCTCTCAGCAAAGAGCTTGTTGCTCTTGCAAAGAAACTCAACGAAAAAAAACCGGCCGCACAAGTACACGCCTCAACCCAAAGTATACGCAAAGATGTTTGCGCAGCGTACAAGGCTGTCGAACTGATTGCGTATATCGAAGAAGCGGAACGTCGTGTACGGGGTTTGGATTTGACAACATATTCTCCGGACTATTACCACTCCATCATCTCGGGAGCGCGCAGGTTGGGCAAAACCTTAGCGAATCGAGAGTTAGACTTTCAACGGACCGTAAAAGACCTATGAAATAAGGAAGGGATGAATGAGTAAACGATCCATGAAGGGCGTAGTGCTGCATGAAACCGTTCATGCAGCCGCACAGCCGTTTCATCAAGTCCTATGTCGAGCAATGTGTAACCATGCTCTTACTTGTCCATCGATTATTCAACGCTACATAAGCATGGTTGAAGAATCATTGGGTGATCAAGACGTTACCTGGCTTCTCAAAATGCTACGGGCATCACGCATCAATATTATTGATGATGCAAGTTATGTCGGCATTGCTGATGCATCAGAACGAACGGCGTTGAAACTTGAGCGACAGTACGGCGAACCAATCAATGACATGCTGGCGCACCTGTACCTTGAAATGAAAATAGGGGTGGAGGCGGTCGCCGCATTTTTCGACGTACGTGTGGCAGACATCCTGTTACTACTGCAGAGGTATGGCATCAAACGCAATGATGAACAGACCGAAAGCAGCGAATGCGCTCCCGATCAATTAGACGCTGAGAAAAGTGATGCAATGGAAAAGGAATACCAGATTGGGGATTTCCGTTTTGAATTTCCTAAATTTGCACATGTTGACGCGGCAACATTGAAATCCTGGAAACACCCACAAAAAAAGAATGAAGAGGAGAAACCATACTCGAGGAAAACCAGCCTTGAAAAATACCTGGAGGAAATACGTCAGTACAGACTACTGAGTAAAAAAGAGACGCAAAAAATTACCGAGCAGGCAAAAGCTGGTGATGAAGTGGCCTTTGTGCGTCTATACTTAGCAAATCTGCTGCTGACTGTGTATTTTGTCAAAAGACTTGTGCGGCGCCAACCTGAAAAGTTTGACAATATCGATATCCAAGATCTTATAGTCGCGGGTAACGAGGGTCTAATGGTGGGGCTAAGAAAATTTGACCCGTCACTAGGCTTCAGCATTACAACCTACGTGCAACACTGGATTGTACAGTCAGTACAAAGGTATATATACAATTACGGCGAAACGATTAGAAAACCAGTACACATGCAAGAACAGCTAAATCAAGCAGAACGTACGGTTAACACACAACTTTCTGCCAGCAAAAATCTAGCTGAGATAAATGTTACCGCATTGTCAGTTGATGAAGCTCGACAGTTACTCTCGGCACATCAAGATTGTCTTAGTCTCGATGATACTGATGATGGTGAAAAAAGCGCCTTATCGTCAAGACTTATGGCCGTGAACAACATCGACCCACTCATCATGATAGAAGCGAAGAGAGTGCGTCAACGACTTCGTGAACAAATTACCAAATTACGAAGTCTGTTGGACCCTCTACCATTCTATGAGCGAGTACAACTCGCCTGTCGATTTGGCCTCTGCGGAATCCCGGCAATGACCTTAGGGGACATTGGGGATAAAGTCAGCTTGACGCGTGAGCGCATTCGCCAAAAAGAAGTGGCGTACATGACCAAACTCGGTATCGATGCGGATGCATACAGAACAACCTATAACCACTTAATGGAGAGGATTGAAGAAATTGACTCGGTAATAGGCATGTAACCTAACAAAAAAATATCATTGCTTTTTACTGTGAACACCCCGATCACTATGGCCGGGGTGTTTTTTTATCCAAAACACTATTTTTTCGTCAGCAAAACGATTACCGCTTAGTCACGATTCGTATAAATAAAAAACGGGTGAGTAAGGAAATCTCTCTAAGCGAGAGGTTCCGTCCCCAACCCGTCATTTGTGTTTGGAATGATACTTCTCGAATTTACATCCACTCGGTCTTTCGCCAAACAACATTTTTCAAGCGAGGTAGAGTCCTTCTCGTTAACGTGAGCAATGTTCCAGTCACCTCGCTTGTTTTGAAGGTAGAGAGGTTGACTTCTCATATGAGAAATTTTTAACGTCACCTTCATCTAAATGAACTTTTGAGGGTGTAACCTCCTGCTCGCTTCCTTACACAAGGTCAGCATTTGATCATACACACCCTCTTCAAAATCCACAAAAATGGTTTTTGAAAAGGGGGCAAGGAAGCAAGACTAGCGTTTAAATCAATAAAGAAATAAACATTATTATCCTCTCCTTGCCCTTTTCAAAAATGAACGTACGACTTTACGCTGGTTGCCGCTCCAGCTTCCACCACTCAACATAGAGCCAATTGGTGAATTGCGTGACAGTACGCCACAAGGCCATTTTATGGATATGGCCGTCGGTGTACCGCTTCTTACCCTCCACTTCAATCGCTTCGGGATGTCGCTCGCGAAGCAGGCGTTTGTTCTCGAGCAGCCGCTGACCCCAGGTAGACGCGGGTCGGCGGTTGAACTGATCGCCCAGCAGATAGAGTGCTTGCCTTGCTTCCGGGTTCCAATTTGAGGTTTTGCCGATCCGCCTGCGTGGCAAACCTCCTTCCGACGAAACGTGGACGCCGCAGAAAGCAACAAACTTCGCCGGGGTTTCGAACCGCCGAATGTCCTTCACTGCTGCGATAATGGCCCCGGCGATACGCGGGCCGCACCCCGTAACCTTTTCGAAAACGTGCTGGTACACCGGCAACTTTGCAATAAGCTTCTCCAGGTCGCGCCCCCGAATTTTCTCTTCTTCCGCAAGGCCTTGAAGGATTTTGTCGTTTGCTTTTTCGGCATCGAACACATCCTCAATTTTGCCTTCCGGATATCCGCCTTCTGCAGAGCAAAAAATTCTGCCAATGAGCCGGGCGCGGATGCGCTGCTCGCAGGCAATGCGCGCCCTTTTCGCTTCCATGAGCACGCGGAAAAACTCGGTCGCCATCACTAGGCTTCGGTCTGCAGCCCGGAACTCGTAGAAAAGTTCCGGCGCCTGCTGGTATAGCTTCGTCAGCAGCAGGTGGTCTTCGTCCGCGGTTGAACCATTGCGTTTCTGGTTGACCACAAACGCTGGAATGCGGAACACCTTTGCGCCAACAGTTTCGCCAAAACGGTTTGCGGCGGCGGCAAAACGGTCGCCGCTACCACCGAAGATCATTGCAATACGATCTTCGGGCTGCAGCGTCCGGATAAACGACAGTTCTGCGTCCTCGTCTTCCAAGGCTAAATGCTGGGTGCCGGTAGGCTCTTCAATTGCTACGAGTGAAGGTCGTGATGCGCCTTCCGCAGTTTTTTTGACGCGGTGCGTCATCCCGATAATTCTGGACATATAAGACTCCTTTGATTTCGACCGCGCCCTAAGGCGGGTCAGGTTGTGTTTCGCTCTACAATCGTAGGGCATAGTAATGACTTTTCAAGACGGGAGTTAAATAATGACTCTCACATAAGTGAAGTTACTCATACAACTTCCCGTCTTAATCGTTTATTCCAAATTGGTAACGTACAAATGAAAGGGCGTATCTTTGCTTACGCTTTGCAAATAGCATTTGCTCTTTCACACCCTCTTCAAAAATCACTCACGATAACCTTTGAAGAAGGGGCAAGAAATCTAAAACTTCAACCAAGAATGGTTAATCTGTCAATCTCCTTGCCCAAATTCGCTACCGGTGAATTAAATCCTGATGCGCTGTTCGCAATCATTCTCTCAACCCATCCGGCAACAAAATGTAAAAAGAACTCGAGTCAGGTTTTGTACCAGACTCATGAATTTTTGTCAATAGTAAAAACGGGTTAGAGTATAAGACTCTCAATGAAGAGAAGTCCTTTCTTCAACCCGTTTTTCGTTTGGCAATGCTGCAATCGAAAGTACTTCAGGTATACTCACGCCAAACAGTATTTTCAAGCGAGGTATACGGGCTATCGCTTTTTGCAACAACGGCCTCACCTCGCTTGTTTTGAAGGCAAGGATGAAGACTTCTCATTGTGAGAAATGAAGATGATCGCCTTCATTGAAATGAACATTTAAAAGGGGTACACCCATAATCGTTTTCCATAGACTGGAAAACAGAGTCATGCTCACCCCTTCTTCAAAAGTCACCAAGGATGATTTTTGAAGAAGGGGGCAAGGAAGCGACGGCTTCGTCTGCATAGGTAGACATACCTTTCTACTCCTTGCCCAAGATGCAATGCCGAATGAAGTAAATCATCTTGTCATTATTTAATAACAGTTCATCCGTCTTACCATTCGGCAATGATAAAAAAGAGCTATTGTCAGAATTTGTAACAGTCGCCATTCTGATTGTCAATGGGGTGTTTTTTTATCCAAAACACGGTACGATAAATTAACTATGCAGTTTAAGTTACACTCGCCATTCAAGCCTACGGGTGACCAGCCCCAAGCCATTGCCAAGCTCACCAAAGGGGTGGAACAGGGTTTACGTGCCCAGACGTTGCTCGGCGTTACCGGCTCGGGCAAGACGTTTACCATGGCCAATGTCATTGCCAACACCCAGCGGCCCACGCTCGTCATTTCCCATAACAAAACCCTGGCCGCGCAGCTGGCCAGCGAATTTGAGGAATTCTTCCCGGAAAACGCCGTGCACTATTTTGTCTCTTACTACGACTACTACCAGCCCGAGGCGTACATTGCTAAGTCCGACACCTACATCGAGAAAGAAACGGACATCAACGAAGAAATCGACCGCCTGCGCCACGCCAGCACGCAAGCCGTGCTCTCCCGGCGGGATGTAATTATCGTGGCATCGGTTTCTTGCATCTACGGCCTCGGCTCCCCGGCCGAGTACCGCCGCGGGGTTATTACGCTCAAGAAAGGCCAAGCCATAAAGCGCGCTGACTTGCTCAAGCAACTCATAGCTATGAAGTTTGAACGCCGCACGCTCGATATCTGGCGCGGCGCCTTCCGCGTGTTGGGCGACGTGCTAGAAATCTTTCCCACCGCGTCGGAAGACCGTATGTTGCGCATCCAACTGTACGGCAACGAGATTGAAAAAATTGAGGAGCTCGACGCGCTCACGGGAAAAAATATTACTCTACTAGAGAGTGTAGACGTGTACCCGAACACCCAGTACGTTACTGACCCCAACGAAACCGAACGCGCACTCAAGCAAATGGAAAAAGACCTCAAAAAGCGCGTGGCTTTTTTCAAAGCGCACGACAAACCGCTTGAGGCCGAGCGCATTGAGCAGCGCACGCGCTTTGATTTGGAAATGATGCGCACCACGGGCTTTGCCCCGGGCATCGAGAATTACTCCCGCTACTTCGACGGCCGCAAACCCGGTACGCCACCGTATACGCTCATGGACTTCTTTCCGAAAGACTACCTGCTCATGGTGGACGAATCCCATATGACCATCCCGCAAATTGGCGGCATGTACGAAGGCGACAAATCCCGCAAGCAGGCGCTCGTAAACTACGGCTTCCGCCTACCCGCGGCCTTCGACAACCGGCCGCTCAAGTTCAATGAGTTTGAATCGAAAATCAACCAAATGGTATTCGTGTCTGCCACGCCCGCAAAGTACGAGAAGGAAAAGAGCGATCAAGTGGTAGAGCAGGTCATCCGGCCCACGGGCTTGCTCGACCCCGAAATTGAAGTAAAGCCCACGAAGAACCAAGTGGACGACCTGGTGGAGCAGATTCGCAAGCGCGTGGAAAAAGGCCAGCGCGTGCTGGTAACCACGCTCACCAAGCGCATTGCCGAAGACCTGACCGATTACCTGAAAGACCTGGACATCAAAGTGCAATACCTGCACTCGGACGTGGACACTTTTGACCGTTTGGAAATCCTGCGTAGCCTGCGCACCGGCGAAATTGACGTGGTCATTGGCATTAACCTCTTGCGGGAAGGCTTGGACTTGCCCGAAGTGTCCCTGGTCGCCATCCTCGATGCGGATAAAGAAGGTTTTTTGCGCTCGGATGTGGCGCTCATCCAGACCATGGGCCGCGGGGCCCGGCATGTGGAGGGCAAAGTAATTATGTATGCCGACCGGCGCACGGGCTCGATGGAACGGGCTATTGGCGAGACCACCCGACGCCGAAAAATCCAGCAGGCGTACAACGTCAAACACGGCATAACCCCGGCAGGCATTATCAAAGCCATCCGCGAGTCTCGCTTGGCGGGCAAGCAGAAGTCGCAGGATGAGAAACCGATTATCGATCCAAAATCCATTCCGAAAGATGAGCTGCCGCACATCCTGCGCGACCTGGAAAACCAAATGGCCTTGGCTGCCGCGAACTTGGAGTTCGAGCGCGCCGCGCACATTCGCGACCAGATTACTTCCTTGAAGGGCGACAAGCCGCAGAAGAGTTTTGGCAAACGCCGAAAGCGACGGTAAAAGACGTACGCAAGCATTGACCCAGCACCACTTTGAAAAACCAAAGTGGTGCTGGGTTGACAGCAGGGCCTAATGGTGCTATCCTTTTGAGTTTTCTAAACCACAAACACAAGGAGTGAAAAAATGACCCTGAAGGAAATACAGTACCTACAAATGCATGCACTCATGGACGTATTGAGTAGTGCATTGAAACAATTTCATGAGTACACGAGAGCGCATTCGGTGGCGGTAAGTAATATGAACGTGGTACTTGCGACGCACGTCAGACCGGGCTTGAGTATGCAAGTATTACAGGAATACGCTGCCGGGGGTGCGCTGCACGACATTGGAAAACTTGCCGTTCCAACGCAAACCCTCAATGCCACAGGGACCACGCTTACGGATAGCGAGTGGGCCAGTCTGTACAGCCATCCTACTCGTGGCGTACAAATAGTGGTTGACACCGGATTGTACGTTCCACAAATCGTTCGGGATTGCATTGAATTCCACCACGAACGTTGGGATGGTAGGCAGGATTGCCAACGTCCAGGGTATCCCCGCGGACTACAAGGTACAGCGATTCCACTTTGTGCAAGAATCACTGCGGTTGCAGATACATGGGATGCCATCACAACATCACGTTCGTATCAGCAGGCCAGACCGCCAGCCGAAGCGCTAACCCTGCTGCAATCTTTAGCCGGCAATCGGCTCGATCCCGAGCTCGTTACTCTCTTCATCCAGAAGATTGCACCTACGCTCCGGTAAAAAGTTGAACCTTGAAAGCCACGGTACCCCACCCGTGGTTTTTCTATAAGAAAAAATCAGGGACCCACTACGTGAGTCCCATGAATGAGTTATTCTTGCCACATTGTGTGGCCCTTTTTACCGTCGCACCATGTGAGGCTTGGCGGTGCAGGAACTATACAGCACAACAGTAAGTTATGTAAAGACCAAAGAAAACCGCCCTCGGGAAGAAGGCGGTTGGAGAAAGATCAAGAGGAAAGTTCGGCAAACTGCTTCTCCGGTGGGAGCGGCATGGGGTAGTGCCGGGTCATGCACGCCGAGCAGAAGTTGCTGGCTGGCAATGGGATGCACGCGTGCATCTCGGCCAAGCTAAGGAACACAAGGGAATCCGCTTCAATGTAGGCGCGCATTTCCTCAATGCTCATGCGCGACGCGATGAGCTCCTGCAGCGTCGGCGTGTCAATGCCGAAGAAGCACGGACCAATAATCGGGGGCGTAATGATGCGGAGGTGCACCTCGCGCGCCCCGGCGTTCCGAAGCATGCGTACCAACTTGCGCGAGGCCGTCCCGCGGACAATGGAATCATCCACCATCACAACGCGTTTGCCCGCAACGACGCGCCGGTCCGGATTGTGCTTGTACTTGGACTGCATATCCCGGCTGGCCTGCCCGTCGAGGATGAACTCCCGGCGGGAGAAGTGGTGCCGGATGAAGCCGAATTTGAACGGGATGCCGCTCGCTTCGCTGTAGCCGAGCGCGCCGTGGAGCCCCGAGTCAGGTACGCCAATGACCACCTCGGCAGCCACGGGGGACTTCTGGGCGATGAGCCGCCCTTGCGCTTCGCGGATTTCGGACACGGACAGGCCGTACACCAGGCTGTCCGGCCGCGCAAAGTACTGGAGCTCAAAATCGCAGTGCCGGTGCGGCATGGAGACCGATAGAAATGTTCGCTCACCTTCTGTATTAATCCGGACAATCGTGCCTGGTTCAATATCACGAATGTAGCGTGCCTGCAAAATGTCGAAAGCAACAGTTTCGGAAGCAATGACGTAGGCATTACCCAATTTGCCTAAGCACATTGGGCGCATACCCCGCGGATCCCGCATGGCGTACAGTGTATCTACCGTACAGACCACGCAGGAGAACGCACTATTGTCTAACTGCTCCATAGCCCAGTGCATGGCTTGCACCATATCCTGCGTCTGGTCGTAACCCCAGGCGATGTACCAACCGATGAGCTCGCCATCATTCTCGGATGCTACCTCGTACCCAGCCTCAACTACGCGCTGCTTCTGCTGGGCATACCACGGCAAATCACCATTACTCGCGACGGCGATCTGCAGTCCAGACGTTGTCGTTACAATAAACGGCTGAATGTTCAGCACATTCCCCGCACCGCACGTGGCATACCGGTTATGGCCAATGGCAATGGCGCCCTGCAGACGTTCGAGATCTTCCGCCTTGTACACCTCTGGCACCAGGCCCATGCCCTTGTGCTCATACAGCGCTGTGCCATCTGCAGCAACCATACCCGAAGACTTGTCGCCCCGGTGGTTCTGCATGTGCAGTGCATCGTAGGCAGCGTGCGCCGCCCGGGTATGCCCGTAAATGCCAAAAACCGCGCACTTATCCTGCATCTCACGCATGAGTATTCCTTTCTGCTATTTTCAACGTTCACTATTTTCTGTATTGGAGCACCAAGCCTACGCCCCTCGGCCGACAGCGTCAACGATGAAAAATCCGCCGGCATAGTGCTGGCGGATTTTAAAAAATTAACGACTCGTCGTCAACGAGTGCGGGTGCAAGCGCCCTGCCTGCTTGTGCTTCGTCTGGCACGACTTACAGCGTTTTGGATCGTCGGCAAAACCTTGGCCCAAAAGATACTGTTGTGCCTCGGCGGTGAAGCAAAACTCTTCGCCGCACGTTTTGCAGATCAGGATTCGGGAACGCGGCTCCCGGTTTGATAGTGAGGGTGGCTTCCTGGCCATTTGGGCCTCCATGCTAGTTTTGGAAGAACAATGTATGCAGTAATTCTACACCCCAGCCCAGGAAAAATACCAGCAACCCAATGGTGGCCTTGCATAAGGCAAAGAGTCATGGTAGCTTGTTCAGGCATTAACTTCTAACTTTACTCTTGTATGCCTATCAAAGCCGCCTCGGCCAAACACGCCCGCCAAACCATTAAACGCACCGCTGCCAATCGCGCGGTGAAGAATGAATTCCGCGACGCCATTAAAAAGGCGCGCAAACTCATTACGAATAAAGACGCGGGTGCCAAGGCTGCGGTTGCCGTGGCCACCAAGCTCCTGGACAAGGCCGCCCGAAAAAAAGTGATTACCAAGAATACCGCCGGCCGCAAGAAATCCCGCTTGATGCAGGCACTGGGGAAGGTTTAGTTACGAATTACGAATAGGGACCTACGAAATACGAATGGGTAAGCAGGCACAGCTTCGTAGGAATGATTTGGTCCATGCAGATCTAAGCTACCGCGTCGTAGGTATTCTTTTTGAAGCATTCAACGAACTTGGATACGGGCACCAGGAACGTGTATACCAGCGAGCAATTGCCGAACTTTTGCGAAAACTTGGTGTTCATTTTCAGGAACAGGTTCGGTACACAGTGCAACTACAAAACCGTGCGATAGCATCGTACGTGCTAGATTTTTTGATTGAGGGGAAAATTGTTCTGGAGTTAAAGCGCGGCGCTCGGTATATGCGAAAAGACATTGACCAAGTGTACGCCTATTTACGAGCCAGCAACTTACAACTGGGTATTCTCGCGACCTTTACGACGCAAGGAGTGGCGTACAAACGCATTGTCAACATCGATCTTCCCCATTCGTAGTCATTCGTATATTCGTTTCCTTTTCGTAATTCGTAATCTACCTCACGCACACCTTGGCTATAAAATGCGCCAAGGCGAGCTCGGCATCGGCTTTGCCAGTTTTTATTTCTCCATCCAGAGCAGCCAGGTCTAAGAATAGTTGCCGAAGTTGTCCGGACTGAAATTGTCGAACCGCGGCAGCGGCTTTTTGCGCCACGAACGGATGCAGGTTGGCCTCGGCGGCAATCGAACCGGCGGGTTTGCCCTGTTTAAGGAGGTCTTCAACCACCACGAGCGTGCGCAGTTGCCGGGTAAGCATGGCGTGCAGAACTAAAGGATGAACGCCAAGTTGGAGCTGGCTTTGGAAAAGCCCGAGCGCGGCTTGGGCGTTGCGGGCCGAGAGCGCGTCCGTGAAGTGGAAGATGTTATCGTCTAAAGGCGCCTTGCTCCACTCACCGACAGCGGTGGTGGTTATGGGTTTGTCTTGCGTGACAGCCACAAGCTGGGCTACCACATTGCTCATGGACCACAGGTCTGGCCCAATATTCGTCGCGAGCTGCGTCACTGCTGCAGGGTCAATGCTGCCACCAAGCCGCTTCACCTCGCTGCGAATCCAGGCGAGGAGTTGCGCGGCTGCAAGCGGTTCAAAAACTTCAACCTTGGCGTGGGCTGGCCAGGAAATTTTGGCGACCGCGGCTGGCGGCTTCTTGGCTTTGGACTTTGTCGGCTTTTTCGGTGCGGTCTTTTTTGCAACAGCTGGTTTTCCTAAATCCTTCCCCTCCCACGCAATCATGACCGTATCGGGGAAAGCGTCAGCTTCCAGCCAGCTATTAAACAGCTCACGGTCAGCGGCATTCGCGGTGGAATAGAAGTCGCACAAAATGACCAGGCGCTTTTTGGCAAACATGCCCACTTGCGCCAAGCTGGTGCGGACCTTGGCAATATCAAACGGGGCGGCAAAGGCCGACACGTTCGACCCTGCGGGGTCGTACTTCTTTTTAAAGCCTTCGCGCAGGACGGTTAACCGCTTGCGAGAACTATACGTATCGGCACCGTGGAGGATGAGGAGGTCCATGGGGGGATTCTATCACGAACCCCGCGGTTCGCCTTTTTATTGTCATTGCGAGGAATGAGCGGAGCGAATGACGAAGCAATCCTGTTGATACATCGGGGTTGCCGCGTCCCGCCGAGGCGGGACTCGCAATGACAATAGGTAGGCGCACAGCTTGCTGTGCTGCATGTTATGGGCGAGCAAGCTCGCCACCTACGGCTCTACGGCTTACGGCTTCTCTGCTTCTCCTACCATCTCCCCCCAATTCTCCCCGACTTTTACATCGGCTACCAACGGCGCGGCCAAGTCATACACACCTTCCATGGTCTGTTTCACAAAAGCTGAAACTTTTTTCACATCCGCGTCAGGCACTTCAAACACCAGTTCGTCGTGGACCGTAAGAATCATTCGCGATTTTGGACTGACGTTTGGCAGACCTTTATCACAAGCAATCATGGCCATTTTGAGAATGTCCGCCGCTGTCCCCTGCACTGGCAGGTTTACGGCAATCCGTTCGGCTTGGGCGCGGATTTGACCGTTGGACGAATTGATCTCGGGTAAGTTGCGGCGTCGGCCGAACAGCGTTTCCACGTAACCACGCTTACGCGCTTGGGCTTTGGTGTCTTCCAAATATTTCGCCACCTTGGGTCGGCTCGCAAAGTACCGGTCAATAAAATCTTGCGCTTTCTCGCGGCTAATTTTCTTGCGGCTCGCCAAGCCGTACGCGCCCATGCCATAGAGCACGCCGAAATTCACTTCTTTGGCCGCGTTGCGCTGGTCTTTCGTGATCTCCCCGACCGGTATGCCAAAAATGTCCGCGGCCGTGGCTTGATGAATATCGGCGCCGTGCTTGAACGCGTCTATCATCTTCTGCTCCTTGGCCATACTCGCCACCACGCGCAATTCTATTTGGGAGTAGTCCACAGACACGAGCTGGAAACCTTTCTCCGCAATAAAAGCTTTCCGTATTTCCCGGCCGAGTTCCGTGCGAATGGGAATGTTCTGCAGGTTAGGATCGTTGCTGGAGAGCCGCCCGGTGGCTGCCACGGTCTGGTTGAAGTCGGTGTGCACACGGCCCGTTTGCTTCTGGACGAGCTCCGGCAATGTTTCGATGTACGTGGAAAGCAACTTGGTGAGCTCGCGATACTCCATAATGTCGTCGATAATTGGGTGCTTGCCCTGCAACTTTTCCAACTCATCCACGGCCGTGGAAATTCCGGTCTTGGTTTTCTTCAGGCCTTCGCTAGAAAGCTTAAGCGTTGTAAAAAGCACTTCGGTAAGTTGGAGTGGTGATTTAATATTAAAATCGGTTTTTGCGTACCCATGAATCTGCTTTTCAAGTTTTTTGATAGTCGTGCTCATACTCTTGCCGAGCTTGGCCAAAAACTTCGAATCAATTTTCACGCCCGCCAGTTCAATGTGCTGGAGCACTGGGATGAGTGGCATTTCAATATCATCAAAAAGCTTTTGGAGCTTGAGCGATAGGAGTTGCGGGCTAAACTTTTTTACCAAACGATAGGTGTAGTCCGCATCTTCACCCGAGTACTCGGCAATCGTCTCGGCTGCCACCTGCTCCATCGTGATTTGGTCTTTCCCCTTCTTGCCAATGAGCTCTTCAATGGGAATCATCTGATGGCCAAACTCATTGAACGCCAGAGCATCCAGGCTATGCGCCCGCGAGCCAGAGTTGAGCAGGTAGCTTGCAATCATGCTGTCAAAAGCGAGCGGCGACACGTTAATACCTGCGAGTGCCAGTACTTTTCCATCGTACTTACAGTTATGGCCCCACTTGCCGACCTTTGGATTTTCAAAAATATCCTTGAGCGTTTTTAACCAGCCAGCATGGTTTTGTACGTTCACGTAGTACGCCTCACCCGCTTTCCAGGAGAAGCTGATGCCGAGCAACTTCGCGTCGTACGGGTTGAGGCTGGTGGTCTCGGTATCAAAAACAAAAACTTCCTGTTTCTGAAGCTCACCGAGAAACGCCTTGAACGACTGCTCGTCGTTTACCAAAGTGTATGTGTGCTTCGAGGATTTCTCACCGAAAAGCGATTGGCGCGAGGGTTGTATTTCTTGCTCACCGACTTGCTGACTTGCCAACTTGCCAACTTGCTCTTCCCCAGCCAACTGCGGGATCTTTGCCACTAAGCTTTTAAAACCCCACTTTACAAATAGCTCATGGAGTTTAGCGGCGTCAGCACTGTGCACCTTGGCCTCGTCGATAGTGAAGTGGAGCGGCACATCGAGCTTAATTGTTGCCAACTTCTTACTCATGTAGGCATTTTCTTTTTCCAGCATGAGTTTTTCTTTGAGTTTCTCGGAAAGATTCTTGGCTTTCTGGGGGCTATGCTCCAGGACGCGGTACATCTGCTCAATAGTGTGGAACTGTTTGATGAGTTCCGTGGCCGTTTTCTCCCCCACCCCTTTCACGCCTGGAATGTTGTCCGAGGGATCACCACGCAGGGCTTTGTAGTCAATGATGTCTTCGGGACCGAAGCCGTAGCGAACGACAACGTCTTTCGGCGTGTACAGCACGGTATCATTGAGGCCTTTCCGTAAGCTGTACACCGATACGTTTTTCGAAACCAGCTGCATGGTGTCCATGTCGCCAGTGAGAATGACGACGTGCGCCTTCTCTTTGGCGAGACGGTGCGAGAGTGTACCAATCACATCGTCAGCTTCCACGCCTTGCTGCTCCACTACGGGGAAGCCAAAGGCCGCCACGAGGTCGTGCGCCAGAGGAATTTGGTCGTAGAGTTCTTGGGCGGCTTTCACGCGTGTGGCCTTGTACTGGTCGTAAATATCGTCGCGGAAGGTCGGGCCTTTCATATCAAAGGCTACGGCCACGTGCGTAGGCTTGATGTCCTTCAAGGCTTTCATCAGCGCCGTGGCAAAACCGTACACCGCGTTCACCAAGGTGCCATCCTTGGCTGTCAGCGGCGGCAGGGCATGAAAGCTACGGTGGATGATGGCGTTGCCGTCGACGAGCAGGACTTTGGGGGCAGACATAAACACAGCGTACAGGCTGTACGCATGGGTCGCAAACGCAAAATGTTTACTTTAGCGGAACCGTCTTCCCAATGGCATCAATCACCTTTTGGATGCTGGTGTGCGTCTTCACCAGGTAGCATTGCATACCCATCTCCTCGCACTTCTGCAGCACCACGCTGCTCTCCACATTGGAGAGAACAATAACCGGGATGCTGAAGAGTGACTTGTTGGCTCGAAGACGCTCGATAACTTGCAGTCCATTCTGCTTCGGGAGGCCCAGGTCCAACACGATAGCGGCAGGATGGACGCTCTGGGCTTTGGTCACGGCGGTTATGCCGTCATTTGCCACCTCGACTTTGTAGCCGCGATCTTCCAGCGCTTCTCGAAGAGCCGAGGCAACCGAAATTTCGTCTTCCACGACCAGGATAGTGGGAACGACTTTGACTGCTGGAGTGCCCTTGCTGGGAAGTGCCATAGTCATCCCACTATAGCGCAAACACCTGCTTTAGAAAACACCGCTAACGCTTGCGCCGGCGATACTGGACAAATTCATACGTCCCCCACGCCGTGGCGGCAACCCCGCCAATGACCAGCCAACTCCAGACGGGTAGCTGGCCGGCTTGACCACCCGTTGAACGTAGGTTGGTGTTCGCTGTAGCTTTGCTCGCATTCGTGGCCGCGACGACGGCTCCGGCCACCTTTCCGTTCGTATTTGCACCGGTGGGAGAAGTCTTCGTTATCGCAGCCATACTTTGCGCGGTCACTGTGCCAGGGAATGCGACGACACCGGCCAAAGCCTTTGCGTACGTCAGACTGCTGATAACTTTTCCGTCCGGATCCAACAACTCCAGGGTGGCGCCGTCATTGCGAAGCGCGAAGGGCAAGTCATCCTCACCCAAACGCTGCGTGGCCTTGGCGGCCAATACACCGGTCAACTTGAGCGTGCGCGTGCCATTGCGCAGCACCCAACCTGCAAGATCAATAGCTTTACTATCACCGTTGAATAGCTCCACGTACTCTTCCTCGCCGTCAGCAGGGTTTGGAAGAATAGCGGTAATGACCACTGCATTACTCCGGTCAAAATCCCGTACGTTAAAAGTGAGTGTGGCTTTCCCAACTTTCCCTTTTACGTCCGTAGCAGTGAGCGTGACCAACATTTTTCCTGGCTTGGTAAATTGGTGGGTAACCTTCGTCCCGGTGGCGTTACCGCCATCCGAAAATTGCCAGCGGAATTCCAGATCGTCGCCGTCGGGGTCGGTGGAGGGTGCGGCAGATAGGCTCACTGCATTACCAACGCGGACATCGGTTTCTACGTCTTTTATCTTTGCTTCGGGCGCGTGGTTACCGTCAGCGTATGCGTTTTTCAATCCAGGCGTTGGCGTGCCGGTCCACTTCCACTGGTTATCGATGAATGCATAACTTTGTCCCTCCAACGCGCTGCCGGTAAAACTAACCGTGGATGTTACCACGCCGTCTGGAGCTGTCAGCGTCACCGTCTCGCCGTTGGTGTTGTTGAGCGCTATCCCCGACTCCGGCCGTTTGACCGAACGATATGCACCCGGCGCAAGGCTGCCAGTGGTAAAAAGATACTTTGACGTTGAGACATCCTGTAACTTCCAACCAACCAACTCTACTGGTGCTTCGCCGGTATTCAATATTTCGATAAACTCCTCGGTGGCATCCGCGCCTTTGGGGTCTGGCAAAATTTCGGTAATCAGTAGAGTGTGCGGGCTCGGTGCTGCGGGTTGGGCCACCACTGGGATGCTCGTCGGCTTTACTACTGGCGCACTATTCGTATTCGCGTTGGTTGTCGGTGCTGGCACAATCGGCGCTGGGGCTGTAACAAACTCCAATTCCGAGGCTAGGTTCTGCGGGTCGGGTAAATCCCGCGTGACCCAATCCGCATCGTTGTGGTCGGTGTCTTCCTCATTGCCCCGAAAGGAATCAGCACCATCCTCACTCATAGTTTCTTTTGTGGACGTACCCAATGCCTTACGCTCAATGCTTTTGCCCGAGCCTGGCGTGGACGTCGGAGTCCCCTCCACAATGGTCGCCGCACCCCAACCCACCACATCCACTACGCCTATTGGATTAATGAGTTCCACACTGTTGTCAGCCGAGAGTGAATTCGTGGTGGTATAGCGCATGTCCGGCACCGCTGCGCCGCGATACCCCGTCGGATGCGCAATAAGGACATAGCCGTGTGCCGGCAAAATAAGGGCTGGGAAAACATCCACCAAGGGAAAAGTCCCGCCGCTGGCCGTGCGCTTTATCAATTGCCAACCAGTAATATCCACGGGCGAGTCTGTCGGGTTATGCAGCTCCACAAATTCATCCGTGCTAAAACCCGTGGCGCCAATTTGAATTTCGCTCATGACGATGTGGGCGGCAGGAGCGGCCCGCAGTGGTACTGTGGGTATGAGCATTATGCCAATAATGACGAGAATCCTTTTCATAGTATAAGGTTACTTGTTGAGGGTGTGGCGGCGAGTATGGTCGCGCGGTGTGGTTGCGGGGTTGCGTGTCTTAAAATTATCCCAAGCATCAGCAAGTCGAAATAACTGCCGAGCTGCTGTGTCATACATCCCAGCAAGTTCATCGCAGAGTTCTGGGTTAATACGATATATGTCTCGAACATGGTTCAGGCAAACGATACATTCATTACATTCGGCCATTGCGTCATCTAAATACTTTTGAAAACCAAGCCGCTGATGCTTTTTCGCGTATCCCTCGGCTAGCAGGCGTGGCGCTGCTTTCGATGCACGTCGGAGCTGATCGGCCAGGTCAAAACGCTCGATTTGCGGCAACGCAGCAACAATACGAGTCATAACGAGCAACGAGGCTCGATACAGTGTTTGATATACATCTAAATCACGAAAACTCTTTAAGGACATACGCATATGTAGTGAATGATTTTCTTCCCTCACCACGAACCTCCACCTATACTCGCCGCGCGTATCTTCACCACGTACCTTCCTCCACTTATTCCCCGCCGCCTACTCGTTTCCAAATAGACGACGGGTTAACAAGAGGACGAATTGTTAAGGAGTCAAACAGTTACTCGGCATTTCCCTGCACTGCTTCGGGTTTCGCGCCTTTCCGTGCGGAACCCAGCATGATCAAGTTCTGCGCTACTACTTCGGTCCGTTCGTGGGTAACCTTATTGCGGTCTTCCCACTTGTTGTTGCTCAAGCGGCCTTCCACGTAGAGCCGGTCGCCCTTGCGGACGTACTGTTCCACTACATCGGCAAGCTTGCCCCACGCCACTACCGGGTGGAACTCCACGCTCTTCTTCAGCGTCTTGCTCTTGGCATCTCGCCACACCGCGTTGGTCGCGATGCTGAAGTTTGCCACCTTCTGCCCGGCCGCGGTTTTCACCTTGGGGTCGTGCGTCAGGTTGCCCATCAACGTTGCTTTGTTCAAATTCATTGGTTATCACCTCCTTTCATTAGGTATAAAAACACGCGGGAATATGAGGCCTTGACGGCCCTCCCGAACAGACGCATACTTTCGGCGGATGTGATTCCTAGTGAAAGCTAGGGGTCTGTCCGGACAAAATTGCCGAGCACGGGGGTGTCTCCTTTCCAAGGCCCCGGTGTTCGGTTTGGTGTGGTTATAAAAGTTTGAAGGATTTTAACATAGTAGAAATGGTTGCTTCATCTGTTGTATTAGCAGAACGTATGCTCAACGTGTATGAATAATCACCATGGAGAACCACGTATTCGTAACTGTACTTCGTTGTGTACCCAAAGGTTTCCACACGAGTTGCTTTGATGCCACTTCCAATTGCGACTGTTTTATGACGGTAGCTGCCTTTTTGAAATGCAGCATCTAAATAATCGCTAAAATTGCTGTTGTAGTATTTTCCTCGACTAATGTCAATTGCACTTCCTTCTGTGCTAACTTGTTCTTCAAACTGCGGCGCAACACCATCGGAGGTATAAAGTGGTTTTTTAGTACTTTCAACTGACCGTCCGTAATCAGAATATTGCACGTCTCTCGTGCTATCTTTGCCGGTTCGGACATGCCAATTTTTCGGTAGGTGAATTGAAAAACCAAGTGCTGGGCTTGTATACAAATCTGTCGTCGAGTTTACTGACGTTCGCGCATCAGGATTCGGCAGTGCCGCTGAGGCTTCTTGATCGTCAGAATATGCCTTCACGGAAGCTACGAGCTCCTCAAACTTGCTCTGTCGCGGCATGGCGCTATCTTTATCATGGTAAGAAATTATCTCAATCCAACCCCCGGTTTGAAGTATGGCAACGTGCGCGTAGTCGTCTTCGCTGATATAAAAAGGAGTATGCTCGCCATATACCGTCTGAACCGTGCCAAATTTTCTGCCCGCTGATGTTTCCTGAAAGCGATAGTACTTCTGCACCCATTGCGACAAGGTAAGATTTTCCGAATTTTCCAGCGCAGCTACATCAACTCGCCAGAACTTTCCGGCATCACCGAAAGTTGCCAAACTCGTGGACCCAAATGTCGAGCTTGGAGGCGTGCACTCTTTCTGCGTGTGATTTTCGGTTTGTAAATACCAACCATTAGGAATAGTAGCCTCAAAACCAAATGCTGCGTTCTTATAAACGCCATTTTTGAATACAGATTGTGCCCACGGCTCATCAAGGTCTTTGCAGTTCGGCTGGTTAAAAGACCCATTCACGTTAGTATTCTGCTGAACTACCACTACATGCTTATTATTGGGTCTCGCGTAATAATAGATTCCCCCAGCGATGCCAAGGACAAGAACCAAGCCGAAGAAAAATGTGTACTTACGAAGTTGCATATAAAGAAATTGTTGCGAAGTTGGATGTAGTATAGGGTAGGAGACGCGCTTGAGCACGTCTCCTACAAAACCAAAGAGTGAGATGCGTTAGTAGACTTCGTACAGCGTAAAGTTTGGCACTTTCTGGCGGAACTCCGCCCAAGAAATGCTATGAATACCGACGATGCCGTTGCCTGCTCCGCCGACAAAGTTACAATCGAGCCACTGCATACCACTTGGACTGCTTGAGTAGATGAATGCGGTGTGTGGCTTGTTTGGCCCGCCATACCACATCTGCAATACTCGGCCAGGCAAGAAATACGTGTACGATGCATTCGGCTGATTCTGCAATACCTGCGTTACATGGCTCAAGCTGGTAAAGTAGTAACCATAGCCATTGTTTACCGTGGTCGGTAAACTCGCTGCACCACCCGATGCTCTAGTTACCATGGCCTGTGCCCAGATTTTGCAGTTTGGTGCTTGTCGCGTGCCATTTTCAGCGTAACCAGTTTCCAGAATAAGCTGCCGTTTACTCATTGCGTTCAATGAATTCCAGTTGATTGCCGCGGCTGCCGGCTGCATCTGGTCCTTCCGCTCTTCGGCGGAATCAATAAGGGTTGAGGAATTGTCCGGCAGGGTAAGCACCGGGGTGGACGTGGTCTGGGGATCGGACGGACCGATCAACTTTTTGGCGCAACTGTATGCACCCAAGGCAAGGGCTACAACGACCAGGAGCAGCATCGCCTTACGGTTAGTAGATAACCGTTTCATAAAATTCCTCCTGCTGCTCATGGTGTTCGGCAGCGTTGAGGGGTTTTGAACATTTGCACGTCTGGACTATCCAAACGCGCGGTTTCTTGTGACGCCCTATCCCGTGGATACGCGCCGGTTGGCTGGTGAAGCCGTAGATTATGATTCACCTCACTCCTTTTCAAGGTGCAGTCTGTGACTGCGTTCTAGCTTCGTGAGGCGTGCTCCTGGTCTTTCCAGTCCATGAACATCGCCTCGGTTGTTTGTTTCAAATATAGGCTAGCACGTATTTTTCGGGTTTTTTGCCGAGTTATCCACGACAAAACAGCGCCGTCGCGACGGCGCTGCGGGTCATCGCGCACGTCGAGTTCCGCGTGGCGCGGACCAGCCGCACCCCGCTTCACCCTTAGTGCGCGTGCCCCTTTTCCCCGTAAATCCGTGCTCATCCCGCTGGTGCGGGATTGCGCGCCAGATTTACGGGGACCCCATCCTAAAAAACCTCTGCGTGCCACGTTTCCGGGGACCCCGGGGTAAAGAAAAACATCCGTGCCAGGTTCGCTGGGACCCATAAACACGCAAAAATACCTTGACATTTCATACGAAATAAGCGTATTCTACTAGTAACTTCCACGTAACTTACGCCTTATGCGAATCTCCAAGTACGTTCTCGCTTTCGGTATTAGCCTGGGCCTCATCGCTCCACTTGCCGCATCCGCGCTGACCATCGAAAACATCGGCGGTTCGCTTGGCTTAGGTTCGGCAGACCTCAAGCAAACCGTCGTGAATATCATTCAGTGGTTCTTGGGCCTCCTGGGTTTGGTTGCCATTGTGATGATTCTCTACGGTGGCTTCACCTGGATGACCGCCGGTGGCAACGAAGACAAAGTGGACACGGCCAAACAGATTATTTCTGCGGCCTCGGTCGGCTTGGTCATCATCCTCATTTCTTGGGCAATTGTCTCGTTCGTCATTGGCTCCACGCGTAACGTCACTGGTACGCTCTAAACACACGTCATTAATCCGCATTATTCGAAAGGGGGTGGATACATGAAAATTTCCCGCAAACTCATCGCTGGCGCAATCTCGGTTGGAGCCCTCGTGCTCCCGCTCGCTGCGTCTGCTCTCTCTGTTGAAAACGTCGGTGGTACTTTGACCCTCGGTTCGGCTGACCTCAAGGAAACTGTCGTCAACATTATTACCTTCGTCCTGGGTCTCCTCGGCCTCATCGCCGTTATCATGATCCTGTACGGCGGCTTCATCTGGCTTACGGCCGGTGGCAACGAAGACAAAGTCGACCAAGCCAAAAAGATTATCTCGGCGGCAGCTGTCGGTCTCGTTGTGGTTCTCATCTCCTGGGCAATCGTGCAGTTCGTCATCAATACGACAACAAACGTTACAGCCTAGTAGCTTTCATAGCAAACTCACCCACCCCCGCCTAGGCGGGGGTGGTTTGTTCTTGTCCCATCCTGCAGAAATGGCTAGTCTATGCCTAGGCCGAGGTGGTCCCGCCAGGTGGCGGGATAAACTCCACTGGTATACGCTTTTGCCTAATGCCGTCGTGGTGAAACTGGTAGACACGCAAGGTTTAGGACCTTGTGGGGCAACCCATGTCGGTTCGAGTCCGACCGACGGCACCAGCTCTTGACACCCGTAGACCCATTCGGTATACTTCCCCTCGCTAGTTATGAAGGTTTTTCAGCCTTTACCCGCAAACTGCATGTGTAACTCCACCCTTAATTCCGAAGGCCAAGGCGGCTAATACACGTCCCATTTTCGGTTCCGTGTCGTAGTCCCGCCCAAAGCCGCGGGATTTTTGTTTCCCCACAGAGGCCGTCCCGAGTGAAATCGAAGGATCCCCCTGTCGAGAAGCCACCGCCTGACCGTTAACAACTGCATAGTGCACGAACGTCAGAAGTGTGTGAAAGATAACGAATCGATTTTAATGTTTTCAGG
>ERZ1292623.223-Hain-H51-01um-R1-223-length-64012-cov-8_pt4 | contig 23533 bp, 22 predicted proteins | sample MGYA00564398_ERZ1292623 | MGnify/ENA primary metagenome ERZ1292623 (study PRJEB36523, sample SAMEA6512633) | groundwater metagenome | collected 2019-01-07 | study: AquaDiva: Metagenomics assemblies of 32 groundwater samples | reverse complement strand
AATGAGCCGAAGGCCTTTGAAGCAGTCGTCGACAGGGTCAAGTAATTATATTAACAGATCTAAAAATGTTACACACAATGAATATTGGTTCTGTTCCGTTTGATAAAATTATTGACGGTAGCAAAACAATTGAAAGCCGACTTTATGATGAAAAGAGACAAAAGATAGAGATTGGTGACGAAATTGAATTTCATGAGAATGGGTTGAAGCGCCGTACTGTCCGAACCAAAGTTATATCATTACATAATTTTGACACTTTTGCCGATATGGTTAATGAAATGGGTTCATCTAAATTTGGTTGGATTGATGAAATTCAAATGCTCAACGAAATCTACAAATATTATACCAAAGATGATGAGAAAAAGTACTCCGTTTTGGGAATCGAAATAAAAAAAATAAGTTAGAAATTCTCAAAGAAAACACTATACAAAATAAGTATATTGTGTTATAAATATTATGACTGGACTCAGCTGCTTAGGACTGCAAGCATAGGGTTTGTTTTTCAGCAGCGATTAAGGAGGTAATCCAGTGGAAGACCTGTCGATCAGAGAGGCTCTAGAGAGAGACCGTAATTTTGTGGTTTGGTGCATGAAGGAAGCGTTATCTCCCTACTACGGTGGGGATCATGGCGCTCACGCTGAGAGAATATTCTCGACGCACATTTCTGGTGGTGTGGACCAAATCGGACATTTTTCATTCGAACAGAAGATGTTCATCGGAGAGATAAACGAAACACCGGTGGGGATGATTCATGTAGTAGGGAAGCGTCAAGGGACATATAAAATCAGTCCCCTGATAGTCTCACCTGAATACAGGAATCGTGGAGGTATAGGTAGTCGACTACTAAAGTCGGCGGAAGAGTATGCACAGCAACGGGGGGCGCGACAGATGTACTGCACCGTGGCTTTGTCGAATGAACAAGCACTTGGTTTTTTTATCCGGAAAGGATATGTCAGAGCCGGGAGCTCAGATAGTCACTATAAAGCCGGAGTTCGAGAGGTCATGCTCTACAAACTGTTCGTGGATCCTTCTCAAGAGGAACGCTTGGATGCACCGAACATCTCAGTTGTTCCGATGTCTGAACGACACGAATCGCAGGCCAGGGAGCTCATTCTATCTACTTTACCCGATGTCTTTCGGGGGGTGGACGACGTATGGGTAACCGCTTTGTTCGAGGGGTACAAACGGAGCAGTTGTCGAGACATCAACACCAAATACAAGCTGGTATGGGTTGCTGTTGATAGAAATGACAATGTTTTGGGTGTAACGGGTGCAACGCCGAAAAAGGGCGAACCGATAAAGGTGATGCCCCTGGTGGCGTCTTCGCAGAACGCCTTCATCGCGCTTCTACGAGACATACCTCATACGCTTGCACAGTTTGGCCACAAGCTCTATGTCCATATTGTTCCGACGGTCGAGGAGACAATTGTTCTCCAAAGGCTAGGTTGGGATTTGGATGCAGCAATGCCGGCCGCGTATCACCCAAAGGCTGTCACTCAGCAGTGGAGCTTTAGTACCGGAGGAAATCTGATGAGAAACTTGAGAGTGAAGCAACACTTTCTCGCCGAAATAGCTGAAGGAAAAAAAACGCTTGAAGTTCGAGTTGGTTACGATAATATCAAAACCATCCGAACGGGCGAACGGGTTCTCTTGGCTTCTAATTCTAGCCAGCTTGTCGTACGGATCAGGGGCGTGCGGCAGTACCCGACATTTGATGCAATGTTGAATGTCGAGGAAGCTGCCAAAATCGTACCCGGCAAGAACGACCTCCAGGTTCTTTGGCTTCTTCGAGAGATCTACGGCGAGGACCGAGAGAGACTTGGTGTGTATGTTCTGGACATTGAGGTTGAACAAAGATAAACCTCGTGTCATTTCAGAAATAGGAGGGTGTTCACCTGTGGAGAGCCCAAAGGGCTCTACACAGTAATTAACATAATAAATCGGTCACCTGACAGGTGATTTTTGTTTATCAACAGTCTTTACTAAAAATAATTTACTGTTAAGATGGTTATACCGAAGAAAGAAAAGGAGAGGTATGGCTTTAAATCAAAAAGATCTTACAGATATCAAAGACATCGTTGAGTTTGTTATTGAAAAATCAGAGTTGCGTATGGAAAAAATGATGGACGAGAAACTCACGAAAGTTGCAGATCGGCTGGAGAAGAAAATAGATCGGGAAATTGGAGATATCGCTGAGACCAACCGAGCATTTTTGGATAAGCTTGATAATCATGAAACCAGAATCGGAAAATTAGAAGAAAACAACAAACTAAAACTTGCCTAATATGATTTTAACTAAAAAACTCTCAACCTGGTCAAGTTTCATTAAATAGTTCTCCACTAGTTATTTTGCGATTTCTATAAATCGCTTTTTTGTTATTTAAAAAAAGGAGAATAAATGTTCAAGATCAAAAAGCTGGATTTATTGGTATCGATGTATACATTTTGCATTGTCGCTTCAGAGTTGATGGGTGGAAAAACCTTTTATCTATTTAATATTGGCAGTTTTAAACTGAATGCAAGCGTGGCGATATTCTTATTGCCAATAATCTTTACCATTAACGATATAATCGTGGAAGTCTATGGCAGGGAGCGGGCAAAAAGCTTGATTAGATCCAGCTTGATAGTTATCGTGATGATCATTATATTTGCGTTGGTAGCTACAACTTTGCCGGCGTCAACGAGATTTTCCGGTACGGAGAAGGCATATGATACGATTTTTAATATTTCGATAAGGTTTTCACTCGCCAGTTTAACCGCATTCTCACTGGCGGAGTTCTTGGATGTCTTGGTTTTCCATCGATTGCGGGAAAAATTCGGGAAGAAGCGTCTATGGTTCCGAAATAATCTTTCCAATTTCATTGCTCAATTCGTCGACACCTCGACTTTCATGATCCTGGCTTTCTATGTCTTCGATAGATCGGTGACCGAAAACCTCATATTCATTTTCGGGTTAATATTGCCATACTGGTTATTAAAATGCAGTATGTCGATACTTGAAACACCCTTTGCCTACTTAGGAGTTAGTTGGTTGGGCAGAGAAAGGAGATCGATTGAGAATTAAAAGTATCCGAACCAAGAAAATACAACCGAATGAGAAAATTACAGAAGTCCTCGACGAATACCTAAAAAAATTCGCCGATAGCTCGATACTGGCGATTACTTCCAAACTGGTTTCTACTTGCGAAAATAATATTATTCCGAAGAAAGATGTTGAAAAGGAGGAGTTGATTTACCGTGAGGCCGATTATTATCTGCCGATAAAAAATGATTACGGCATGACATTGACGGTGAAGAATAATATTTTAATCCCGACTGCAGGAATTGATGAATCGAATGTCTCGGGGGGATATATTCTTTGGCCGGAGAATCCGCAAAAAAGCGCGAATGAAATACGAAAGTATCTAATTAAGCGCTTTGGTGTCGGGCGGGTAGGGGTAATCATCACGGACAGCCGGACATCACCGATGCGTACCGGTGTGACCGGGGTGGCAATCGCGCACAGCGGTTTCAAGGCATTGAAAGATTACATCGGCAAGCCTGATATGTATGGGGTGAAACTCGGGTTTACAAAATCAAATATCATCGATGGACTGGCTGGTGTCTCTGTCCTTGTAATGGGCGAGGGAAACGAACAAACTCCATTGGTGGTCATTGATGAGATAGACTGTGTTCAGTTTACGAAAGGAAATCCATCAAAAAAAGAACTGGAAGAGCTGAAGATCGACATAAAAAACGACATCTACGGAGAACTATTGCAAAATGATAAATGGTGCAAAGGCGGCTGCTAACTACCTCTTGGCAATTTTTAGACTGGTCCAAACGATACACAGTAGTCCGATTGTGATAAAAACATCGGCTAGATTGAAAATTGGAAAACTAAGAATTTTAATATAGTCGACGACTCCACCATAAACGAGACGATCGAGAACATTAGAAGCGGTTCCGGCGAATACCAAGCTAAAAATAATGCGAGTTTTTTTGTCCTTGAAAAAAAGATAATAGAGAATTATTAGAAACAATAAAGACAATAAACCGGATAAAAAATTATTACCGTAAAGTCCAAAGATCATATGGTCGTTGATGGTGGCGAAACCGTTATTGGTTATCCAAAAACTCGTAAGTTGCAGAAAGGAAAGACCGAGACAAAAATAGGCAAAGAAACACACAAATTCTTTTGATGTAAAATACTTTTTCATATTTATAGAACTTCTCTTCTTTTCGGGCGATACTGACTGAATAAAGTTACTAAAGCTATAACAAAAAGTAATAAACTGACGACTTGACCCAGAGAAAGAATCGAAAGTAAGTCTTTCTCAACGCGCCAGAAATCAATGACAAAACGTCCGGCGGAATAAAAAAGAACCGATAAAGCAAAAATAAATCCCGGTTTAATCCGATTTTTCAGCTTCGTATAAATTATAAAAAGAATAATACTGATCGCAAGGCATAAAAAAGCTTCATAGAGATTAATCGGTACCTGTTTATTAACCGCGCCTAAAACGGTGGTTCCGACGCCGAAGTTTTCGCCGGAAACATATTCGCCAAGCCGGCCCATAAAAAGTCCGAGGGGAAACGATATACCCAAGAGATCAAACCAATTTAGTATGTTTTGACCTTGTTTTTTCAAGAGAAGCAAAAAAGCGATTCCGCCGAAAACAAACCCGCCGTAAGAAACCAATCCTCCCTCCCAAAAGTAGAATATATGGACGAAGCTTGGGAGTTGATTGTAATAGAGAATTGAAAAGGTCAATCTGGCCCCGATAATACCGGCCAATACGGAGTAGATGACATTGTCAAAAACATATGAACTGTCCAGATTTCGGCTCTGGGCCAGGAAATAGAGCAGGACGGCCGATAAAATTATTCCAATGACGGCAAAGACACCATGGGTATAAAAACTCAAAGACCCGATCGTAAACAAAATCGTATGCATATATTCTCCCTTCAATCGTATTATCCATTTGTTTGACTGTTGTTGTCAATAATTGATAAAATTATTCCAATAGTTTAAACTGAAATGGTAATGGACGAATATAAAGAAGAGAATAGCAACGCTGAAGACCTAAATCGGATGGAGGCGACGGCCAACCCAGCCAGCGATTTTTTGTACTTTCTTTTTGATCTTTTAAAAACCGGTTTGATAGTTTTTCTTTTGGCTTTGTCGTTGCGATATTTTGCGATTCAGCCCTTTATTGTCGACGGCGAATCGATGATGCCAAGTTTTGTTAACAATGAATACCTTCTGGCTGAAAAGGTTAATTATCTGATCAAAGAGCCCAAAAGAGGCGACGCGGTCGTTTTCCGATATCCCGGCAATCCGAACATTAACTACATAAAAAGAATAATCGGCTTGCCCGGAGAGACGATAAAAATTTCCAAGAATCAAGTCACGGTTGTGAATAATCAACATCCGGACGGTGTTGTCTTGCAGGAGGTTTATCTTTCCCCCAACACGAAAACTTATGTCAATGAAAGTGATGAGTTCAAGAAGGAAGTCGGAGACGGCGAGTACTTTGTGATGGGGGATAACCGCCAGCATTCCTCTGATTCGAGAGAGTGGGGGGTCTTGCCCCGTAAAAATATAATAGGTAGAGCTTGGCTGACGATTCTGCCGGTTGACCGATTTCAATTGCAAAGAAGGCTAAATTATTCTCAATTTGGTTTTATTCAACTTTTGCCGAAAATACTGGCTGGAAATTAGATCTTTTTTTGATCGATAAAGAACGGTACTCCCGATAAGGGATACGCATCCCTTATTTTATTTTCCAACGATCTGATCTGGGAGAGATGAGGCGGTTTCTTGCCCTGGAATAATAGTTCGAAGACGATCGGTTTGGATCTCTTTTGCTTTAATTTAATAATATCTTTCAGCTGCGAATTGGTATTTTTAGCATCTTCCAATATCAGATCGAGATCTTTTTGGTCAATCTCGTAATGCAGATTTTCATTTACTTTGATGATCTGGTTTAGGAGGGGGGTAATATTTGTTTTTTCGGAGGCCGAGATAAAGACGACCGGAAGCCAGGGGGCGAAATTGAGGCGAACCGAGAGGTTGGAGAGCATTTTGGCGATGTTTTCCTCCGGATTTTGCCATTTATCGATTTTGTTAATGACCAAGATAACGCCTTTGCCCGATTCCTTGGTCTCGCCGATTAAATGGGTATCGGAGGCGACAAAACCCTCGCTCCCATCGGATAGAACCAAAACGATATTAGATTCGTGAAAAGCCCGCCAGGAACGCAGAACCGAGAAACTCTCGATGGTGTCTTTTTTGATTTTTCCCGGGCGCCGAATGCCGGCGGTATCGATAATTCTAATCGTTTTGCCTTTGTGATTAAAAAGAAAATCGCCAGCATCTCTGGTTGTGCCCGGTTCGGCGGAAACAATTGCGCGTTTTTGGCCGACGATAGTGTTTAGAAGTGTTGATTTACCGACATTGGGCCGGCCCAGAATCGCCAAATTGATATCGAAGTTTGGGTTCGAAGATTTCTTTGATTTGCCCAATAATTTTGCAATTCGCTCCAAAAGGGCGCCGGAATTTTTACCGGAAATCGATGAGACGGTGATTATTTCAAAATTTCCCAATCGTACAAACTCTTTGATATCTTTTTCCCGTTCTAAATTATCGACTTTATTGACGATCATCAAAACCGGAGTTTTGGAGTTTCGAAGAGATCGAGCAATATTCTTATCTTCCTGATTGTCTTTTTCCTGCCAGTCAACCACAAAAAGAATCAGATTGGCTTCCTCTTTGGCGGTCTCAATTCCGGCCTGCATCTCTTTATTTAACGGAGTTTTTGATTTTGATTCGATTCCGGCCATATCGATCAGCGAAAAAGAGATGCCGCCAAAAGAGATGTCGGCGTAAAGGCGGTCTCTGGTGGTGCCGGCGGTGGGAGTTTCAATAGCGATCCGTTTGCCGACTAATCTATTGAATAGAGTTGATTTGCCGACATTCGGCCGGCCGATAATAGCGACCGTTTTAAACAAGGGATTGCTCATATATATGTTTATTAAAAAATTAGCCCCACGCCGCGGGCTTTGTTGCGAATAATTATATAATAAAGTATGGCAACATTGGCTGGCGGCGTGGGGCGGGCAGGAGATCGCCTAGTGTGCGCTAACGAAAGGCGTACTCCGATTAAAAATGATTATATCATAGAAAAAGGGATTGTCAATAAATTTTTATGCAAAATATCGGAACAGCGTCATTGTTTTTTCGGGTGTGAATAAATCAAGCAATAAATCACCTTGTGAACTTGTGAATAATAAAGTTTAGAGGGTCGCCGTTTCCGCTGACGGCGACCCTCCGGAACAACCCCAACAGCAAAAGGGGTCGGACAAGAGATGTGAGGAGAATCACCTCTCTTGTCTACCAATACACTAACACAAAAGAAATAATCTGTCAAAGGAAAAAATTGTCGCAAATTACTCTCTGGCGCAATAATATCGATTAGGTTAAGATTGGCTTGATGATTGCAAACATTATCCCCCACAAAAGAACCGGCCGTGAAACCGAGATTTATTCTTATCTCGTTCCGAATGATTTTCAGGACGATGTCAAAATCGGCTCAATCGCCGCCGTCTCTTTCGGGCGCAAGAAGATTATGGGAGTTGTTGAATCAATCCAGACCGAGAACCCCGGTGATATTAAACTAAAGGAATTATCGGAATTGACAGGTATTGAAATCCCGGCCCATTACATTGAAATTACCAGATGGGTAGCCGATTATTACCTTTGTTCCTTAGGCGAAGCAATCGGACTTTTTATGCCGCCGGAGATGCGGCGTCCGAGGGTGCAAGATATAAGATATACGATACAAGATAAAAGAATTAAACAACTCAACGACGAACAGCAGAAGGTATTTGAAATATTAAAAGAAAGATTGAAGAAACCCGAAAAGCCGGCCTTGATCCATGGCGTGACATCTTCGGGAAAGACCGAAATTTATTTGAAATTGGCGGCTGAAACACTAAATTCCGGCAAGCAGGTAGTCGTTTTAGTGCCGGAAATTATTTTAACTCTCCAGATTGTAGAAAGATTCGAGGAGACTTTTGGAGACAATGTAGCTTTGTATCATTCCGATTTATCAAAATCGGAAAAGTTAAATGCCTATCTTGATTTTCAAACCGGAGTTAAAAAAATAATTGTCGGTCCCCGCTCGGCATTGACCGTCCCTTCTGAAAATATCGGCTTGGTCATTATTGATGAAGAAGGGGAGAGCTCATACAAACAGGAGAAAAATCCCAAGTACCACGCTGTAGAATTGGCGGAACAAATCGCCAAAAACCGGGCTTTGCTTATTTTAGGAAGCGCCACGCCAACCCTGGATTCATATTACAAGACCAAAACCGGTCAATATGAATTATTCGAATTAAAGAATCGTTATAAAAATCCGATGCCCAAAGTAGAGATTGTCGATTTACGGGAAGAAATTAAAAACCGGAATTTTTCCTCAATCTCCGAAAAATTAAGGGCGGCGATTGAAGAAACCTTGAAAGCCAAGAAACAAACATTTTTGTTTCTCAATCGCCGCGGCGCTTCGACTTTCGTTTCCTGCCGCGACTGCGGGAAGGTGATTCTTTGCCCGAACTGTTCGGTGCCCCTGATTTATCATATTTTGGATAAGCGGAATTTCTTAAACTGCCATCATTGCGATTATGAAACTTATGTTCCCTCGCAGTGTCCGGTCTGCAAAGGATTTCGAATAAAATATTTCGGCGCCGGGGTTGAAAAAATTGAAATAGAGATAAAAAAGTTGTTTCCGGAAGCTCGAATCAGAAGAATTGATTCGGGGACGATGAATTCAAAAAAAGATTACCAGAATCTTTACGATGATCTGAAAAACCACAAGATAGACATCTTAATCGGTACCCAAATAATCGCCAAGGGACTGGATATTCCCAATGTCGATCTAGTCGGGATCGTCTCAGCCGATGTCGGACTTCACCTCCCGTATTACAAAGCGGCTGAGAGAACTTTCCAATTAATTACCCAAGTTATCGGCCGGGGCGGCAGGGGCGACAACCATGGCAAAGCTATTTTGCAGACCTATTGGCCGGAATCGCTTTCGATCCTTTCAGCTGGCGCCCAAAACTTCGAATCATTTTATAATCGGGAGATAGGGGAACGCAAAAAATATGACCTGCCGCCTTTCGTCCACTTGGTTCGTGTCATTGCCGAAGAAAAAGAGGCCGAAAAAGCCAAAGAAGCGGTAGGAAAAGTGGCTGTAGAGTGTCGAAAGAGGGGAATCGAATATCTTGGTCCGGCCAAAGCGTTTTTCTCAAGAATCAGGGGAAACTACCGATATCATCTAATCATCAAAGTTAAAAAATTGCCGGATAAAAAATTGGAGGAAATATTTTCAACGAATCCCTATCTGTTTTGGGATGTCGATCCGGAGAACCTGCTTTAACCATTCAATTTGTTAAGAAAAAACACTAGAAATACGACACGAGGTAGAGTTTAGTGAATATATAATAGTTCCATATGCGACGCTTGACTATATGCTTCATTTGTGATAGAATAATTTACAAATATTTAGCTTTGTAAACAATCCTGGAGCAAGCGCGTTGTTAACCATATAATATGGTTGATGGTGTGCTTGTTCCAAACAAGGAACGGCCTGCTGAGGCAGATCTCGCACGAAGGGAGAGGATGACGATGACATCGATCACCTCGCAATTCACAGAAGGACAGAAAAAGCAGTACGGACGTTTCGTTCAGGATGCCGGCGATAGGGCGTTTGCAGAAACCGGGTTCGACAAGGATAGCCTGCAAAGGCTCATCGAGAACGGCGACGGGTTTCAGGCCGATATCATTGCCTCAATCGCGAGGCTGTCGGTCACCAACCAGTATGCCAACGAGGAAACCGAATCGAATTACGGTTACCTCTCTGGCTACCGGAACCCCGTTTCGATACCGGATCAGATCGCGCGCTTGCGCGAACTCTTTACAGGCATCGAGCTGGGGACCGCCGATCTGTTGCTGGCCGAACAGCCTAAGAACCCGAACGCCGACGGACCGTTCGCCATTCCCGACTGGCATCTGATCGCTTCGACCTATCCGGAAGCGGTACTGAAGGTTTTCGACCTGATCAAGAAAACTCGCGGTAAGTTTTACAACTACGGCGACGGCCAGATCGACTCCGCGCACCTGCGCGAAAACAAACGGAGCGAAAAAGCATGGGCGACGATTCGTGAAACCCAATCGGGTAACACAATTCTGATTGTTCAGGCACAGTTCGGGCTACGGCATCGCGGCCGCTCCGTCCGACGCGCGCTGGAAGTGATGAGCTCCAGTGAGTTCGGCCTAGGGGCATATGCCACCGGCATCATGCTTCTTACAAATCCGATCCGGCTTCAGCACTACGGCGATCTTTGGATCGACTGCGCCGGAGATGAGTGGAGTTGGAGCGCCGATGGCGTCTTCGGCTACGCTCCGTTCTTCTCCTTCCGCGACGGCGAGGTCAGGTTCGACACCTACGAGGTCGAGTGCGTGTCTCGGTTCTATGGCTCCGTGTCTGCGTTTCTTTCGCAGTAACTGTTCCTTGTATCTTGAATCCTTGAATCTTTTGACTCTTTGTCTCTTGATTCTTGGATTCTCGCCTCTGGCGAGTCGACATATCCGGGCTATCCTTAATTGGGTAGCCCGGCTTTTTTATTGCTGAAATTTCTTTTCAAACAAAACAGCCGGAATCTTACTGGATAAGGCTTTTAAAGGTGCGCTGTGTTTGAGGAGATACTGCTTGCTCTTAAATAAATTTTGGTTTTGGCTTAACGAATGAACATATTAAAAGACATAAATCTCACTTTCAGGAACATTATGGTTTCGGGAAAAAGTAGATTACTCAGCGCTTCAATTACCGGTATTGTTAGATGTTAATTATTGTTATAATAGATAAGGAATTTTTAATTTTGGAAAATTATGAAACAGAAGATATTGGTGACCGGCGGTGCCGGTTATATAGGCAGTATTACGGTAAAAGAATTGTTGGATAACGGTTTCGATGTGGTGGTTTTGGATTCGCTGGAAAACGGTCACAGGGAAGCGGTTGACCGGCGGGCGAGACTGGAGGTAGTTAATCTATCTGACAAAAAGGGCGTAAATGAAGTATTTAGGAAACATAAATTTGATGCTGTGATTGACTTTGCCGCCTATCTTTCGGTGGGGGAGTCGATGGAGAACCCTAAAAAGTATCTGGATAATAATGTCGGCAATTTTATTAAACTTCTTGATGTTATGGTTGAAAATGATTGCCGCTACATTATCAAATCTTCCACCGCTGCGACTTACGGCAATCCCCCGTCCGACGATTATTTTCCCCTTAAAGAGGAGAGCCAGAAAGAGTACCGACTCGAAAAATCGGCTCTTCTCTCCGGAAAGTGGGACGGGGCGGATCTGAATGGCGAAGAATTTTTCAAAAAAGCTTTAGATTATTATGGGAATATTGCAAACGGCCGAACCGAACTAATATTAAGCGATGAAGATATTAAAGTGCTTCGGACACCGACCTCAATTTACGGTCTCTCCAAATTGATTGACGAAATTTTGCTTTCAAAGTATAATCAAAAATCGGATTTGAAGTATGTGGCTCTTCGTTACTTTAATGTTTCAGGTGCGACTCTGGATGGTTTGATGGGTGAAGATAAGCCGAATCCGATCACACTGATGACGGTCTGTTACTGGTCGCTTTTAGGAAAGTATCCCCCGGTTCCAATTTTTGGGACGGATTATCCGACGCCGGACGGGACCGGAATCAGGGACTACATCCATCCGGTTGATATTGCGACAGGGCACCTAAAGGCGCTCCAGTATTTGCAAAAAACCAATCAAAGCGAGGTCATTAATCTTGGAACCGGCAAAGGCAACACTGTTTTTGAAGTGATAAAAACGGTCGAAAAGGCGAGCGGAAAAAAAGTAAATTACAAAATAGTCCCCCGCCGTCGCGGCGATCCGGTCAAGTCCTGGGCAGATCCGGCCAAGGCCAAAGAATTGCTTGGTTGGGAGGCGAAATACAGTTTGGATGAAATGGCGGAGTCCGCCTGGAAATGGCATTCGACCCATCCGGACGGTTACCAAATCAAAAACGGATAACTAATCATAAGGATAACTAATAACGAATATCTGTTATTCGTCATCCTAACCATCCGTTATCCGTATTTATTCGAGGATTTATGGAGTTAGAGATAAAAAAAGATAATGACCCGGTATTAAGGGAACCGACCGAAGAAGTCACCGACTTCGGTTTTGAATTTCAAAAATTAGTCGATGATATAACCGAAACGATGCGGGCAAAGGAAGGCGTCGGTTTGGCCGCCCCGCAGGTCGGTGTTTCAAAAAAAATGTTTATCTGTGAATTCGCCGGCGACAAAGAGACGAAACTGGACGCATTTCCTCTGACCGTTTTGTGCAATCCGAAGATCGAAAAACTTTCAAAACAGAAAAAAAATATGGTTGAGGGTTGTTTATCTGTTCCTGATCGGGAAATTATCGTCAAACGGCCGAAGACCGCCACAGTTTCGGGCAAAGACAGGTACGGCAAGGATCTCACGATCGAAGCGGAATCGCTTTACGCCAGAGTTTTGCAACACGAGGTTGATCACCTAAACGCCACTTTAATTGTCGACCATATCAAACAGAGTAAAGTAATATTTATCGGCACCGGTTCGCTTGGTGTTGGCGCCTTAAAATCTCTGGTTGCGGACAACCAATATGAAATAGTTTTGGTCGTAACCGGTGCGGCTTCGGGAAAAGTTCGGGGCGCGGAGGTTGAAAAAAATCAGATCTATAAAATCGCCGAGGAGGCGAAGCTTCCAATTATCCGAACAGAGAAAATTAGAGACGAAGCGATTATTAAAAAGATCAAGAAGGCAAAACCGGAGTTGGGAATTATGGCTGATTTCGGCCAGATAATTCCGCAAGAGGTTTTGAACATCCCCAGACACGGCATTATCAATATCCACCCCTCGCTTTTGCCGAAGCACCGCGGAGCTTCGCCGATTCAACAAACAATTCTAGACGGCGACAAAGAAACAGGCCTTACCCTGATACTGGCCAACGCCGAATGCGATGCCGGCGATATCATTTCCCAAGCGGTGGTGGAACTCTCTGGATCGGAGACGACCTCGATTTTGAAAAAATATTTCTCCGAAATCAGCGGCAGTTATCTTCTAAGCATTCTGCCCTACTATCTATCGAAAGAACTCAAACCGCATCCGCAGCCGGAAAAAGATATCACAATGACAAGAATGTTTACGAAGGAGGACGGATTTGTCGATGAAAAGACTCCCGCCGAAGCGGTAGAGAGAAAAATCAGGGCCTTTGATGAATGGCCGAAAGTTTATACCGAATTCAAAGGCAAAAAGATTCAGTTATTAGCCGCCCATTTTAATGAAGAAGGGCGTCTGATAATAGATCGGGTGAAGCCGGAGGGAAAGAAAGAAATGACTTACCATGATTTCCAAAATGGGTACCATTCAGATTTGACATTTGGAAGCTAATCTGTTAAATTAGAGCCACTGTTTTAAAGATTGTGATATAGGAGATGCATGATAGTTATTCGACTGACCCGAGTTGGCAAGAAAAACAGTCCCGCTTATCGAGTAGTTGTGGCAGATAAGAGACGCGCTGTTAAAAGAAAATTTATTGAAATTTTAGGCAACTACAATCCTACGCGCAACCCGAAAGAACTTGTGATAAACAAGGAGCGGGCGTTTTTTTGGATGGAACGCGGCGCCCAACCGTCTCCTACGATCAGAAACTTGATGGCTGACGCCGGTGTTTTATCAAAGTCCGACAAAGTAAATATCGTTTACGGCAAAGAAAAATCAAAGAAAGCTATTAAAGAAGATGCAGGGAAGAAACCGGAAATAAAAACTGAAGAACCAACAGAACCAACAGAAACAACATCAGAGCAAACAGAGGAATCAAAAACCGAATAGTGCCGATTAAGCGGACCCTGGGTCCGGAAAGGAAAAAATGGAGAAAGATCAGAAATTCGTAGAGGATGTCGTCAAAGCAATCGTCGACAATCCAGATAAGGTAAAAACTGAGAGAACAATTGACGAAATGGGTGTCCTGATTCAACTTACAGTTGATCCGGAAGATATGGGCAAGATCATCGGCAAAGAGGGCAAGACCGCTAAAGCGCTTCGAACACTGCTTCGAGTTCTGGGCGCCAAAAACAATGCCAGAGTTAACCTTAAAATTGTTGAGCCGGAAGGTTCGACCCGACCCGAGAGAGTGCAGAGAGACGAAGAAAGCGATGAGGATATAGAAGAAGAGAAAGAAATCAAAAAAGTCAAAGAGGAGAAAGTTCTCGACGACATTCCAAATGATGTTCTAGCCTAGTTTCCAAACCAGAAACGGATAGCGAATTATTCTAATAATGAATAAACGAATAATTTATGCAAATTAAAAGAAGCCGCCACAACTTTTATTGCTAGCGGCTTTTTTGTTTTAAGATTACAATTAGCATAATTGCGCTTGAAGCATTCATTTTTCTTTCGACCACCTCCGCCTCGGCTTCGCCATAGGCGAGACGGGCTCACCTGCCATTCGGTCGCCACGGCGACCTCACCGGTCTTCGAAAAACGAACACTTCGTGTGCTGGAAAGTAAACAGGAAAATATATGAATAAAATTAGATTTCACATTCTGACACTGTTTCCGGAGATGTTTGAAAGCGTTTTTGCCTCAAGTATCCTTTCCCGTGCCCAGAAAAAGGGAATTATGGAGATAAAATATTATAATTTACGCGATTTTGCCGCCGACAAGCACAAAACTGTAGACGACACGCCGTATGGCGGCGGTCCGGGGATGGTACTGAAAATTGATGTTATGGACAAAGCCATAACATCAATAAAATCCGAAATCCGAAATCCGAAATCCGAAAAATCAAAAGTCATATTGATGACGCCGCAGGGGAAGAGGTTTGATCAGAAAAAAGCGGCCGAATTATCAAATTTGGAGGATATCATCTTAATCTGTGGCCACTACGAAGGATTTGACGAAAGAATCAGAGAGCACTTGGTTGATGAGGAAATTTCGATTGGTGATTTTGTACTTTCGGGTGGAGAAATTCCGGCTATGGCCGTCGTGGACGCCGTAGCCCGGCTCGTACCGGGAGTGCTGGGCAAGGATGAGTCCTCGAATGAGGAGAGTTTTTCATTGACCGATGATGACGGCAAGATTTTACTGGAATACCCAATCTATACCCGTCCGGTCGAGTACAAGGGTTGGAAAGTGCCGGAGGTGCTCCAAAACGGAAATCATGCCGAGATTAAAAAATGGCGTCTAGAAGAAGCCAAGAATAGAACTAAAGATAAACGAACTGACAGGTAAGCAGTAAGCTAATAAGCAATGAGCAATTTTGTACTGAAATCAAAATTTGAACCCAAGGGGGATCAGCCGGAAGCGATCGAGAGATTATCCGCCAATCTTGAGAGTGGAGTTAAGGATCAGGTCCTTTGGGGGGTAACCGGATCGGGCAAGACCTTCACCATGGCTAATGTGGTTCAAAATATCCAAAAACCGACTTTGGTAATCGCCCACAACAAAACTCTGGCCGCCCAGTTGGCCGATGAATTCCGCCAGTATTTTCCAAACAACGCGGTCCATTATTTCGTTTCCTACTACGATTATTATCAACCGGAGGCCTATATCGCCTCGACCGATACATACATTGAGAAGGACTCCTCAATCAACGATGAGATTGACCGCCTTCGCCACGCCGCCACCCACGCTCTTCTTACCAGAAAAGATGTTTTAATCGTCGCCTCGGTTTCCTGTATTTATGGCATCGGTTCGCCGGAGTTCTACCAGTCAGAAAATGTAATATTAAAAGTTGGCGAAGATATTAAACGCGATCAATTGTTAAAATCTCTGACCAATCAACAATATCAACGAAACGATTTGGAGTTGCGGCGCGGGACTTTTCGGCTGAAGGGTGACACTCTGGAGATTTTACCGGCTTACGCCGAAAATTATTTTAGAATTGAATTTTTTGGTGACAACATCGAAAAGATTACAGAAATGGCCTGGCCGGACAACAATGTCTTGAAAAATTATCAAGAGATTGAGATCTATCCGGCAAAACATTTTATTACCCCGGAGCCAATCCTAAAACTTGCAATATCGGAGATCAGAAAAGATCTCGAGATTAGACTAAAAGAATTGAAATCAGAAAATAAGCTTTTAGAATACCAACGCTTGGAACAGCGAACCAATTACGATTTGGAGATAATGGAGCAGACCGGTACCTGCTCCGGAATTGAGAACTATTCAAGATATTTTGACCAAAGATCTCCGGGCGAACCGCCGACCACACTTTTGGACTACTTTCCCCATTCGACAAGCTCAGGGCAGGCTGATTTCCTGTTGTTCATCGACGAATCCCACATGACTGTGCCCCAGATAAGGGGAATGCATGCCGGTGACCATTCGCGGAAGAACTCTTTAATCGAAAACGGTTTTCGCCTTCCATCGGCTTTTGATAACCGGCCGCTCCAGTACGAAGAGTTCCAAGATAAGATCGGTCGAACAATATTTGTGTCGGCGACACCGGGGGAGTACGAGCTCCAAAAGAGCTCAAGAAATCCGAAATCCGAAATCCGAAATCCTAAAGAAATTAAAAATTCGAATTTTGAAAATTCAAAAATTGTTTCGGATTTAGATATTAGAGATTCGAATTTCCACGCCAGCGTGGTAAAGCAGTTCATCCGGCCAACCGGATTGATTGATCCGGAAATCGAGGTCCGAAAAACCGCTGGCCAGATTAAAGATTTGATTACCGAAATAGACAGCCGAATATTGAAGAAACAACGAGTTTTAGTAACAACCCTGACCAAACGGATGGCTGAGGAACTAACCGAATATTTAGCAGAGAGAAAAATCAAAGTTGCCTACATTCACTCCGATGTCGAAACGCTGGAGCGAAGCGAGATACTTCATTCTTTGCGGTTGGGAGAATATGATGTGCTGGTCGGCATAAACTTGCTTCGGGAAGGTTTGGATCTGCCGGAAGTATCGATGGTAGCGATACTGGATGCCGACAAGGAAGGGTTTTTGCGGAGCAAGACATCTTTAGTTCAGACAATCGGGCGGGCGGCACGCCACTCGGAGGGCAAGGTTATAATGTATGCCGACCGGATAACCGATTCGATGAAAGCAGCCATATCTGAAACCGAAAATCGGCGCAAACTGCAGGAACGCTATAACACGGAACACGGCATCATTCCAACAACAATTCAAAAATCGGTAAAGCCAAAGGAGATAAAGGAAGAAGAGGAGCTGAAAAAGATCAATAAAGAATTCAAAGTTCTACCAAAGATCGAGAAAAAACGGGTGATTAGAGATTTGGAACAGTTGATGGAAGAGGCGGCCAAAAATTTGGAATTCGAACGGGCGGCCGAACTCCGAGATCAGATCATCAAGTTGGAATCGCTGATTTGATTTTGACTTTTGTTTAGCTTAGATATAGTATTTGTAAGCATAGAAAACAAAGCCAATAACGAAGGGAAAGTATGAAACAAAGCGTCGGAATATTTATTGTTATCGTTGTTGCGATCTTGGCGATTGGCGGCGGGCTGATCTATTACAACAAAAGTAAAAATTCGGCCGATTCAAACCGAGTTGCCGACCAAAACGGAGATGTTAAGGGAGCGAGCGATAGTGGTGAAAGCGCTGATTATAAGGTTAAACTAGCTAAATTTTTAAGCCAGAAGGGGATGGTCATGTACGGCGCTTATTGGTGCGTTCACTGCAAGGGACAAAAGGAACTGTTCGGCGACGCCTTCCAATATGTTGACTATGTCGAGTGTGATGCCGCAGGCGAAAATGGAAATCCGGAGGAATGCAAAGCAAAAGGGGTAACCGGATATCCGACCTGGATATATCAGGGCAAGGAGTATGAAGGGCTTCTATCGCTTTCAAAATTAGCCGGTATTGTCGGATTCTCCGATAGCGGTGCTTCCAATGCCGATTCATCCACAAATAGCACCGATTCGACAACGAGCACTGGGGATAACCAGCCGTAAACTACCGATAAATCCTAAATCCTAAATCCTAAATCCTAAACTGACATTAAATAAATATTGTCCAAGACGGGATATTTAACAAGGTGATTCTGGGAGATCATTGAATAGCAAGATTATGTCTCCGTACGCTTGACACGGGAGTGGGTTCAAAAATACAATGGTGAATGTAATATCAAAAATGGATAACGGATTATAAGGATAACTGATGACAAATATTGGTTATTCGTTATCCAAACAATTCGTTATCCAAACAATTCGTTATCCGTATTTAATTGAGGAATTTAGAGAGGAGGTGAATTAAATGGAAGCATATTGCGTAAAATGTCGATCCAAAGTCGAAATGGCAAACGCCGAAGAGATTACAATGAAGAATGGAAAGCCAGCGACTAAGGGTTCATGCCCAAAGTGTGGCACAAAGGTTTTTAGAATCGGAAAAGCCGCCTAAATTTTTGTTTTTGCCCACCCAAGGTGGGTTTAATTAAGATATAGCAAAAATGCCCGGTCCGTCCCGTCTCATTTTATGAGCCGAGGCCGAGACTGAGGCATTTTTGTGTTGAACTGATTGTAAAATTGAGGCAAAAAGGGTATAATAAACTTTAGTGAAAAGATCAGAACTTATTTTAGGTTTTGCAAAAGTACCGGTCGATATCGCAATGATTTTGGCTGCTTTTGCTTTGGCTTATTTTCTTAGAGTTGACATTGGGGTGGTCCCGGCTTTTTCCGATGTCGGGTTAATGTCATATCTTTGGTACTCATTTTATTTGATACCGGTTTGGATGCTTCTTCTTGCCCTAAACGGTCTCTACAATTTTAAGCGTAATTTTATCTTGCGACAGGATTTATACCATATTTTAAACGCCTCATCGACCGCAATGCTTTTCTTGATCGTCGGCATATTTTTCTCCAGAACTTTCTTCTTCTCCCGTCTTATCTTGGCCTTTACCTGGGTTCTAAGCATAATTACATTATTGGCGGGTAGATTGTTATTAAACAAAATCGAAACTATCTTTTACCAATATGGGATTGGCATTCATCGGGTTTTGTTAATCGGCAAGAACGAATCAGCTCTTAAAATAAATAGTTATTACGCCAGTAAACAAAAATTGGGTTATCGGGTTTTGGGAACCCTGACCACTGATGGCGAGGGCAATGGTAACGGAATCCCGGTTCTCGGCCCAGTTTCAAATCTCTCGACAATCATTAAATCGAAAAACATTGATGAGATCATTTTGACCGAGACAAAACTTTCAAAGGAAAAGATTTTGGAGATAATACAAATTGCAACAGATCAAAGTATAACATTTCGTTATGTTCCGGATATTTTAGCCATTCTAACATCAAATGTTACCACCGGATTAATCGGATCTATGCCAGTGATGGAACTGCACTCGATACCGCTTGACGGCTGGGGTAGAATTGTTAAAAGGATTTTAGATATTATACTCTCGTCTTTTGCAGTAATTGTTGCCTTTCCGATCATGTTCTTGGTGGCAATCGGAATCAAATCAACATCTAGGGGGCCGTTAATTTATAGGCATCTTAGAGTTGGACGAGATGGAAAGGAATTCTATTTCTTTAAATTCCGTTCAATGTATCAGGAAAAATGTGACTACAAAAAGGGCGGCAGCAAATGGACGACAGAGTGCGATAACTCAAGAAGAGTAACCCCCTTTGGAAAATTCATCAGAAAGACATCTTTAGATGAACTTCCTCAATTTTTCAATGTCCTAAAGGGTGATATGAGCTTTGTCGGACCTCGTCCGGAGCAGCCAAAATTTGTTCAGAAATTCGAAAAAGACATTCCGGAATATTCAAAAAGACATCGCGTCCGATCGGGAATTACCGGTTGGGCTCAAGTCAACGGTCTCAAAGGCGATACTTCAATTCGGGAACGGGTAAGGTATGATATTTACTATATTGAGAACTGGTCTATTTGGTTCGACCTTTATATTATTTTAAAAACTGTCAAACTGATTATTAAAGAAGCCCTATTCGGTAAAGTTGAGTACAAAAATTAGGACACTTATGAAAATCGCAGTCATACATGAATGGCTTTTGAATGTCGCCGGATCGGAAAGAGTACTCTTGGAGATTATGAAAGTTTTTCCTGAAGCGGTAATTTACACCTCGGTTTTTGATCAAAAAAAAGCGGCTCCTTTTACAAAATTTGATGTCAGAACCTCATTTCTACAAAAAGTGCCTTTGGCAAAATCAAAAAGGGAAGTATTGGTCCCCCTGACGCCGCTGGCCTTCGAGCAGTTTGACTTATCGGAATACGACCTTGTTTTGTCGAACTCTCATATGGCGGCTAAAGGGGTTTTAACCAAGCCGAAGACAATATCTATCTCTTATTGCCATACTCCGCCGAGATACCTTTGGGAGCCGGATGTCGATCCGCGAGCCAAGAGTGGCAGATTTGCTTGGCTAAAAAATAAAATAGCACATGAGATGCGGATTTGGGATCGTGTTGCCGCCGATCGTGTTGATTATTTTTGGGGAAATTCAAAATATATATGCAAGCGAATAAAGAAATATTACGGCCGGGAATCGGAGGTCCTCTATCCGCCGGTCGATATTGAGCGTTTTGAAATCGGACCGGACAAAGATATTAAAGAATATTTTTTATTTGTCAGTCGTCTGGTTCTATACAAAAAATGTGATTTGGTGATAGAGGCCTTTAATGAATTGGGATTGCCTCTCAAAATTATCGGCCGAGGGCCTGAAGAAAAAAGACTAAAGAAATTGGCCAAAAGCAACATTGAATTCTTGGGATATGTCAGCGACAAGGAACAATCCAAATTTTACGGCGAAGCGAAGGCATTTATCTTTCCGGCCGAAGAGGATTTTGGGATCGTGCCGGTAGAAGCAATGGCCTGTGGCCGGCCGGTAATCGCTTACGGCGCCGCCGGCGCCGCCGAAACGGTCATCTCCGGAAAGACGGGAGTGTTGTTTCCGGAACAAACAGCGATAAGTTTGGTCGAGACAATTAAGAATTTCAATCATAGAATATATAACACCAAAGAAATCAGGGGTTGGGCTGAAAAATTCTCCGGAGAAAGATTTAGGGCCGAACTTAAAGACAAAGTCGACAAGATTCTGAAAAAAGAGGGAAAATATTAATTTCTGATAAACTTTTTTTCAGGTGTGGTAAAATTAAAACAGGGATCGCACGGTCTTGTTTTTCTGGTGTTTGAATATCGAATATAATTTGGAACTTTGAATCGGAGGGAAATTGTCGGACGAGAGGAAAATAAAAAATGACTTCTGGAACAACCGATCATCGCACGGCGACAGTTTTGGAGTCTTTGTTGAAAAAGACCTGACATTGCCCGATGACAAAGTTCTGGAAAACACGGAAGGGTTCTCTGAAAATCTCTCCCGCGCCGGCTTGAAACACAAAAGTAAATATGCCGCTAAACTGGCTTTGGAGAAAAGCCGGGAGATCCAGAAAAAAATTGAGCAAAAATCAAAAAAAGAAAGAAAAAAACTGAGTTTGAAAAAATTCGGCAACGGTATTTTGTCTGTTGCCGCCTTCCTGATATCGCCATTCATTCTTTTCAAAAAACAATTGGCTGTTTCCTTTCTCTTAATTCTTTTTATAACAGCGGCGATCCAAAGCTCCAAGGCAAAAGCGGAACTAAATCGGAATTCGGAGGAAGCCAAAAACCATATCAATGCTTCGTTTGAAGATATGAACAACGGAGATATCGCCGGCGCGGTTTTAGAAGCAAACAAGGCAAAGGAAAATATCGGAAAACTAAAACTTCTCTCGCAGGCCTGGGGCCAGGATATCCAATATCTATCATTTATACCAAGCAAGCCCTCCAAACTGGTTGCCTATGAGAAATTTCTAGATAGCGCTTATGTAATATTAAATTCGATAAGCTCCTTAAATCAGGAGGCGAAATCGGTCTTTTCCAACCGGGCCGTCGCCTCGGGCGAGAGTGTCTCCTCAATCGATCTATTGGTTTTTAGCAAGGCGTTTTCGGAGGGGTTGGATAAGATGGAAAAGAATCTCCTCATCAGTTCCGCTAACCTGTCTTCGGCCAGCGCCTCTCTTCCTGATGATTTGAAAACTTCCTTGGACGATGCGTCCGAAATCGTTAAAAATACGACCGAATCGATCGCCACCCTCCGCGGTTTTTTAAACGATGGCTTCCCCTGGATTGCCGGCGAGGAGAGTGAGCGGAATTTCTTGATAGTTTTCCAAAATAACACCGAAATGCGGGGAAGCGGCGGCTTTATCGGTTCATTCGCTTCGGCGCGGATCGATAAGGGAAAATTCTCGGCTCTTGACTTCGAGGCCAATATCTACAAACTAGACAAGGTATTTACGGCCAAGGAAACGGTAAAGCCGCCGGAGGAACTGGCTTATTTGTCTAACGGAAAATGGGCGATGCGCGATTCAAACTTCGCCCTTGACTTTCCGGAGAGCGCCGGTAAAATGCTAGAGTTCTATGGCAAGGAAACGGGAAAAGAGGCCGATGGCGCGATAGTTCTGGATACGACGCTATTCACCGATTTATTGAAAGTAACCGGACCGATCGAGATGCCGGAGTATGGAAAAACCGTCACGGCTGATAATTTTGTCAAAGAAATTCAATACGAAGTCGAGGTCGGTTATTTCCAACGAGAGAACGGCGCGGTTGAAAACGAGCCAAAAAAGATTTTGGCCGATATGATGCCGAAGTTTATGGATAGATTATCCAGCGCCATGGTTGATGAAAAACAATCTGTCGAAGTGATGGGGGCAATATACTCCGCTTTGAAGAAGAAACATCTCTTATTTAATTTCCAGAATCAATCAGTCCAGGAAACCGTTTTGAAATTAAATTACGGCGGCAAGATCGAACACAAATTTTCCGATTATCTTTATGTCGCAAACACCAACATCGGCGGTAAAAAAAGCAGTTTGAATATCAAGGAGACGATCAACCATAAGGTGGCGATCAATAATGACGGTACTTTGGACGAGGTGGTCGACCTGACCAGAAAGCACAACGGAACCGGAGAGTGGCCGGACGGCGACAATATTAATTTGGTTAGAATATTGGTTCCGGATCAATCAACTATTACGGATATGAAAAGCACCGGCGGCAATTTCTGGCCGAACGGCTTGGAGCGGCAAAAAATTTCACCGGTTTATAAAATTGGGACTGAAGCGGGAAAGACCAAAGTTTCTTTCTGGCAGAACACCTCTGTTGGCGGGGAAACCAAATCAATCACCAGCTATAAAAGCAATTATCGGGTTGATTTAGCGGGCGGCGGTTTCTCCTATTGGCTTTACCTGCAAAAACAGCCGGGAAATACCGGCGACGACTATCGACTTGATATTACTTATCCAAAGGGTTATGAACCGACAAATGTCAAAAATTACGATTTCATCAACCGTAAAATCTTAATCAAAAAAATTTTGGATTCAGATGAGGAGATTATAGTAAGATTTAGGAAAATCTAATAAAAGTATTTTAAATAAGTAAATATAGCACTCA